>Ga0316193_10004384_pt1 | contig 10366 bp, 10 predicted proteins | sample MerIslsedime2_MG_FD_207735 | JGI IMG/M metagenome (GOLD analysis project Ga0316193, IMG submission 207735) | Coastal sediment microbial communities from Maine, United States - Merrow Island sediment 2 | ecosystem: Environmental > Aquatic > Marine > Coastal > Sediment | place: USA: Maine...
TGTCCTCGATCAGGACGTTGGCGTTCTCGACCCGGGCTTTGTTCACCCCGTCGAAGACATGCACGTTGGTGATCAGGGTTTGCGAGGCTGGATTGTCTTGCGCGACAGCGACGGAGGCTGCGAGGGGGGGCTCAGAGAGTTCGATTCCAATGGTCCCAAGTTCGGCCGTGCTAATCGTAGTTCCGTCAAGCTTCAGCTCGCTGGTGCAGGCCTTCCGTTTAGTGAAGTCTTCAACGAGAGTTCTCCGGATTGTGTGTGTCTTGCCGTCCGAACCGGTGATGAGCGCTTCAACGTAGGTTTCGGCACCTGCCGGCAGGTGAGCGTTTCGAAGAGCATTCTCGAATTCGTCAACGGCACTCGAGAGCAGTTCTCGCCTTGCGATATCCCCTGTGAAAAGGAACTCGACTGCCTCTGCGAGGCTTGTCTTCCCTTCGCTGTTCTGTCCCCACACGACAGCAATCGGAGCGTCGAAATCGAGTTTTGCGGGAACTGGTCCGAATGCTCGAAAACCTTGGATAGTCAAGCGGTCAATCTTAGGCATCCGAAGTCTCTTTCGATTCAAGCGTGGCGCGGATTTCTTTGAGGCGCGCCTCAGCGATGGCCTGAAGCGCTGAGGCCGATTCCCCGTTTATGCTGGTTCGGTAGGCATCGACAAGCTCGGCGGCTAGCGTTCCGTCCTCCAGGTGTCCTCGTAGGCGCTCGATGTTCGTTGCCGGCGTGCTATCAGGTTCTTCGTCGCTCATTCTGCCGTCCTTCCTCTATCGCTGTAAGCTCCTCTTTTCTTGAGTCATCCGCCAGTTCAATCAGAATTTCAGAAGCTCCTTTGGATCTGCGGGCCTGGCGTCAAAAGGTCAAATGATAGTCGGGACTCTTCAGAACCCATCCAAAACGGATTCGCAAGCCAAAACCCGTTTCAGATCATGGATTAGTCGGAGGGCGTCTAATCCGGCAACACCGTAATAACCGTTCGATTCAAAATCTCGCCGTAAAGTGCTGTTACCCAACAGCCCAACACCTGTTAGCGTTACTATTTGAATAGACAACAACTTCTGCAAGGGCGCGCCATCAGGGTCATGAATTGAGTCAATTCCTGACTGCACTTCCCCTTTTTCTATGGTAATCCATACTGGGTTCGAAATAGGACCGTCAGCCGTGCTCTTGACCTACGCTCTCCGGAGGCCAGTCGGCCCTCAAGCACACTCCCGCTGACTCAATCACCAAACACCACCTGTCCGATTTTATCGGTGGCCTCGACCTGCATGTTCGGCAGCACATGGCTGTAAACGTCCAAAGTGACAGTAATAGAAGAGTGACCGAGCCTCTCACTCACTACCTTCGGGTGAACACCAGCAGCCAACATCAATGTCGCACAGGAGTGCCTCAGACCGTACAAGGTCAGATCGGTAGAAACCTCTACCATCTTGAGCAGTGGCCGGAGATGGCGACGGAGCAAATTTTGGCGATCGAGGGGTTCTCCTCGTCGATCACAGAAGATGAGGCTGTGGTCGTTCCACTTCGGACCTGCCTTGAGCCTTTCCTCCGCCTGGGCCTTTCGGTGCCGTCGGAGTCGATCTGCAACTTCGTCCGGAAACGGAATACTTCTCCGACTCCGTGCGGTCTTGGGTTCCGAGAACTCCCACTCCCCTTTCCGGCGCCAATCGAGTGACCGACGGACCTGGATCCTCGAACCCTCGAAATCGATGTCCTTCCACTGAAGGGCCAGGTACTCGGACGGCCTCATTCCTGTGGTGAGGCCAACAAGGAAGAGTACTTCATGCCGGGTTCCTCGGAGCACCTTCACAAACCCAGCCACCTCTTCGAGAGTCAGTACCTGAACCTCCTTATGGCTGGCGCGTGGCAGCTCGGCTCCCGTGCAGGGATTTGATGCGAGCATCCTCCATTTGACGGCCTGGCCGAAGGCATTGTTGAGGATGGTATGGGTGTAGCGCACGACCCTGGACGACAACCCCTCACGGTAGAGCTTCGAGTAGAGTTTTTGGATCTGCATTGGCGAGATGTCGCAGAGTCGATAGCTTCCAAGATCGTCACGGACGTACCTCCCCAGTTGCCACTTGTAGCTTCGATATGTGTTTGCACGAACCCGTGGTTCGACCGCGGACTCCAACCATTTGTCGAGGAACTCGTTCAGCCTCATCTTCGATGGCTGAACAACCAACCCCTCGTCACGGTCCTTGACGACCTTGGCGAGGTATACCTTGGCATCCCTCTGCTTCTCGAATGTCTTCGTTAGCCATCTCGGTTTGCCATCGCTCTTCGTTCCGATTCGAACCTGGACGATCCACGAGACGCGGCCAGTGGATTTGGACACACGTCGGGCTATTGGACTGGGCATAGTTACCTCCAATTGTTCGGTTGAGCACCAAACCGTCGCGGATGCAACGGAGATGCACGTGTTTTTATGTTGTTGAAAGGGAGTGTTTTAGGGGGTGACCCTCAGATAGGCTATCTGACGGACTCTGGGCGGGATTTAGCTGTTAAGTGATACCAAACGTTCGGCTGAAAGGCGCTGGCACCCGTGGGGCAGGAACCCGATGATGGAATCAGAGATCGGATCTGCACATGCTTGGCAATCCTCGCAGGTTACGTCGTCAAGCACCTGAGCCGGGCAGAGGTCCACCGTCCTACCTTTTGGGGTTTCGATTTTCGTTTCGATCTCCCCGAGAACCAGCGTGACCACCGGAGCGATACCTAACTGGGCAAGCCGATCCGCGTGTTCGAGGTTGTTAGCACTCAAATTGATCGTGAACCCATTCTGATTGGCCATGAGGACCACTTCCCTATTGGCCTTCGTCATTTTGTGATGCGAGTACGTGAAACCGTGCCGACCTCGATTCGCCGCCACGAGCTGGGCCATCATCTTCCTGTTGATGATTCCATTCTTGCCGGGGAGGTCGCCGCACTGGTTGTGCCTCCAGAAGGTACCCTCCGGTAGGGCTGCGATCTTGGTGCAGAACGTGTCCCAGTCGGTGCCACGGCGTCCCTCGGTCACCTCCCTCCAGTGGAGGGCAAGTGGGCCACCGTTCGCGTAGCACCCTGCCTTCTTCAGTGGGCAACTCGGCGGGCAGGAATCTGCGGATGTGGTGCTGACCGGAATTGGACCCGTCTTGCTGTTGGACGACCTCGGCGTAAAATGGACTCTATGTGGCATGGGAAGCTCCTTTCCCGTGTTGCGCCCGGTACCAGGTGGTACTGGTGCCGGGCATTTGTTAAAAAAAAAGGCACCCCGTGATGGGGTGCCCGTCCGACTGCATGGTGGGGATTCTCTAGCTAGGAGTGGGGGTCGTCAGTTCTCTAAGATATGAATTACCGGGTTCAAAATAGGGGAATTGGACTTCGACGACAGTATCTCCGTTCAGCCATTTCGACCTGGGTTGTTTTTGGGCGTGTGTAGCCCTCGATAGCCACGATGCCTTCATAGTTTTTCGCTGGCTTGAACCCACTGCACTTGCCATGAAAAATGCTGAACCTTTTTAAGGGGATTGGTCGAGATTTCCATGACCGCATCAGGGGTATCGAGGGTTTAGAGTCAGTTGCTCCAAAGAAGATTTCCACGACAATGTCATGGTGATCTCACTGAACCCCTTTGACCAAATATTCCTCCGTCCTTGCTAGCCACACGCCCGCTCGTTTGGCGACGAAGCTATGCCAGAAGAAAGTGGATTCTCAGCGATGAAATCCCACCCGTACGAGGAGGGAGCTTCGGGGTGGCTGGGTTGTGCGTATGCTCAACGTGCGTGGACACACCTTCCCCACCTCTCAATATTGGACCTTTTCGGCAAGATGTTTGCTTGAATCTAATGCGTTCCGTTTACAGGGATTGTGAAACGGAATCTGGGTATTGAGATAGGCTCTCGGACCCTTAGACGGGGGTCTTTGGGCCGCAAAAAGGGGAGAACGTTGGAGTCAGCTCAAAACCTCAACCGTCGCGGACCCTCGTTTCCCAGAAAGCGGTCCAAAATGGTGTTTATTGGCCCCCCTACCTCTCCTGGGAGTCCCCTAAGGCCCATTCGGTAGGGTTGGCCGTAACGCTCCCAGAACCCCTTGTGGCAAGGAAACGACCTGACCGAGAAGATATTCAGCCCGGTAAAACTGTCGACCCTCCGATACCATCTGCTGGACCACCGAAAAGCCACTCTCGTTGGCGCCGAGTCCTATGCAGAAAGACCATACGACTGCGGTATCGCCAGGGTCACACTTCGCTGCGTCTAGTCTGGACGGAGCTCATCAGTCAGGGTGATCACCGGCGTACACCCGGCTCGGCGGTACACCGAGATGATTTCCAGGTCCTCCAACTGCTTGAGCTGTCGTCGCCATGTGGTCGGTTTCCATCCAAGTCTCTTGAGGTCTTGAGTCCGCAATTTAAATGTTCCCGAACGGTCCCCTAGCCTTGCGAATCCCGCTAACAAAAAGATTAGAAGATGAAGATGTCGGGGGGTGGACTTCAATGTGCGTGTAGGTACCTTCGGCATCAGGTATGCGAGGGGCTTGGGAAGCGAAGAAAATCGCGGAATCTGAGGCGGCACACGAACGGCCGTGCGCTCAGCTTCTTCCCACGCATCATCTATCGGGCTATTCGATTGCGGGATCACGGTACGTATCTCCTAACCTTAGAGAAAAAACAATAGATAAAGAGAACGGGGCGCCACTAGCGGTGGGTTCATCGCATTATTCTCGCCACCCTTGGCGGGACTCCAACAGCACGGCCACCCAAAAACCTTGGATCCCTGAGGGCTTTAGGAGGCACCCTTAACCTCCTTGAGCAACCTCAGGGTCGACTCCCAAAGATCGGCACCCTTCTCGGGGTCGTACCTGTCGGGGAAAACTGTAATCGAGGTTTCAGAGCGCAGAGGAACCCCACCAAGAACCTCCATCGAGGCACGAACCATAACCTGCTCGAGCTCCCTCGCCTGGTCTTCGATTTCACACGATGGTGCACATAGAAGCAGCGCATCATGAACAGGAGCACCGACGTCAAGTCCCGCGTCCATTGCCATGATCGAGGCGAGCCTCAGAAGATCTCCTCCGGTACCTTGAATTGGAAAGTTAACCAGGGTCCGGTCCTTAATAATCTTCCCATTGAAGAGATCAGTGTTCCCAAGATTGAGGGTCCAGCCAAGCCGGGTTTGAACGCGTCGTTCCCATGCAGCCGTCGACACAACTTCAATCACCCACCTCCAAAAGCGGGGGAACGCTGCTCGATGTTTCAACAGAAGATCACGAGCCTCAATCCGGTGGATACCGAGGGTGGTGGCCAATCCATGCTCAGTCTGTCCATATCCCACGGCGAGCATTACTGTCTTGTACCTATCTCGGATCTCCCTGTGTGACTCTTTGGTCGCACCTACCGGGGCCGCACCTGCGCGAATCGCAAATCCGATATATGGGTCGCCCCCGAGGTAGGCGTCCAAGAGGTCGGCGTCTCCTGATAAGACGGCAGCTATGGCGAGCTCCTCAGCCGCCCAATCGATCTGCACGAATCCGTATCCGAGGGGCGGCTTGACAAGACGACGGAACGCTTTCGACATGGCGAAAAGAAACTTCTTGGTGGAGGGCGCATTCCTTCCTGTTTTTGTGCTGAAAGGGAACATCGAACACCGGTTCCGTCCATCGGGTCCAATCGCGAGCCCACTGAGCATCTTGTATTTGTCGGCAAGCTCCCGCACATTGACGTAGGGTTCCAGAATGGGGTGTCCCCTGCAGAGTTGAGACATGTATCTCTCGTCCGTTCTTGGGGCCCCGGTTTCCGTGGCCTCCCATGGAATAGAGTTCCGGTTCAAAAAATCGATCAATCCGCTTCGGCGATGTTTCCCCCCCTCATCGAAAATGCCGAAACCAAACTCTCGCTCAAATCCTCGGATACAGTGCAGACGGATCTCCGGAGCGAAGCGTTTTAAATCCCTCGCCTTTTCTTCGTCCATCGGAATACCAATTCGCTCCTCATAGGCAAGGGCGGCCAAGTATCTGCCCCAGTGCAAGCAGAGATCCAAGTTGAAATCTGAACGAGCCATCACGACTCGGGCAATTCGAGCGGTAGTGTCGACGTCAGCTTCGCAGTACCTCCGGAGAATCTCCCACTCTTCCGGAACGTACGGTTCTCCTCGCATCGCCAGGTCTCGCGAATCGGCTTTGAACTCTGAGGTGTCTAAGGCTCCGTAAAGAGGGCTTGGTCCACCGCAAAAATAGTCGGCAGCCTGAAGAAGCCCGTATCGTCCGCAGTATTCCCTCGGTTCAACATTGGTGGCTTGCCGAAAGAATACGTACAGATCCCACATCCTCTGAGGAGGCGTCCACCCGAGAGCTAGCATCGCGCCAACCTCAGCCGGAAGATAGTACGCAATAAACGTGTCCGTCGTCGGCAATGGAAACCCTGCAAGTGAGCGCAGGTCTTCGCCAATGAAAGTGATCACTTTGTCGGTTTCAAGGTTGCGGAAAGAGAAGGTATGAGGGATCGGAAGTCCTCCGTCCTCCCACCCATTCGAATTCGCATACTCAGAATCCATGGCCCACATCGCGCACATCAGAATTCACCCCTGAGGTTTTTCAGAATCGGATGATCAAAACTCCCGATCCGCCGGTCATCTGGAAAGGCAAGGCTCAAGATCTCCTCAGGGCCGAGGTCCCCCATACTTGCCCAGTCGGGCTCCGGTACCTCAACACCTTCCTGGATTTGGTGGATCTCATAGATCCCCGCGCTTTGGTTGGAGGTAACTCGGACCCACCGTGTGCGCCCAAGCTCAGCGGCTTGGATCGCAGTCAATTCCCAGGAACTTCGTGAACTTCGCGCGGCAACACCCGTATAGCTTCCGCCGGCGATGAGCCATAGCGACAATTCTCCAACACGGTCCACACAAAGGGTAGGGCGTTTGATCTTCAGCCCAATATCCTCTGTGACCACATGTGGCTCTACAAGCTGCGAAGGGAGGTCACCATGCGGCTCGAGAATGAAAATCCTGAAGTCGTCGTGCCAGGGCCCCCATCCGGGATACACCTGAAACCAACACGACGACGACGGTCTTTCAATCTTGATGTGAGTCCTGATCCGTTGTGTCGGCAGTGCCGTCCCAACACTAGTCGGTACCAGAAGGTGCTCCACTTCTGAGTACGGGTTTGCTGTCTTCTCCAGGTCGGGTTTGGAAACTGTTTTTGAGTCGTCATCTTTCATTGGATTACCTCCTACGTAGCGGCGACAAATCCCAGGCACTTTCGCGCAACGTGTTGGGAATCTTCGGCGCCGAAGTTGATTGATCAGTGGTGGGCTTCAGAGCATGAATCAGACTTGCGAAGCCTCGACCACGAGATTGAAACGCAAACATGGTTTAGCCCCGATGGGCCGACCACGGCGGTGATGCACGCTGTGAGGCAATCCACGAATCGAACGCCGGTTGGTCGAGGTACACACGTCGACCAATTCGAACTACGGCTCCTCTAAGCCCGTTCTTCGAGGCATTGAAAATCCACCAACGAACAATGGCCTCGGTTAGAACGCCTGGATTTCGTTCAACAACTTGTTTGACGGTTCGCAAGTTTTCTAAGGGCATCGATGTAACCTCCTACGGTCGATGCCCACAATGCCGAAATTGTCCCGTGAGATCACGACTGCAGATTCGGATTGCAGTCGTAAAAGGTCTATTTCAGCCCGTAAAGCTTTGCGTAGTTGTACGTATTGAGAATCCGAGACATGTCATCGTCAAAAACCAGCTCCGTTTCGATTTGGGGAATCTTCAATTCTGCAGGGCATTTCCATGTTTCGTCCGGATTCAGGACTGTGGTCGCGGGTGATTTGGAGGTCGGGCGTTGACCGGAGGGAGTAAGATCCTCGCCGATTTTCCGAAAGAATTCTGCGATCCCTAATAACTCCGGAATGTCATCATGTGTGAACCTGAGTTCGTTCAAATCAAGACTATCTGAATCAGAAGACGGGGTCTTAGATATCATCATCAACCCAGCCCACAAATGAGCTACCGGTGAAAACTCGTCCCAATTCTCTTGTTGAGAGCGTTCGCTTCTCGGTAGCTCGATACTTGAATGCTCCCTGGCTGCTGCATCGAGATTTCTCCGCTGCAAGTACTGAGCCTTACTTCGAGAAGCTGAAGTAGGATTGTTTTGATACAAACAACATATGTAGGCAAGAATCTCACCTACAAGTAGTCCTCGAAGAAAATTTCGCCGGAGTTTCTTCGTTTGCTGATCAAGAGGTGTCGCTTCCGCCAACAAAGTGACTGCTTCCAGGCCCAGCGAAAAATCCTTCGGAGGCGACTCTCTTGAAATGATCGCTCGCGCCCACCTAGCCGCGAAAAATTCTTGTTGACGCTGACGCGATCTTGGGAAACACATGACAGCGAGCAGAGAAAGTGGGGCGTCGTCCGCAAGATCCCCTTTCTCGTCTGTCAGCGGCAGAACAGGCATCTTCAGCCCCCGAATATCTCTTCATTCATCCTTGCAACAACACCGCTTGTATGTTGCTCGGTCAGGTGAGCGTATCTCTTGACCATGGCTAAGGTCTTGTGCCCGAGGACCTCTGCGATTTCGGCAAGAGTGGCGCCGTTCATCGCCAAATAGCTGGCAGCTGTATGGCGAAGATCATGAAACCGGAAGTCCTTTACCTTGGCATCAGAAAGAGCTTTCAGCCACACGGCCCGAAGGTAAAATGGCTTGCGACCATCATTCTTCGATGGGAAGACAAGGTCACTGTCTATTCGCCGAACCTTCGAGAGCTCGGAGATGAGATCGAACGCCAGGCCGGCCAAGGGCAGAGCTCTCCGTTCACGGTTCTTTGTGTCTTCGAGACGGATCACCTTGCGTTTGAGGTCGACATCCGACCATCGCAACGCCAGCAGCTCTCCCTGCCGGGCTCCTGTCGAAAGGGCTAACACTACAAGCGGGTAAAGCAACGGCTGGGAGCTTTCCCGACACGCCTTCAAAAGCCTGGTTCTTTCATCTTTCGACAAGAATCTCACACGTCCTCTCGACTCCTTGAGCCGCGAGACCTTTCGTACGGGAGATCCGTCCAGCCAACCCCATTCTCGGACTGCTACCGAAAACGCATGGGACAGCGCCGCAAGATATCTGTTGACCGTGGCGTTCGACCGCTTTTTCTTGCCATGCTTTCCGATTGGCTCCGACCCCAGAATATCTCGACCTTCAGCAATGAGCGCTGGAGTTACGTGAGCAAGGGTGTAGTCACCGAATTTTGTCTTCCACCATTTCAACTGCCGGGTCTGCTGGGTCTGCTGATACGGGGATTTCCCCGGAATCACGTCTCGCACGTAACGGTCCACGAGATCGGCCAACGTCTTCTTCTTTGCCTGCCGTGTTTTGAAATATCGACCGTCTCGAATGGCGGCTTCTGTATCTTGCTCCCATTTCTTGGCGTCGGTCTTGCGGCGAAATGTCGCACACTCCTCGGGGTGGCCTGTCAGACGAATTCTGACTCGATACCGCTTCTTGCCGTCCTTTGTGGCTCGTTCCTCTATGAGGCCCACGACCCCTCCAATACGATTCCAACGCCATCTTCAACTCTGATCATTTTTCAATTGTCCCACCAGTGTCCCATTTTCGCAAATGGCCCATTCTGAGCAAGAAATTGTGAAGGGTGTAAATGATTGATTCTAAAGGTGGTGCCGGAGGTGGGGGTCGAACCCACACGGGATTACTCCCAAGGGATTTTAAGTCCCCAGCGTCTACCATTCCGCCACTCCGGCAGCAGACAACATCATCATAGCCGGACTTGAGGAATTCGGAACCCGCCGGCGGGAACGGAAAGTGGACGCAGCCGGGGATCGCCGGCCAGCGGCAACCCGCTCACGACGGTGCGTCACCGCGCACTTCAGGGCGCGAGTAATTGGAATTCCCCCCACCCACCCTTGGATCACGGGAAGTCAAAAGGGTGCAGGTGTTTCGGAAATCCGGATTCCCGGAATTCTGGTAAACTGTTTTCATGGAAACCATAAAACTTGGTAAAAAGGGTCAGATATCGATTCCCAAAGCGGTTCTCGAGCGACTCGGGCTGGAAGCGGAAACGCTCCTTCTGGTTGAAACGACGCCGGACGGCGCGATCCTCCTGCGACCGGCCGGGGTCTACCCGGTCGAGGTCTTCAGCGACGATCGGGTGCGCGAGTTTCATGCCGAGGACGAGATGAGTGGCGACGAGGCCGCCAGGTTTCGCGAAGCTCTCGAGGAGTAAGATGCGTTTGTTTCTCGACGCCAATGTGGTTTCCGCTGCCGCGCACTGGCCGCAGGGGCGTTCACGCGCGCTTTTCCGGCTCGCCGATGCCGGTCGCTGTGAGATCGTATCTTCGCGCCATGCGATCGGCGAGGCACGTCGCAATCTGGCGCTCAAGTCGCC
>Ga0316193_10004386_pt1 | contig 10365 bp, 8 predicted proteins | sample MerIslsedime2_MG_FD_207735 | JGI IMG/M metagenome (GOLD analysis project Ga0316193, IMG submission 207735) | Coastal sediment microbial communities from Maine, United States - Merrow Island sediment 2 | ecosystem: Environmental > Aquatic > Marine > Coastal > Sediment | place: USA: Maine...
AGCTTATTCCGCTGGGGTTGGATGTTCGCGAGCTGCAGGTCGATGATCGCGGCGCCTGGAATCTGACTTTGCAGAACGGCATCAATATTCGCTTGGGAAGACGCGATGTCGAAGACAGGACCCGGCTGTTTCTCGATGTTGTCGCCAACATCGTTTCCAGCAAGGAGTCGGAAATCAATTTCGTTGATATGCGCTATAGCAATGGATTCACGATCGGTTGGAAAAACGGATCGCGGTCGCCGGTTGTTGATCCGGCGGATGCGAAAAAAGAACTGGTCGCAGGAAGGATACTTTGAGTGGGTAACCGTACAGACAGCAATCTGATCGTTGGCCTCGATATTGGAACATCGAAGGTCGTCGCTATCGTTGGCGAAGTCAATGACGAAGGAGGCATCGAAGTCGTCGGAATCGGTTCGCACCCATCGCGCGGTTTGAAGAAAGGCGTGGTCGTCAACATCGAATCTACGGTCCACTCCATTCAACGCGCTGTTGAAGAAGCCGAGTTGATGGCGGGGTGCGATATTCATTCCGTTTATACGGGAATCGCCGGCAGCCATGTTCGCAGTCTCAACTCTCATGGCATCGTTGCGATCCGCGACAAAGAAGTCAGCAGTGGCGACGTCGATCGTGTGATCGACGCTGCGCAGGCGGTCGCGATACCTGCGGATCAGAAGATCTTGCACATATTGCCGCAGGAGTTCGTCATCGATAACCAGGAAGGCATACGGGAACCGGTTGGTATGTCGGGCGTCCGGCTGGAGGCCAAGGTACATATGGTTACAGGTGCCGAAAGCGCAGCGCAAAACATCGTCAAGTGCGTGCAGCGATGCGGTCTGGAGGTCGATGACATCGTACTTGAGCAGCTTGCATCCAGTTACTCGGTGCTGACCGATGATGAAAAGGAACTGGGCGCCTGCATCGTCGATATTGGCGGTGGTACGACCGATCTTGCGGTCTTCCTTGGCGGTGCGATTCAACACACGGCAGTAATTCCGATCGCCGGAGACCAGGTAACCAACGACATCGCGGTTTCAATGCGAACACCAACCCAGTACGCCGAAGAAATCAAGATCAAGTACGCCTGCGCGTTGTCGCAATTGGCGAATCCGGACGAGACTATCGAGGTGCCGAGTGTGGGAGATCGTCCGCCGAGACGACTCGCGCGGCAAACGCTGGCCGAGATTGTTGAGCCGCGTTTTGAAGAATTGTTCGGACTCATTCGTGATGAGCTCCGGCGCAGTGGATTTGAAGAGTTGATTGCGGCGGGTGTCGTTATCACCGGCGGCAGCGCGAAAATGGAAGGTGCAGTCGAGTTGGCGGAAGAAGTATTTCATATGCCGGTAAGACTCGGCATGCCGCAATACGTGGATGGACTGATGGATGTCATCAGAAATCCCATACATGCAACCGGTGTCGGCCTGCTCCTGTACGGCAACGAAAATATTGCCCGTCGCGGACGGCGCAGCACGCCTGTCAGTGGCACGCTGGGCGATATTCTGGAGCGTATGAAAGCGTGGTTCCAGGGACAGTTTTAGTGCGAGATGTTGAGCGCGAACAGAAATACGTTGAAAAGATTTTCAGGGAGTCGTTCCGGCATGATGCTGGCGCGACAGTTTTACAAAAACAGTGGGTATTGAAAACCAGAGCGGAGACAAAAAATGTTTGAATTAATGGACGGTCATAGCCAGAGCGCTGTCATCAAGGTTATCGGTGTTGGCGGTGGCGGCGGAAACGCGGTCGCACACATGGTGAATTCAGGAATAGAAGGGGTAGATTTCATTTGTGCCAATACCGACGCACAGGCATTGAACAGCGCCCGTGTCCGTACGGCACTGCAAATTGGCTGCAACATCACGAAAGGCCTGGGTGCTGGGGCAGACCCGGATATCGGACGTCAGGCGGCGATGGAAGATCGTGATCGCATACAGGAGGTCATCGAAGGCGCCGATATGTTGTTCATCACATCGGGCATGGGTGGTGGTACGGGTACCGGCGCGGCACCAGTCGTTGCCCAGGTAGCGAAAGAACTTGGCATTCTGACTGTAGCGGTTGTCACCAAGCCGTTCATCATGGAAGGCCACAAACGAACCGTAATTGCCGACACTGGTATCGCCGAATTGGGTAAGTATGTTGATTCATTAATCACCATTCCCAACGAAAAACTGTTAAGCGTACTGGGTGGTGAAACGACATTGCTTGATGCATTCCGTTCCGCCAACGAAGTGTTGCAGGGCGCCGTGCAGGGTATTGCAGAGCTAATTACCCGGCCCGGACTGATCAACGTCGACTTCGCCGATGTCCGTACCGTGATGGCAGAAATGGGAATGGCCATGATGGGAACCGGTGTTTCATCGGGCGAAGATCGCGCGCGGGAAGCGGCAGAGGCTGCAATATCGAGCCCGTTGCTCGAAGACATCAATCTTGAAGGCGCCAACGGCATATTGGTCAATGTAACGGCCGGAATGGATCTGTCGATTGGCGAGTTCCAGGAAGTTGGCAGCACGGTCAGGGAGTTTTCTTCTGATGACGCGACTGTTGTTGTTGGCACCGTAATCGACCCGGACATGACCGACAAGATTCGCGTTACGGTCGTCGCCACCGGGCTTGGACAGCAGGTTGCGAAGGAAAATGCGCCAATGCGAGTCGTGCGACGACCGGCAGAGGCCACCGAGCCGAACTACCATGGCTTCGACAAGCCGACGGTACAGCGTAAGCGAGCGGTCGGAGACGGAATCGAAGACTCGGCATTACAGGAAGACCTGCTGGATATCCCGGCATTTCTTCGGCGGCAGGCCGACTAACGGGGATTGACCCGGCGCTGCACTCACTCAGCGCTTCAATCCGCGCATCGCTCTGAGAGCCAGGGCCCGGTGGAGACCGGGTCCTGGCTCGTCTTCCGCTGCCACCCCCCCGAAAATTCCTGGCGGCCTGCGTGCAGGCGGCTGAGTATTGCGTGGTACTCACTAGATGTCAGCTTCAAAGTGACGGCTAAAGACATGAATTATCACTAAATTGCCAAATCGCAACGTTGGTGGAGAATCGCCACTATGGTAATCTCCTGCGCTGGGAGTGGCGGTCGCTTGGGCGCGGCGCGAGAATAACGAACAAAGAGAGAGTTTGGGGATGCTGCGACAGCGGACATTAAAAACGGCCATACGCGCAACCGGCGTTGGTCTGCATACAGGCGAAAAAGTGTATATGACTCTTCGTCCTGCGCCCGAGAATGCCGGCATTACATTCCGCCGCGTTGACCTTGATGTGCCGGTGGATATCCCGGCGGATCCAACCCTGGTTGGTGAAACGATGCTCGGCACCACGCTGATCAAGGATGGCGTCAAAGTCGCAACGGTGGAGCACCTCATGTCGGCGTTTGCAGGCCTCGGCATTGACAACGTCAATGTTGATTTATCGGCACCCGAAGTACCGATCATGGATGGTAGCGCGGGGCCGTTCGTTTTCCTGCTGCAATCGGCAGGTATTGAAGAACAGAATGCTGCGAAACGATTTCTGCAGATCAAGAAAAAGATTCGCGTTGAAGAGGATGAAAAGTGGGCCGAGCTGACTCCATTCAACGGGTTTAAGGTAAATTTCGAAATTGCGTTTAATCACCCGGTGTTCAACAAGTTGACCCGTGATGCATCCATCGATTTTTCTTCGACATCGTTCCTGAAAGAAGTCAGCCGCGCCAGAACGTTTTGTTTCCTTCGCGATGTGGAAGCACTGCGGGCACGAAACCTGACGTTGGGCGGCAGCATGGATAACGCCATCGTGCTGGACGATTACCGCATTCTTAATGAGGACGGACTTCGTTACGCGAATGAATTCGTGACCCACAAAATTCTGGACGCGATCGGCGATGTCTACCTGCTCGGGCACAGTTTGATTGGCGAGTATTCAGCGTACAAGTCAGGCCATGATTTGAATAATCGTTTATTGCGCGCACTACTTGCCGATGAATCGTCTTATGAAGAAGTGACATTTAAAGATTCTGCGAAGTCACCGATCTCCTACGCGACGCCCGCGTACGCGTAATTCGCCGCTTGTCGCATTTTCGGACTGGTAAGAATTCGCTCATAAGATGAGCTCCTACAGGTTACTGCAATGTTAGTTTAGTGACCTGTGGGAGCTCATCTCATGAGCGAACAGGGCTAGCTCGGATGTTTGCTGACGGACACGCGGCAGCTCTTAACCGTTGCTCCTGACCGTCTTGCGATTTCAAGGATTTTTTCTGTTTCGAATCTCAGTTTTGCTGCCCACGCGGACGAGCTTGCTATAAGGACAAGCTCGCCGCTGTCTCTCAGGCTGGCAGCGCAGAGATTGATCGCGAGATCCGGGTGCAGCTCCTTTTGCAGCAGCGAGGTCAATTCATCCATATATTGAGCAGTTTGGACCATATCTTCCAAAGCGCTGCCGCTACCGGATTTGAGTAAATTTTCGAGTCGGATTATGGACATAGAAGTGTGACTCAGGTGGTGTTTTTGGCTAGTTTCAGTGAACCAATTCTTAGTTCTGAATGGCGTTGCTTGTAAAAAATGGCGACTTTATGCATATTTACGTCCTCGACAAGGGCATACCCGTCGAAAGCCGGGGACGCAAAACCACCGATCTAAGGGGCAGGAGCCCTAGGATAGCGGAGTTACCGACGTGACCACAGACCCAAAGCCTGAATTTAAGGATCATAATAACGATTGGGGCGCCAGCATTGGCGGTAAGTGTGCGTGTCAGGTGATCTCATAGTGGACAACGGCAAATAAGGCAGATCGTTCTGCCAAGGCTTATTGAATGAATGTAGTTATCTTCGGCAAGGGGTTCGGCAAACCACGGCAAGTCAGCTTGTCCGGCAGGGCCTGTACTCTGATTGCCGCGGGCTTTGCCGCTGTTCTCATTTCCGCCGCTTTCGCGGGGGGCTACTGGATGTCTGCCTACACAGGTTCCGGCGTCAGTATTGGCGAAGTAGCGGGCCTGTCCGAAGACCTTGATGCACAACGCGACGCTATCAACATTACACGCCAGCAAACAGAAGATACGCTGGATGCCCTGGCCATTCGCATCGGCCAGATGAATGCACGTGTTATTCGTCTGGATGCGCTTGGCAGACGGCTGACCGGAATGGCCGATCTCGATGACGGCGAATTTGATTTCGATGCCGAGCCAGCACTCGGTGGTCCTGAAGAACCCTACCAGAATGGCAGTGCAGTTCCCGTGCCTGAGCTGGTTTCGGCAATGCAGGAGCTTGATGATCAGCTGACAAACCGCGAGTCGCAGCTCAAAGTTCTGGAAAGCATGATCATGAACCAGAACCTCAATGACCGGGTTTATCCGCAAGGCCGGCCGGTCAAGTCGGGCTGGATGTCATCGTATTTTGGCAAACGCACGGACCCGTTCACGGGCAAGGCTGCGAATCATCGTGGTGTCGATTTTGCAGGTAAATCGGGCGCGGAAGTGATCGCGGTTGCTGACGGCGTAGTTACCTGGTCGTCGTCACGTTACGGTTATGGTCAACTGGTGGAAATTAATCACGGCAACGGCTATGCGACTCGGTATGCACACAATTCAAAGAATCTCGTCAGCGTTGGCGACGAGGTCAGGAAAGGCCAGACCGTCGCGCTGATGGGTGAGACGGGCCGGGCAACGGGCCCGAACCTGCATTTTGAGGTTTTGAAACAAGGCCAGCGCGTGAATCCAGTGAAATTCATTCGCCAGAGCGCTGACTAAACCCGCAAGCGCCGCTTGAAAATCCCTTGAGTGACATCATATTCAGCCACACCGCGGATGAGCGTGTGCCGGGTGGCTCTTACGACATTAGTATCACCCAGACGGAGTAAGCTCCTCTCCAACCCGCACAATTCATGCGTGCAATATCTCATTCAGTCCGTAAAATACCCGTCTTTGTGCGCCACCAGAGCTAGCCTGGTGATGCCAGACCCCGCTTTTTCAGGAGCCCTCAGTGGCGAATTTCATAACCCGAGTCCTTGGCAGCCGAAACCAGCGGCTATTGAAGCAATACTCGAAGAACGTAAAAAGGATCACTGCGCTTGAAGAGGGCCTGCAGGCGCTCAGCGACCAGGATCTTGCCGGCAAGACGGCCGAATTCAAACAGCGCGTAGCCGACGGGGAGTCGCTGGATCAACTTCTGCCAGAAGCGTTTGCTGTCGCCAGGGAGGCGTCCTTGCGGACGCTGGGACTGCGGCCATTCGATGTGCAACTTATTGGCGGCATGGTGCTGCATGATGGCAATATCGCCGAGATGCGAACAGGTGAAGGTAAAACACTGGTCGCTACCCTGCCTGCCTATCTAAACGCGCTGAGTGGCGACGGCGTGCATGTCGTGACGGTTAACGAGTATCTGGCACAACGTGACGCTGACTGGATGCGACCTGTTTACGAATTTCTTGGTCTAACCGTGGGCGTGTCGAAGAGCGGCCAGCTTCAGGACGAAAAACGGGCTGCGTACGACTCCGATATTACCTACGCGACCAATAATGAACTGGGTTTCGACTATCTAAGGGACAACCTCGCGTTTTCAATAGACGATAAAGTACAGCGAAAACTGAATTTTGCGGTTGTCGATGAAGTCGACTCTATTTTGATCGATGAAGCGCGTACGCCATTGATCATCTCAGGTCCGGTCGATGAAAGTACTGACCTTTATCAGAAGATCAACAAGTTTGTGCCGAAGCTTCGTTGTCACGTCGAAACCGGCGCAGCAACCAATTTTGACATCGACGCGAAACAGGTCAATTTGCTCGACGAAGATGGCCGCGCGCTGAAGTACGAAGGGACCGAAGGTGAATCGCGGGACCTGATGAGCGTTGACGAGGCAGTCGACCTGGCTGAATCGAGAGGAGCAGATGTCGTACTGACCGACGCGGAAGGTGACGTGCCAGTCTGCAAACTTGCGATACGCGGTCATTATACGATCGACGAGAAATCAAAGCAGGCACATATCACTGAAGATGGTCATCAACGCGTCGAAGATCTCATGCACCAGGCCGGCCTGCTGGGCGAAAACGAGAGTTTGTATGACGCCGGCAACATTCGCCTGGTGCACCACCTGAATGCCGCCTTGCGGGCGCATGCACTGTTTAGCAAGGATGTCGAATACATCGTCAAAGATGGCGAGATCGTCATCGTTGACGAGTTCACCGGCCGCACCATGCCGGGTCGGAGGTGGTCGGACGGATTGCACCAGGCTATCGAAGCGAAAGAGGGCGTCTCGGTCAAGCAGGAAAACCAGACGGTCGCGTCAATCACGTTCCAGAATTATTTTCGGCTGTACAACAACCTGTCCGGCATGACCGGTACAGCAGACACCGAAGCATTTGAGTTTCAGCAGATCTACGGCCTCGAAGTGATCGTCATTCCTACGGACAAGGAAATGGTGCGCAACGATATGGCCGATCTCGTCTACCTGACCGAGGCGGACAAATTCGAAGCCATCGTCGAAGATATTTCGGATTGCCGTGAGCGAGGCCAGCCGGTGCTGGTGGGCACAACGTCGATTGAGACATCTGAACTGCTGTCGGACGTTCTGAAAAAGAAGAACATCGAGCACGAGGTACTTAACGCGAAACAGCACGAACGCGAGGCAATCGTTGTCCAGCAGGCGGGCAAGGCCGGTGCAATCACGATTGCAACCAATATGGCCGGACGTGGTACTGACATTGTGCTGGGTGGCAACCTGGATGCCGAGCTGCAGGCTGCGGGCGAAGGCGCGGATGAGATTGAGATGCGCGCCGATTGGCAGAAACGCCATAACGCGGTGCTGGCGGCCGGTGGCCTGCATATTGTGGGCACTGAACGTCACGAGTCAAGACGTATCGACAATCAGCTGCGTGGTCGTTCCGGGCGCCAGGGGGACGCGGGCTCCAGCCGCTTCTACCTGTCGATGGAAGACAGTCTTATGCGGATATTCGGGGACCCGGAGCGAACAAAGAACCTGCTGTCTCGTGCCGGTATGCGCGAAGGCGAGGCGATTGAAAGTAAGTTGCTGACGCGCCAGATTGAGCGCGCGCAACGCAAGGTTGAAGGGCATAACTTCGATATTCGCAAAAACCTTCTCGAATACGATGATGTCGCCAACGATCAGCGCAAGGTTGTATATCACCAGCGCACCGAACTCATGGCGGCGGACGACGTGAAGGACTCTATTTCCGCAATACGAGAGGAAGTTATTACCGACCTGGTCCAGCAATATATCCTGCCCGGAAGCCTGGAGGAGCAGTGGGACCCGGATGGTTTGTCGAGTGCGATCGAACACGATTTTGGACTGCAACTCGATATTGCGAAATGGCTGAAAGATGACAGCAAGCTAAGCGAAGCAGATATCAATAAACGTTGTTTGAGCGAGTTGGAAGAAGCGTACGAGCGGAAAGAAGCGTCAATCGGCAGCCAGATAATGCGCTTGTTCGAGAAAGAGGTGATGCTGAAGCAACTCGATCATCACTGGAAAGAGCATTTGGGCGCGATGGATTATTTGCGACAGGGCATTGGACTGCGCGGCTACGCCCAGAAAAACCCGAAACAGGAATACAAACGCGAAGCGTTTGAAATGTTTGGCGCGATGCTGGATCAGATCAAGCACGACTCGATCAGCTTGTTGTCGAGGGTGCGCATTCAGAGTGAGGAAGATGTCGAGCGCATGGAAGCGCAGCGACGAGCGGCGCAAAAGATGGAATTTCAGCACGCAGAGGCATCGTCTTTAGGCCAGGCTGGCGGCGACAACCAGGTGGCACGGCCGCCGGCACCTGCCGCAGAACCGTTCAAGCGGGATGGTCGGAAAGTAGGAAGGAATGAACCGTGCCCCTGCGGCTCAGGCAAGAAATACAAGCAGTGCCACGGGCGCCTGACATAGGCCGTTGACGTCAGACGGTAAGATTCGTCTTGACGTCGTGGCGGGGATTCTCTCCGACGATCAGGGATGCGTACTGATTGCCGAACGCGTCGGCGGCGGCCCGTTTCAGGGCATGTGGGAATTTCCAGGCGGCAAGATTGTGGCGGGTGAGACTGCAGAATTCGCGCTGATTCGCGAACTTCACGAGGAAATCGGGATCGACGTGCTTGATTGTGAGCCGTTCATGTACCTGGAACACGATTACCCTGACCGATTCGTCCGCCTGAATTTCTTCAATGTTGTCCATTGGAGTGGCGAGGCGGTGGGCCTGGAAGGCCAACAGCTGAAATGGGTCTCGCCGGCTGAAATCGACATCGACGCGATGCTTCCCGCCGACGCCCCGGTCATCGAGGCGCTGGTAAAAATAGAAAAATGGGGTCAGTAAAAAAAATTGGGGTCAGACTTCACTTTTTCCTTAGTTGGGCAGCAGATTTAGATTTGCATGGAAAAAAAGTGAAGTCTGACCCCAATTTTTTTCAACTAAGGAAAAAGTGAAGTCTGACCCCAGTTTTTTAACAAATGGCGATTTGAAACGGCACGTCGTGGCCAGTCTGAACCGCGCGATTGTTGATCGAAGACCACTCCAGGAACCGGACGGTAAAGCGATGCTGGCTGCCACTGATTTCCGGATACAACGAACTGTCGTCTGCCAATGTGACACGTAACATCCTGTAACTTAAGTCTTTTTTCATTGAATGCTGATACATGCCGTTGATCGCGATCTTTTCTTGCGGCTGCGCGCTTTCGCGTATCAGCCACATCAATTCCGCCACGGCATCGCAAACGGGTCGGACGACAGAAAGCCAGTCTGAGAGATCTTCCTGACGCCGCTTGATCGGAAGTCGCAGCCAGTGGCTGTACTCCGGCAGATCAAATTCGCAGGTGCCGCCCGGTATGGCGCTTCGATGTTTGATTGCGCTCAGGAACTCACTGTCCTTGAGGGGTTGCAGGAAATTCGTGCCTGCAGCGTCGATTTCTTTTCGACTGGCCGCAAGGTTGCCGATCAGCGTGTCGAGGCGCTTTCCGTCAACTTGCGGCTGGCTCTTGTATCGTTCGAGGTGGGAAATCTGGGTATCGAGCTCTTTATATGCGTCGCTGCGAATGTCCCCGCGCACCAGGATGGCCATAATCTCAAGCAAAGTAGCGATCACCGCGCGTGTTGCCCAGTCTGAATCGTCATCAACGTTGTACAGCATTTGCCGGTACAGAAACTCAAGGCGCAGGAACGTGCGCATACGCTCGCTCAGAGGTTGCTCGTATTCTGTGATGCGTCGCCCAGCGACTGCGTTGGGTGCTGTTGCTGCCATCCGGTTATTCTGCGCCAGCGAACCTTTACAGGCAAATTATGTTTGCGATGCGAGCGCGAGGTAGGCCTGATGAGTGTCTGCGACCTGTTGTCGGGTCAGCTCAATATCAGCGTCGTTGGTGATGACATCGTCTGCAAGCGCCAGCCTGTCTTCCCGGCTGGACTG
>Ga0316193_10004389_pt1 | contig 10362 bp, 6 predicted proteins | sample MerIslsedime2_MG_FD_207735 | JGI IMG/M metagenome (GOLD analysis project Ga0316193, IMG submission 207735) | Coastal sediment microbial communities from Maine, United States - Merrow Island sediment 2 | ecosystem: Environmental > Aquatic > Marine > Coastal > Sediment | place: USA: Maine...
GCACTTGCGTATGAATCTCCCGAGGAGATCAAGGCATGGCAATCGGATCCGATCGCACCGATGAACTGCTTGCGCTCATGCGCGAGCGGATTCTGGTGTTCGACGGGGCGATGGGGACGATGCTCCAAGCCCGGGATCTCGGTCCCGAGGATTTCGGTGGTGCCGAGCTCGAGGGATGCAACGAAAACCTCGTCGTGACCCGGCCGGATGTGATTTTCGACGTCCACCGGGCCTATCTCGCGGCCGGAGCCGATCTCATCGAGACCGATACCTTCAGCGGCACCCCGGTTGTGCTCTCGGAGTACGGTCTGGCCGACAGGGCGCACGAGCTCAACCGGCGGGCGGCGGAGCTGGCGGTTCAGGCGGTGGCTGACTTCCCGTCGTTCGACCGGCCGCGATTCGTGGTCGGCTCCATGGGCCCCACCAACAAGGCCATCAGCGTCACAGGTGGGATCAGCTTCCCTGAACTGGTCGCCGGCTTCACCGAGCAGGCGCGGGGCCTCCTCGAGGGCGGGATCGATCTCTTCGCGGTGGAGACCTGCCAGGACACGCGCAACACCAAGGCTGCCCTCATCGCCGTCGAGACGGTGTGCCGCGACGGTGGTGTCACCCGGCCGGTGATCGTCTCGGGCACCATCGAACTGAACGGCACCATGCTCGGCGGCCAGACCGCCGAGGCATTCGTCGCCTCCATCGCGCACGTCAGCCCACTGGCCATCGGCCTCAATTGCGCCACCGGTCCCGAGTTCATGACCGACCACCTGCGCTCGGTCCACGCGATGGCCTCGTGTGCGGTCTCGTGCTACCCCAACGCCGGACTGCCCGACGAGGATGGACGCTACCCCGAAACACCCGGAAGCCTGGCGGCCAAGCTCGAGCGCTTTGCCGACAGCCGTTGGCTCAATTTCGTCGGCGGCTGCTGCGGCACAACGGAGAAGCACATTGCGGCGCTGGCCGCCATGGTTGATGGCAAGCGCCCGCGACCCCTGCCTGAAACGCGCTCGACCCGGGTTTTCTTCAGCGGGATCGATCTCGTTGAATCGACCCCGGAGAACCGGCCGCTGCTCGTGGGCGAGCGCACCAACGTGCTCGGTTCGGCCAAGTTCCGCCGGCTCATCACCGAAGAATGCTGGGACGAGGCGGCCGAGATCGGACGCGCCCAGGTCTCAGCCGGCGCCCAGATCGTCGATGTCTGCCTGACCACCACCGAACGCGACGAGCTCGCCGACATCCGGGAGTTCTACGAACGGCTCACCAGATCGGTCAAGGCGCCGCTCATGATCGACACCACCGACCCGACAGCGGTAGAGTTCGCTCTGAGCTACAGCCAGGGTCGGGCCATCGTCAACTCCATTAACCTCGAGGACGGCGAAGACCGCTTTGAGAAGATCTGTCCCCTTCTCAGGCGTTACGGCGCGGCTGCGGTTGTGGGCACCATCGACGAGAGTCTCGACGACGCCCAGGCATTCAGTCGGGAACGCAAGCTCGAGGTGGCGCTGCGCAGCCACGAGCTGCTGACCGGCAAGTACGGCCTCGAGGATCGCGACCTCGTCATCGACCCACTGGTCTTTCCGGCGGCCAGCGGCGACGCGGCCTACATCGGCGGGGCGGTGGAGACCATCGAGGGGCTGCGGCTCATCAAGGAGGCGCTCCCCCACTGCCGAACGGTACTGGGCATCTCCAATGTCAGTTTCGGGCTGCCGCCGGCGGCACGCGAGGTGGTCAACTCGGTCTTTCTCTACCACTGCACTCGGGCCGGGCTCGATCTCGCCATCGTCAACAGCCAGGGGATCGAGCGCTTCGCCTCGATCCCGGATGAGGTGCGGCAGGAGGCTGAGGACCTGTTGTTCAACTATCCCGGCGGTGCCAGGTCAGACGATTCAGACGAATCCGCCAAGGCTGATTCGTCTGAATCGTCTGACCTGGCACCGATCCCTCGCGACTGGAGACGGCAAACACTCGAGCAACGATTGGCCATCAACCAGCGCAACATCGCCCGGCTCACCGAGCGTTTTCGCGGGGTCAAGCGCGACCGTTCGAAGCCATCCGATGACCTTCCCCTCGACGAGCGTCTCGCGCGCTACATCATCGACGGCACCCGCGACGGGCTCACCGACGACCTCGATCTCAAGCTCGCCGGGGGCACGGCGCCGCTGGACATCATCAACGGCCCGCTCATGGTCGGGATGAGCGAGGTCGGTCGGCTCTTCAACGCCAACGAGCTCATCGTCGCCGAGGTACTGCAGAGCGCCGAATCCATGAAGGCCGCGGTGTCGCACCTCGAACCGCACATGGAGGCCGAAGAGAGCGCGAGCCGCGGCACCGCGCTATTGGCCACGGTCAAGGGCGACGTCCACGACATCGGCAAGAACCTGGTGGAGATTCTGCTCACCAACAACGGTTTTGATGTGGTGGATCTGGGCATCAAGGTGCCGCCCGAACGCATCGTCGAGGCCTGCCGCAAGCACCGCCCCGACGCCATCGGGCTCTCGGGCCTCCTGGTCAAATCGGCGCACCAGATGGTGGTCACGGCCGAGGACCTGCGAGCTTCGGGCATCGACACGCCGATTCTGGTCGGCGGCGCCGCTCTTTCGAAGAGGTTCACCGAGACCCGCATCGCCCCGACCTACAACGGACCGGTGATCTACTGCGGCGACGCCATGCGGGGCCTCGATGTCATGCAGAAACTGATCGACCCCGAAGCTCGGGAGAGGTTGATCACAGGTCACGAATCGGCCGCAGAAGCGGAACCCGCCATCACCACCGAAGGGCAGGATTCACGCGCCACTGCGACCCGAAGCTCGAGGATCACCCTCGAGTTGGACCTCCCCTCCCCTCCCGATCTCGATCGGCACGTCGTCCGTCAGGTGGAGAATCTCCGCGAGATCTGGTCCTACATCAACCCGCAGATGCTCTACGGCAAACACATGGGGGTGCGCGGCAAGATCGAACGACTCGTGGCTGATCGTGATCCAAAGGTCGCTGCCCTCGTCGAGATGATGGCCGATCTCCAGAATGAGGCTATCGACTGGATGCGGGTCACCGAGGTCTGGCGCTTCTTCGAGGCCGAGTCACACGGCAACCGGCTGGAACTCTTCGAACCCGGTGGCGCGGCACCGATTCAGACCTTCGACTTCCCCCGCCAGCTCAAGGAGGACGGCCTCTGCCTCGCCGACTACGTGCTGCCGCCTGCGAATGGACAACGGGACACCATCGCCCTCTTTGTCGTCGGCGCCGGCGACGGAGTGCGTGAGCGAGCCACCGCCGATCGCGCGGCGGGCGAGTACCTGCGCAGCCACGCCATCCAGTCGCTGGCCGTCGAGACCGCCGAAGCCGCCGCCGAACGCCTCCACCACCGGCTGCGCGATCTGTGGGGTTTTCCGGACCCGCCGGAGATGACCATGAAGGACCGCTTTCGAGCGCAGTATCGCGGAAAACGATACAGCCCCGGCTACCCTGCCTGTCCCGATCTCGATCAGCAGACGGGCATCTGGGCTCTCCTCGACCCCGACGAGATCGGCATCCACCTCACCGAGGGGATGATGATGGAGCCGGAGGCAAGCGTGTCCGCGATCGTCTTCCACCACCCGGATTGCAGGTACTTTTCGGCCGTCGGGACCAAGAGGTAACGGTACACGTGCCGTGGTTCCCCTCAACGCGGCCTTGATCTTGAGTGCGCTACCTGCGCTCAAGGTAAGGCGTTTCTCTCACCGAGCACCGGCTGAGGCGCGGCGCCTCGTCCGGCACTCGCTGAGCTTGGGTACAGTCAACCGGAATCGCATGGCCGATCGGCTCTCCTCGAGTTCCGAGATCGGCCGGGGCGTCCGACGCCACGGTCGGTATCGGAAGAAAACACGAGCGTATTGAGAACTCTCGCATCGAATCCCTGTCAAAACGACGAGAGAACGCGTCAGCCAAAGCCCCTTTCAGCGAGCCTGAGGCGTCAGCCAACGGCCTCATCTATCAACGGTATGACATTCTCGGGCTTCTTGAACGGCGCGATGAGATAGACCCCATCGGCGTAGGTCGGGGCTTCCCTGAACAGGGTCAGCGCCCGTTCTCGGCCCACCTTGGCGGCATCGGCGCCGGCGCTCTCCATGTCGTCGAGCAGGCTCTCGGGCACCTCGATCCCCGGCACCTCGTGGTGCAGGCGAAGCGCCATCTTGAGCGACCGTACCGGCCAGACCGCGATCAGGACCGGAATCGGGAGCTTACCGCCGAAGAGTGAGAGAAAACGCTCCCAAGGCGGCCACTCGAAGAAGACCTGGGTCATGGCGTAGTTGGCGCCGTTGTCGATCTTGCGTTTCAAACGGTCGGCCTCGTGCGCGATGTCGTCCACCGCTGGGTTGACCGCAACACCGGTGAAGAAGCTCGGCGCATCACCGATGCGGTTGCCGGCGCAATCAAAGCCCTCGGCCATTCGGGACACAGCGCGCACGAGTTCGAAGATATCGACGTGGTAAACGTCGTGCACCCCCGGGTAGTCACCGAGTTGCGATGGATCACCAGTGACTGCAAAGAGGTTCCGGACACCGTTGAGCCACGCCCCGAGGAGCTGCGACTGCAGACCCATGAGACTGGCGTCGCGTGGGGTGATGTGCGGCACGGTCTCGAGCCCCGTGCGACGCTGGATCTCGGCCGACAAAGACAGGCTGTCCATGCGCAACCGGGCGAGCGGGTTGGAGTTGATGTCGACTCCGTCCACCGCCGGGTGGCGCGCGAGCTCGTCGGCGGCCTGGAGCACGGCGCCGGCATTGGTGCCCTTGGGAGGGTCGAGTTGGACGAGGCGGACGAACTCGCCGGCCTCGAGCTTGGCGGCGAGGGACGACTCCGGCCGCCGCTTGGGCCGCACGGGTTCTTCCGGCTCGAGAATACTGACCGTCGTCGCAACCCGGCGTTCGGGCTTGACGCCCCGCACCGCCTCCGCCATGGCGCGGATGTGCTCGGCGCCGGTTCCGCAACACCCACCCACAAGGGACACCCCGAGCTCAGCTGAGAGCCTGGCGAACCGCGCCAGGTACGCCGGAGTGGCCGGCGGCATGTAGACCCGCCCATCGCGCCGTGAAAGAACACCGGCGTTGGGAATGGCCGCCAGGGGGAGGCGGGTCTGCCGGGTGTTGCGGAGAATCTCCAGGGCACCCATGGGCCCCGGAGCGCAGTTGAGGCCACACGCGAGCAGTTCGAGATCGGCGAGTTCGTCCACGACCTGCGCCTGTTCGACATACTGGTGGGGCGGACGCTCGGTGGCGAAGGTCAAAAGCCCGACCAGGGGCAGATCGCAGACCTCTCGAACGGCTTTGATCGCCAGGGCGAGCTCGTCGAATCGAAAAAACGTCTCAAGAATGAGCAGGTCGGCCCCACGCCCGGCGAGGATCTGCGCCTGTTCGGCGTGGGCGGCGGCGATAGCCGATGGTCCTTCCGGCTCGTCGAGGTCGATGACTCCCGCCAAAGGCCCGATGGCGCCGCCGACCAGGCAGTCAACCCCTGCGATCTCCCGCGCTTCCCGCGCCAGTTTGACCGCCTTCGAGTTGATGGTCTCGACAAAATCTGCGACCTGATCCCGCACCAGTCGCGGTCGCGAGGCGCCGAAGGTCGCGGTCTCGATGAGCTCGGCGCCCGCCTGGAGATAGCTCAGGTGGATGTCCAGGACAACTTCAGGATGGGTGAAGGGGGCGGACTCCAGCGCGATCCCGGCCGGCAGTCGGCTGACGAGTTCGGAGCCCATGGACCCATCACCGACGACCACGCGATCGGCAAAGCGACGACGAATCGCGTCGCTCATGGGGGCGGCAGGACCAGCGAGGACTCGGGCATGATCGGTGAACCGCGCTCCGCTCCCTTGCGGTCGGGGAACCCGCCTTCCAGGGTGCGGGTCACCGTCTGGCCAACATGACCCGTCGGGGTCGGCCGCGGGGTCGGCACCTGGCCGCCACCGGAGTTCCAGACGTAGGCTGCGAAGTTCGCGAGATCCGTGAGCCCGCGCGACAGTGAGACACCGGCCACACCGAACGCGACCGAACGATCATCCAGCTCTCGCCAGTTCCTGAGCGAGCCGGTTCGGTAGAACTCCGCTCCGAGAAATGGGTAGAGCGTACGCGAGCGTTCGAGAATCGCCCCGATGGATCCACCCACCCGCTTGCCGTAGATCAGCTGCTGATCTTGGCCGTAGTAGACCAGGCGCAACCGGCTCCGAACACCATCGACGTAGTTCTGATACGCCCCGGCGTAGGTCGGTTCGAGTGAGTCGTCGTGGGTCACCGCCAGCGGATCGTTGGCGTCGAGCACCCGCACCGCGAGCACTCCCAACTCCTCGACCAGATCGGGCAGCGGCACCGGTTTTCGCAGAGATGTTACGCAGTGTTGCAGCTGGCCCTCAAGCGCGGCCTCGAGCTTGCCCGGAGCTGCGGCTCGCCAGGCAGGGGGAGCCTGCAAACCACGCCTGATTCCGGCCTCGAAGCGTCTTTCGTGGGTCCGAACCTGACGTTTGAGATCGGGTGGAAAGAACCCCACCGAGGTCCAGGCCACCCAGCGGGTCGTGCTCCCGCTCCAGCCGACACACACCGCAGCGGCAAGGGCGACCACCGTCACCCGGAATCGATGATGATGGCGGGCCGTCATGGGTCTTCTGTTACCGTCATCTCGAGCACCAGCCGGCGGACGTCCGCCACCACATCCGCTGTGTACCCCTTGTAGGCCTTAACAAAACGCCCGTCGGCGTCAAGGAGGATGTTTGCCGGCAGGGCATCGATTCCTATGGCTTTCGTATCTCGCGGGTTGAGCCGGTAGACCGGTAGGCTGAGCCCGAGAGCATCGAGAAACCGGCGCCCGGCTACCGGGTTGTGATCGACGTTGACGGTGAGCAGGACAAAACCCCTGCCGGCCAGCTCGCCGTAGAGCTTTGACAGCTCGGGGAGCTCGACCCGACATGGACCGCACCAGCTCGCCCAGAACGTCAGCAGCACCGGTCGACCTCGAAACTCCGACATGGTGAAGGTGCTCTTTCCGTCAAGGGAGTTGAAGACCACCTCCGGGAACTGCGGGCGCGGGGGATCGTCTTCGGCCGCCGGGGCAAACCCTCCAGCGAGCAGCAACAACGCCACAACAGCGAAAAAGACTCTCTTCACGGCGCACATGATACACGGCTCCTCATCGCCACTTCGTCACTTCGTTATCAACAGCACGACCGTGGACTTCTCTTCCGGGACGGCTCGATTTACTGGGCCCGAGGTCTACTCGGGGTGTTGTCCCCACGGCCACGATATCCTGTCACGACTGCCCGCTAACGCAAGACAAACACGGCCGCTTGACAGGTCTGTTACACTCCCGCGCCATGAGCTGGGAGCTACACAACGTTGCAATCATCGGTGGCGGCATGATGGGGCGATCCATCGCCACCAAAGTCGCCCAAGAAGGGCTCAACGTCTGCCTCAAGGAGATCTCCACCGAGGCCGTGGAGGCCAGTCGGGCCGAGCTCGAACAATCGCTCGACCACGAGATCGCCCGGTTCGGCCTGACGAACTCGGAGAAGAAGGCGATCCTCTCGCGCATCCGCTGGGTCACCCGGTTCGACTGCGCCGCGGATTGTGATCTTGCCATCGAGACCGTGCAAGAGGATTTCGGCGTCAAACGCCGGATCCTGCGAGAGCTCGATCGCCGGATGGTCGGGGATCACCCCATCGTCATCAACACCTCGACCCTGTCCATCACCGAGCTCGCGGCCCAGAACTCGTGCCCGGGACGGATCGTCGGGATGCACTTCCTCTACCCGGTGACGACCACACGGGTGGTGGAAGTTGTCCGCGGCCAGCTCACCACCGACGAGGTCTACGACCGGGCGGTGGAGTTCGCGCGTATTCTGGGCAAGGTTCCCATCAAGGTCTTCGAGATGCCGGGCTTTGTCACCACCAGGGTTGTGTTGCCGCTGGTCAACGAAGCCATGCACACCGTCATGGAAGGCGTCGCCGAAGCGGCCGAGGTCGATCTCGCCATCAAGCTCGGCTTCAACTTCACCATGGGCCCCCTCGAGTGGGTCGACCGGACCGGTCTCGACCGCGTCCTCAACTGGATGCAGCACCTGCATTCGGAGAGCGGCGAACCCCGGTTCCGCCCGTGCCCGATGCTCAAACGTCTGGTCCGAGCCGGGCTGCTCGGAGCCAAGACCGGTCAGGGGTTCTTCCTGTACGACAGCAACCGCCGGCGTACCGATCGCCTTCCGGATGACAAGCCGAGGCCCGCCTAGAGAATTCAAACTCGCCGCGACTGCGGCGATGGAGTTGAACCAATGAAAATCCTCGTTCTCAACAGTGGATCATCTTCGGTCAAGTTCCAGGTCATCGAGACAGACCTCGAACGGATGAACGCGCACGAAGACCGCACCCTCGCCACCGGACAGGTGGAGAAGATCGGTCTCGACGACTCTCGCCTGGTCCTCAACGTGCCCGGTCAGAAACCCCTTTCCGACTACCGCGAGATCCTCGAGCACCGCGCCGCCATCGAGTGGGTACTTCGGATCCTCGCCGATCCCCAACACGGCATCCTCGATGCGGTCGACGACATCGGCGCGGTCGGCCACCGGGTGGTCCACGGCGGCGAGGCCTTCGCCTCGTCGGTTGTCATGACCCCGGAGGTCGTGCAACAGATCGAGGATTGCTCGGTGCTCGCGCCGCTGCACAATCCGCCCAACCTGCGCGGCTACCAGGCGGCGTACGCGGCCCTGCCCGACGTCCCCCACATCGCGGTCTTCGACACCGCCTTCCACCAGACCATGCCGGCGCACGCGTTTCTCTACGGCATCCCCTTCCAGCTCTACACCAAGCACGCCCTGCGCAAGTACGGCTTTCACGGCACGTCGCACCGCTATGTCGCCTTTCGTGGCAGCCAGATCCTCGATTGGGACAAGGATGACAAGAAGCTCATCACGGTGCACCTCGGAAACGGTTGCTCGCTGGCCGCCATCGATCACGGCAAGTCGGTGGACACTTCCATGGGGTTCACTCCCCTCGAAGGTCTGCTCATGGGCACCCGCACCGGCGACATGGACCCGGCCATCGTCCCCTGGCTCATGGCCATGGAGGAGATGACGCTCCATCAGGTCAACACCATGATGAACAAACACTCCGGTCTCTATGGCGTATCGGGGGTCTCCTCCGACATGCGTGAGCTCGTCGAGGCCCGCGCCGACGGCCATCAACGCGCCGATGTCGCCTTCAGGATGTTCTGCTACCGGGTGAAAAAGTACATCGGCGCCTACGCCGCAGCCATGGGCGGGGTCGATGCCGTCTTCTTCACCGGCGGCATCGGCGAGAACTCGCCGGAGGTTCGGAAGTGGGCGCTCGGTGGCCTCGAGTACATGGGGATCGAAGTCGACACGGAGATCAACGCCACCCTCGTCGGTGGCGAGGGTGAGATCACCAAGGAGGACTCGCGCGTCAGGGTTCTCGTGGTGCCGACAAACGAGGAGAAGACCATCGCCCGCGACGTCGTCCGGGTCCTCAACGGCATCATGCCGACCTTCGAACCACCGGAAACGGTGACCCCGTAGTCGAGGGGTTTGGTTAGACGTCAGGAGTGAGGAGTGAGAGGTGAGGAGTGAAGCTACACTCTCCAACATATCTGTTCTGACCTTCTAACGTCTTACCTTCTAACTCTCTAACCTTCTAACTCTCTAACTCTCTAACTCTCTAACTTTCTAACCATCTGACGTCTCACGTCTTACCCCTGACTCCTAACTCCCAACCTACCGCCGCCGATCGCTGTACCGGTCGATCCCGGCATCCTCTTCGCCCTCCTCCAACCGCGCCTGCCGCTCGACCTCGATGGCGCGGCTGGAACGATAGATATAGCTGAAACTCGACACGATGACGAGAATGAATGACAGGTAGAAGCAGACCTGCAACACCGGCATCGAGATCTCCACGACGTTGGCCAGCAACACCAGGCTCACGGTGGTGACCTGCATGACGGTCGTCAGCTTGCCCGCCCAGGTGGGTGGAAAGCTCTTGATCCCCTCGAACATGTAGAAGACGAAGGCCATGAGCATGATGACAAAATCTCGAAAGAGCGTTAGGATCGCGAGCCAGAGTGGGATCACGACCGCCTGACCGTGGGGAACGGCCAGGGAGATGTAGGCGGCCGTCAGGAGGATCTTGTCGGCCAGAGGATCGAGGAGCGCGCCGATTCTCGACTCAAGATCGAAGGTGCGGGCGATCCAGCCATCGAGGACATCGGTGAATCCGGAGATGACAAAGATCCAAACCGCGAGCTTGAATTCGTGGGCAAAGACAGCGAGGACGAAGAACGGAACGATGGCCATGCGCAGAAGGGTCAGAAAATTTGGCAGGGTGAGCGGCCGCAGCTTCTCCT
>Ga0316193_10004392_pt1 | contig 10358 bp, 9 predicted proteins | sample MerIslsedime2_MG_FD_207735 | JGI IMG/M metagenome (GOLD analysis project Ga0316193, IMG submission 207735) | Coastal sediment microbial communities from Maine, United States - Merrow Island sediment 2 | ecosystem: Environmental > Aquatic > Marine > Coastal > Sediment | place: USA: Maine...
AAAAATTTAATTTTGGCATCGATCCTTCCAGAATGGTCTGGCAACTGTCTGCCGGCGAGCAGCAACGGGTCGAAATTCTCAAGGCCCTGATGAACGGCGCCGACCTGCTGATCCTGGACGAACCGACATCCGTATTGACCGCCCAGGAGTCCCGGGATCTTTTTCAAAATTTTAGAGAAATGCGCAACCAGGGCCACATGATCATTCTGATCAGCCACAAGCTCGACGAAATACTTGAACTTTGCGATCGGGTGACAGTACTGCAAAAAGGACGTATTGTCGGGGAGACGGACACCAAAGATGTCGATAAAAAAAGCCTGGCCCGGATGATGGTCGGAAGAGATATCATTTTTCAGATTGAAAAAGAGCCCCTGGAGAGAAGCGAAAAAGTAATTACGATCGAAAATATCGTTGTTAAAAACGACAAGGACCTGGATGCCGTCCAAGGCCTTAGCTTTGATATCTTTCGCAATGAGATTTTCGGTATTGCCGGTGTTTCCGGCAACGGCCAACGGGAATTGGTCGAGGCCATCACCGGCCTGCGCCGGGCGGAATCCGGTAAAATAATCATGGACGGCAAGGACATTACCAACGAGACTGCCCGACACATTTACAACTGCGGGATTGCGCACGTTCCGGAAGAACGAATTAAATTTGGAATCGCTCCGGGCTTATGCCTGTATGACAATGCTATTTTAAAGCAGCACCACAAACGCAAGTACTCCAACAAATTTTTTCTGGCCTATGACAAAATCAAGGAGCATACCCAACAGCTTCTGACCGACTTTAAGGTGCTGGCCCCCTCGATCAATGTCCAGACGAAAAATCTGTCCGGCGGCAACATTCAGAAGTTGATTTTAGGCCGGGAAATCAGCGAAAACCCTTCTCTGCTGGTGGCATCCCATCCGACTTACGGGCTCGATGTGGGCGCCACTGAATATCTTCGCAACCAGTTGCTAAAACGCCGCCGGGAAGGGGGTGCTGTCCTGCTGGTCTCCGAAGATCTGGACGAAATCTTCGAACTGTGTGATCGGATTGCGGTGATGTTCCGGGGCGAGTTTATGGGAGTGCTGAATGCTGACGATCTGCGACTGAAAGATATCGGCCTGATGATGGCCGGCTCGATGCGGATAACAGACTGAACGTCGAACATCGAACGTTGAACGTCCAACATCGAATAATGTATTCTGACTATTTTTAAAACTGTGCTGAGCAACACGCCTTAAGATTCCTGCTCTGTAAGGGTGAACACAGTTTTTTAAAATCTTGCCTTCACTTGCTTTAAAATAGATGAAGCGCAGCGCCCTCTTTATTGGACGTTGGAAGTTGGACGTTCAATGTTCGACGTTCATTTTTTTTGAACTTTGTATATAGCTACAAAATTTGGAACCACTATGAATATTAGAGTAACCGAAAGAATCGACATCCTGCCGCGGCATTCCGTGCTTTCGCTCGGGTGTTCACTGGCGGCCGGACTCCTGGCGATCAGTTCGATTTTTTTAATTTCCGGGGTAAACCCGCTGTATGCCATTGCCAAAATTTTCAGCGGATCCTTCGGAAGCATCTACGGCATAAAAGAAACCATCACCAAGGCCATACCGCTTATATTAATCGGCAGCGGTTTAACCCTGGCCTTCAGGGCCAAATTCTGGAACATCGGGGCTGAAAGCCAACTGCTGATGGGGGCCATTTTTGGCACCTGGGTCGGGTTGAACTGGGGCCCCCACCTGCCCGCACCCGTCATTGTCCCCCTGATGTTTATGGCCGGGTTCGTGGGCGGCGGCCTCTGGGGACTGATTCCGGCCATCCTTAAAGTAAAATTCTCAATCAATGAGGTCATATCGACCCTCATGATGAACTACATCTGCAATGAATTCATGAAATTCCTGATTGTCGGCCCCTGGCGCGGCAAAACAAAACACGGATTTCCCTACACCGATGATTTGCCCCTGTCCGCCACCCTGTCCGTAATTCCCGGCTCCCGGATTCACTATGCCACCTTGCTGATAGCTGTGGCCGTCGTGATTATTCTGGGTATTGCGGTTTATCGCACCCGCTTTGGTTATGAGGTCCGCGTGATCGGTGAAAACCCCGATGCCGCCAAATATTCAGGCATCGATTTTTTCAGAACCACAATAATCATCATGATCATCAGCGGCGGGGCGGCCGGGCTGGCGGGAGTTGGCGAGGCGGCCGGCATTCATCATTACCTGAGTTATCCGGAATCGATTTCATCCGGCTACGGCTTCACCGCAATTATTGTTGCCTGGCTGGCCAAGCTAAATCCGGTTAACGTGATCTTTTCAGCACTTTTTTTTGCCGGAATTCTGGTCGGCGGCGATGCGATTCAGATATCGCTGGGATTGCCGGCCGCCACCGTTCAAATTTTTAACGGCACCCTGCTCTTCTTTCTGATTATGGGCGACTTTTTCCTGAAAAACCAGGTAACACTCCAGTGGCGTGAGGAAGGAAACTAGACCTTGGAAGATATCATTATATCGGTTCTACAGCGAACGCTTATTGCCGGGACCCCCTTGCTTTTGGCTACCATCGGGGAAGTTATCTGTGAACGATCCGGGATATTAAACCTGGGTATTGAAGGAATGATGGCCATCGGGGCGGTTAGCGCTTTTATCGTCACATTTACAACCGGCAACCCCTGGCTCGGCCTGGTTGCAGCTATTGTGGCCTCGGCGTTAACATCCATTATCCACGCCTTTGTCTCCATTACCCTGCAGTCCAGCCAGGTGGTGTCCGGTCTGGCGCTGACCATGCTGGGCCTGGGAATTTCAGGGCTGGTTGGCAAACCCTATATCGGCAAACCGCTGGCCGAAAAAATGGCTACCTGGCCGATTCCCGTTTTATCAGACATTCCGGTTGTGGGAGTGATATTTTTTGATCACAGTCCTTATTTCTACATGGCCGTCATTTTGGCCTTAATCGCCTGGTTTGTGCTCAAGTACACCCGGCTGGGAATAATCATCCGCTCGGCCGGAGAAAATCCACGGGCAACTGAAACCCAGGGCATCAACGTTTACAAGATCCGCTACTGGTGTGTGATCATTGGGGGAGCACTTTCAGGTATGGCCGGTGCGCATCTGTCCACCTCTTACAGTAAATCGTGGATCGAGGGGATGACGGCCGGCCGGGGTTGGATCGTTATTGCCCTGACAATTTTTGCATTATGGAATCCCATGCGGGCAATCATCGGTGCCTTTTTATTCGGGGGAATATTTGTCATGCAGTATCTGCTCCAGCCCCTGGGCATTTCACCCAATTTGCTGGCCATGCTGCCCTATCTCTCCACCCTGCTCGTACTTTTCATCGGTGCGCTGCATGACAGCCGCAAGCTCAATGCACCGGCTATGCTCGCCGAGCCATACAGGCGGGGGGGACGTTAACCGCAGGGCTCAATCATTTAGGCAAGCATTTACACAATTTTAGGCAAATTACCTAATCATTGAAAACTTTGAAAATTCCAAGCACCAAAAACCAAATCTCAAATAAACAATAAAAACCGGTTCAGATTATTTTGATTTTGCCTTGATGCTAACCTAAGAAAGTATTGACTTTTCTATCCATATATGTTGAATAGTCAGTTTCGTTTTTTCATATCAGTTGTGTATATTTCCATCTAGATACATAAAGGTTACTACGGTAGTAGTCGGCGGTTTGGATTCTACCTGCAAAACCCACTTCCGGGAGGTATATAATGTTCGGCATCGAAAACATAACAAACAACAATGGATGGGCAATGGCAGTGGTTGGGGCCACGACGGTGTTTTTGGGCCTTGTCGCACTTTCCTTTGTTATTTCCCAGATCCATAAAATTCTCGAGCTATGGGAAAACAGGGGTAAGAAGAAAGCCCGTCCGGAAAAACCGCTCGAAGATAAAGGGCCCGCATTTACAGAAAAGCGCCTCCCCACGGCCTCAGAGCTTTGCAGCATATACAGGCCTTTGGTCGAACAGCTGAAAGAGCCTTTCCAGCTTATACATCTATTTGAAAAAACTAAAGAAATGAATCTTCCTCACCCTCACTTATCAATTAAGTGTCTGCAGGAGGCCGATGTACTGGTCGCCCAGGGAGACGGCACCTTCATCTGGGATAAACAAAAAGCAAATTAAGGGATAAACCATGGTAGACCTATTTTTCCAGTTTTTATCAAACACCGGCTATTTCCTGGCAGACTACCGCCATGTCATTATGGTCATCGTTGGCTGTGTATTCCTTTATCTCGGGACTGCCAAAAAGTATGAGCCTCTTTTGCTGGTGCCCATCGGTTTCGGTATCCTGGTCGGCAACGTCCCTTTCTTTAAAGGCTTTGGCATAGGGATCTATGAATCCAACAGTGTTTTGCACTATCTTTATTTCGGCGTTACAACCGGTGTCTATCCCTCGATTGTCTTTTTAGGCCTGGGCGCCATGACCGATTTTTCCTCCCTGCTGGCCAACCCCAAACTTATGCTGCTGGGAGCCGCCGCCCAGATGGGTATTTATTTTACCCTGCTGGGGGCCCTGTTTTTCGGCTTTCTTCCCAAGGAGGCGGCATCTATTGCCATCATCGGAGGCGCTGACGGTCCGACCTCCATTTTCTTGACCGCCAAACTGGCACCTCATCTTATCGGGCCTATTGCCATTGCGGCTTATTCGTACATGGCCCTGATTCCGGTTATTCAACCGCCGATTATGAGGCTGTTAACTTCCAGAAAGGAACGCCTGATCAGAATGCCCCCCGGCCGGGATGTTTCCAAGAAAGAGCTCATCATATTCCCCGTTGTGGGTGTTTTGCTGTGCTGCTATCTGGCACCGACCGCCCTGCCGCTGCTAGGGATGCTGTTTTTGGGAAATTTTTTAAAAGAATGCGGGGTTGTCAACCGCCTGGCTGGGACCGCCCAGTCGGCCATTATTGATACGGCCACCATTTTCCTGGGCTTTACCGTGGGCGCCAGTACCCAGGGCGATGTATTTTTGACCCCCAAAGCCCTCGGCATTTTCTGTCTGGGTGCCGTTGCTTTTTCAATCGCCACCGCTTCCGGTGTGATTTTCGGCAAAATCATGAATTTGTTTCTAAAGGAAAAAATCAACCCTCTGCTGGGTGCGGCCGGTGTCTCCGCGGTCCCCGGTTCGGCGCGCGAAGTTCATGTAATGGGCCTTAAAGAGGACCCAACCAATTTTCTGCTGATGCACGGAATGGCATGCAATTCTTCCGGCGTGATCGGTTCCGCCATCTGCGCCGGCATTTTGTGGAGCTTCTTTATATAGATTTTAACGAGTGATAGAATCCTTTTTGTCAAACTGCCACGGCCTAAATGGCTCAAAAACATAAGGAGACCGTCATGAATGCAAAAATTCTAATCAAAAGAAAATTCAAAACGGGCAAGCAGAGAGAGATTATCGCATTGCTCAGAGAATTACGTTCCGGAGCCCTCCACCAACCCGGCTACATTTCCGGCGAAACGCTTACCTCCACTGAAGATCCTCAAACGATGATGGTGATAGGAACCTGGCAGGACATGGAAAGCTGGTATAACTGGAAGCGAAATATTACACGGCAAACGTTGGAACAAATGCTGGAGACTTACCAGGAGGGATCAACCGAGTATCAGGAGTTCACCCTGGGAGCGTTTATCGAGGATTAATTCAGTTTTTTGGGGATTTTGCTTCTTAGTACCCAACAGAACTTTGCTAGGATCTTGGAATAAGGGAATGGTGGAATTCGGAATTCTCCTATTTGATCCCTTCCTTCTTCAGAAGCTCCTGATGCCAGCGCGCAAATTCATACATTCCGATAAAGCGTTCGTCGTCATTAATAATGCCGATGGCTATTTCAAGGACCCCCCTGCCATAGGCATTGCTGTATTCTTCAGAACTGCGCGATTGAAGAAATTCCCGAACGAGCATCTGGCTGGTACGCTTGGTTGGATCCTTGCGGATGTCGATGGGGTCTTTGGGCTCTTGAAAAGGATCCCATTTGTCGAAACCCTTTTTGAGAATGTGCTTCTGCCGGCGCGGTGCCATGGCGTCAAATACGGCTTTTTTGCGTTCTTCGGCCTCTTCGTTAGAAAACTCACTCATTTCTTTTTCCTCGAACGTCGTTTTGGTTGCGGTTTCTCCTCGGGCGGTTCGGCGACGCCGAGAAATACCTCATCAAAATCCATAATGACAGCCGAAGATAAGGGCACGAGCAAATCCACCAGCTTGACGTTCTTGGATTCGATATCCCGCAGCAACTCCGCCGATATCTGTTGCAGCTGACCGTGGACAGCATCCAGATTCACTGTCGGGTATTGCTCTCCCTGTTTGAAACCCGATTTGCCACATGTGTGTCCGGCACCGCCGATGGCGGTGGGGATTCCATAAAATCGGCAGGTGAGGGGCCGGTAATCATAAAGCTCGCATAGGTCTTTTTCGCTCAATAGCGGGCAACGAACCCGTTCAAGTGCCATTTCGGCAAGCAGTTCACCCTCATTTCTTCCGGACTGGAACTCTTTGAAGGCCTTGCGTTTGATTTTATAAATCTGGCGGTCTGCACGGTTGGCTTTTTCAACAAGCTCAACCTTGACGGACCCCTCGAACTTTTCATTGAACTTGTGATGAAGATATAACGCCTCAATCAAGGTCAGATCAAAGAGGGCAAAACAACAATCCGCACATTTTTCCTCGCATTTGACACACTCGGTATGAGCCGCTTTTACCCGATTAAACGCCTCCTCTGATTTTGCCACCAGCGCTTCGTATTTTTCAAAATAAGGTTTCAGGTTGATGTCCATGGTTGGGTTTATAACTCCTTCTCGCTACAAATTAAGGTTGATTTTTTATAGTTCGTTATAATTCCGATTTCATAAATGCCTAAAATGTCTAAATTGCCTAAAATTAATGTATTCTATCTATCTAAAGGACAGAATGGCAATAATTTTAACGCTCTGCCGCAGAAATTTCTTTGGGGTGTTATATTCTATTGTCAGTCTTATAAAATGTAAAGCCTAGAAACCAGTTCTTAATGTTTCACGTGAAACACTAAATGATAAACAATTCCCTGGTAAAAAAAATGGATTGGGTGCCAAAGCATTCGCCAAAATTTTTTATCAAAAGAATCAATATCTTGATTATTGAACCCGAGGTAAAATTCTCACACCAGTAATTTTAGGCACTTTAGGCATTTTCAATTTAATTATTTCCCAATACAAAACCGGCTGAAAATTTGATCGAGCAGATCCACTTTGACATTGGTTCCGAGAATCTGGCCCAGCGAATCGACGGCCTCCTGGAGATGGCTGGCAACCAACTCCATGGGCGTGCCGTTTTTCAATCCCCGGCAAGTGGCCTCGGCCGCTTCGAGGCTGTCCTCCATCAGTAATTTTTGTCTCATGTTGGGAACGATCACCGCATCCAGATCAAGGGGCTCTTTCCCGAAGGCTGTTTTACTGATCCGATCCTTGAGACGATCAATGCCTCGATCGTATAATGCCGAAGTATGAACACAATCAATTTCCCCCCAGGCTGCAGGCAATTTACAAATATCATCACCGTTGATTAAATCAATTTTATTCATCACAATAATCATCGGTTTGGACCCTATCCGCTCGAATGCGCTACGGTCTTCAGCAGTCACCGGACAGTTGGCTTCAAGCATGAAAAGAACCAGATCGGCGCGATTAACGTTTTCAATGGTTTTTTCAATACCGAGGGTTTCAATAAGGTCATCGGTATCATGCAGCCCGGCGGTATCGGTCAGAATAACCGGATAACCGTCGATATTTAAAGCTTCTTCAATTATGTCCCGGGTAGTTCCCGGTACATCGGTAACAATGGCCCGCTCTTTTTGAACCAGGCAATTTAACAGGCTTGATTTCCCCACATTGGGTCGACCGGCCACAGCCACCTTTAAACCCTCCCGCAGAACCCTGCCGTCGACATGATGCTGTATTAGGGTTTGCAGCGGTTTTATAACCCGGGTCTCAATCTCGGCGGCAGTCCTTTCGGGATCGGCAATGTCCGCCACATCATCCGGAAAATCAATTGCGGCTTCGACATGAGTCAATAATTCGACCTGAAATTGCCGGATCTGCTCCACGGATCTTCTGAGCTTTCCATGGATCTGAGCGGTGGCAACCCGCAAGGATTTATCCGTGCGGGCGTTAATAAGATCAATAACCGCTTCGGCCTGGGTAAGGTCGATGCGCCCATTTAGAAAGGCTCGCTGGGTAAACTCCCCGGGGTCGGCAAGACGGGCGCCGTGCTGCAAAACCAGCTCCAGAATTGTGTGCAGCGCCATCCGTCCGCCATGGGCGTTGATTTCAACCACATCCTCCCTGGTATAGGATCGGGGTGCCTTCATGACTGATAGCAGGACCTCATCGACGATTCGCCCGCTATCAGGGTCGATGATATGGCCGTAGTTAAGCCGGTGGGTATCGAAACCGGTGCGGGAGGCGCCCTCCGGTGATGGAAAGTTTTCGGGATTAGACGCTGGCTGTTGTTCAGCGGAAGAAAAAATCGCCGATGCAATCAAAACGGCCTTGGATCCGGATATTTTAATGATTCCGATTCCACCCCGGCCGCCGGGTGTCGCGATGGCTGCTATAGTGGAATTTTCCATTGCGTAGTTCGCTTCGCTCATCCGCCTGCGGCGGAGAATGATGGATCACTGGAATAATGGGAAATTGGGTACTGGCCTTCAGCCAGAAAAACCAATGGCTCAATGATACCTCTATTCAGGGGGCTATAAGGCAAAAGAAAGATCACAATCCATAAACCTAGATCTCTATTGCGCCTTTATCCCCAGCACTCCAACATTCCATTATTCCCTGTGGCTTATAGTGGTTGTCAAAAAAAAATCCGTTATTCAACCGTTTTTTCTAACAACCACTTATACCAGCCGGAATTTTTTTATGAAAAGCGGTATAACAGTCGGAAGCCAAAAAAATGCGCTATTTAAAACAATCCCAAGAATTTACGAGACAAGGAGCCCTAGTGCGATGTCGGCCTAGGGGTACTATTCTTTTTGGGAAAAATGACCAGTTTACGCATATAGCCCTCTCCCCTGCTTTTGGTCTGAATCTCAGGGTCATCTTTTAAGGCCATGTGAACGATCCTGCGATCGTATCCGGTCATTTGACCCAGGGATATCGGCTTGCGGATCCTTTTGGCCTTATCAGCCAGGCGCAGGGCAAGTTTTTCCAGATTGAGTTCTCTGGTGGCCAGATAGCCTTCAACATCCACCTGTACCCTGATTTTATCATGGCTGTTATGGTGTTTGTTGACGATTTTATCCACAAGGGACTGAATGGCTTCGAGGGTTTGCCCCTTCTTTCCGATAAGACCTCCGGCATTTCCGCCGGTGACATTCAACAGAATCCGTCCGTTTGTATGATCAGCCGATATTGTTGCATCGGAAGTGATCGCGTCGACGATGCGCTGCAATACAGCCTGCGCAAGGTCCAGGGGATTCTCCCCGAGACCAGGCCGTTGCAAGCCATCAAAACTGTCACTATCCGGAAAAGATGTTGCGGTTTGAACTTTTTCCTCAAGGCTGGGGGCATCATGCTTTTCAGAATCAGCATCAACAGCGAATTCCGGAGTTTTGTCGGGCACTGCGACCTTTATCCGGGCTTTTTTAGCACCGGTCAATCCAAAAATTCCGCTGGACCCACGCGCTAAGACCTCATAACTGATTTCATCAGGTGTTATATTTAGCTCGTCACAGGCATTCTTGACGGCTTTTTCGACATTTTTTCCTTCAAATTCTAACGAAGACATTTTGTAAAACCTCCGTTACCGCACTAGGCAAATTTCTTCTGAATATAATACTGTTGACCAATCGAGAGAATATTGTTTACCAGCCAGTACAGCACCAGTCCGGATGAAAAATTGATGAAAATAAACGTGAAAATAATCGGCATGAACATCATCATTTTCGCCTGGGTGGGATCCCCCATCGGAGGGGACATTTTCTGCTGCAACAACATGGAAGCGCCCATAATTATCGTCAGGACCGGAATGCCGTAAGGCGGTTCCATAAAGGGGATATGGTCAATTGCGAAGTGGCCCAGGCGGTCAGGAGCCGACAGGTCATCGATCCACAGGAAAAACGGAGCGTGCCGCAGCTCGATGGCCTGATACAGCATGCGGTACAGTGCAAAGAAAACCGGCAGCTGAACGACCATGGGCAGGCAGCCGCCCAGGGGATTGATTTTATAGGTCCGGTAAAGGCCCATAACCTCTTCATTCATTTTTTTCTTGTCATTCTTATGTTTCTCTCTGATCTCCTTCATCAACGGCTGGATCCGTTTCATTTCACTCATGGATTTATAGCTTTTTGAACCCAGGGGCCAAAGAACAATTTTGATTAAAAGG
>Ga0316193_10004395_pt1 | contig 10353 bp, 18 predicted proteins | sample MerIslsedime2_MG_FD_207735 | JGI IMG/M metagenome (GOLD analysis project Ga0316193, IMG submission 207735) | Coastal sediment microbial communities from Maine, United States - Merrow Island sediment 2 | ecosystem: Environmental > Aquatic > Marine > Coastal > Sediment | place: USA: Maine...
GACGGAGTGGGCTTTTATGCAGGATCTGCGAGGCCGCCGCCAAGACGAAATCACTCAGCGCTGAGAGTTCCGGCAGACGTTGCCGTGGCACGTATATATTCTCGAAGCGCCCCGCGAACATGTGGGTGCGTTTGATGTCGTCCGCGTCCTTTTCGCGTTCGAATGCGGCCACCAGGGCCGGAATGACGACGGCGGCGCCGGGCATCTCTGCGAAGTACACCGGTGTGATGCCACCGATCGGGATCTCACTCATGGTGCCGCGTTTCTTCCCCCTTACAATGGATGAGTCCTCCGGAGACGGCTGTGCAGTTCTCGGCCATGGGTTGCGCGGTACGACAGATGGCGCCGATATTGAACAATACGAAGAGACCGAGCGTGAGATAGATGATGCGCATGCCGACAGTTTCGGTTGCCAGGTAGCCGATTGCAATCCGCCCAGGGCCTCCTGCCACTTTCAACTCCGCGGGCGTCTGCGGCGGGCAAAGAAAACCCGGCGTCCGCAGTGCGGGGCCGGGTAAATGGCGAGATATGATCTCGCCTGTGCCGAGAGTGAAACTGTTGATCAGGCGGCGGGGCGTGCCATCGCGGCCTCGAATGCAGGGACTTTGATGTTCCCATGCACCTTCACCGCCGCTTCTGGTGATTCGGTCATGAGGTCTTTGAGCAGGGCAACCCTTTGTTTGGCTTCCCGCACTGACACGATGGCCGGATCACGAACGTCTCCGCTTTCCTGCGACAGACGTTGGTGCGCCCGGTCGACGTCGGCGTCGCCGCCACGGGGCGGAGTGCTTTTTTCAAAGGCAGGCTCAGGCGAACGGACCGGATTGGCGTCGGGTTTTCGTTGTTCGAGAATCGGCTGTGCCGGAAAAATGTCGCTTGAGATCGGGTTTGCCACGTTTTCGCCTCTAGTTCGTCAATGTATTGACGATATTGCCGTCTGCTGCAGGTTTGCCTGCTAAGAAAGCACGTTGCGTGCCAAACGGAGCTCGAAGACGCCAACGGGTGACTAACGTCGAAATTGCCTTCGGAATCCCGCGCAAAAACATGTCTTTCGAATCACTTATCAGGCGGAGTATCGCTTTGTAGTGACCAATGGCCGCGAGCGGCTGGTCTACGACGTCCGGGTCGAACTGAAAAATCGACCGCTCCTCAGGCAGATCGCACGGGCGGATTCCCGAGACCTTTTTTTATCCGCTGTGCCTGGTCAGTCATCCACCAGCCGAAGGTGACTGATGTCCGGAATCGGCCTGTGAGGCTTTTCGACCTGGCAGTCCTCCAGAGAGCCTGTATTGGGCGGCAATGCCTCGAGTGAACCGGTATCGATCTCTGCCGGTGCCGGTGCTTCGGAATGGTCCAGGATCGCCCCGGGCTCAGCCAGGCCATAGCCGCCGCTATCGGCCGGTGGCCTCGGAGGGGCCTCGTCCGCCATCGGGCGGGCCTCGGCTGTCGCGCCAGCAGTGCGGGCGGCCCGCTCATCGGGTGCCTTCGGGGCCGGTGGGGATGAGCCGCTGGCCACGATCTGGACAAGTGCGCCAACATCCCGAAAAGCAGTCCGATACCGGCCTGCAGCCTCGGCATCCACCCCCTGCTTGACCCGCAACGGTTTGCCCGAAAACAGGCGGTCCACGGCGCTCTCCTGGACCTTGAAAAGCTTCGCGACGCCGTGTCGGACGGTGGTCGGATCCGCGTCCGGCAACATCTCACCGAGAAAATAGATATCGAACGACTCCATGCTGGCCTCTTTTTTCAGCGATTCTGTTTTTCGTGCTGTCGCGCGGGTGTCTCCGCTGACACCATATTTTGGCGGCAGCCTTGCGCGTAACCTTACCGAAATGTGGTGGCGATGGGCCAGGTTTGCGCCCGTCTCGCGGTCGGCGTTGTGCGGGTAGCCACACCCGGCGTGGTTCGGCCTCCGGTCGGATTTTCAGATGTGTGATTCGAGCCATTTATGAAACTGGGAAACCAAGATTTCGGCACTTTCATTGTGTTCACCATAGGCGCGCATGGTGGTGAAGATCTCGATCAGGGAGAGGCGCAGGGCATGGCTGTCCTGTCGTGAGCGGGCCGTATAACCGCCATCCATGGCCAGGTCGATAGCCGCCAGTGAACGGGAACTGCTCCACCACTCTTCGCTGTTGAGCGTCTGGCAGGCGGCTCTGGGGTCTCGTTCGAAGGCGCTGCGTGCGATCGCTGCGAGGTTGGCCTCATAGGTATGGCCGTAGCTGCGCAGCAATTGCTCGATTTGTGCCAGCGCCTCCTGCATGGGCGAAAGCATAGTGCAGAGGGGTAGCCGTTTGCACGTCCCGGCCAGGCGGCGGGTGCTAGTTTTCGACCTTGTTCTCAGCCAGCAGGTTACCGATGAGATCACCATCCTGCGGTGTCAGCAGGTGACCGTTGGCCATGGAATAGGTCTTGACCCTGCCGACAAGTGCGGGTGCCCGATTCAGGTCCTGGCTGAGCGGCGGAACCACGTGGTCGCCCGGCATGTAAAAGGTGCCGATGCGCATGATGCTCGTATAGGCGATATCAGGGTGTGGTTGCCGATTCAGCCAAAACAGGAGGTTGCCGGGGGCTGGCGGCAGCAGGTCGATCAGCACGCCGCGACTGTGTTGCAGGGTGTCGTACAAGGCATGGCCGGTGGCGCGTCGAACCAGAAATTCTTTTGCGAATCCGAACATGCCGCTGTCGTCGGTTGCATCCAGCGCCTGTATCGCGCGGCCGGTACCGAAATGCGGCGTGGCGATGGTAATCAGATGGCGTACACCCAGTGTGCCGTGACGTACCAGGGTCATGCGAGCGACGACACCTCCGGCGGAATGGGCCGCCAGATTGATCTTCTGCTCGGGGTGACGTTTGCCTATCTCGCGCAAAATGGCTGCCAGCCAGTCCGCCTGGACGACGATGGGGGCCTGCGAGGGCAGGTTTACGGCGTACACCGGGCGTCGTGTCGTTTTGTCAGCCAATTGCTGGTAAAGCACCCCGCGGGGACTGTATCCGAAGATTCCGACCTGCCTATAGCCACGTTTGTGCAGGCGGCCTATCACGCCGGATTCGGCCCAGCTCTGGGCGGTACCAAGGTAGCCGTGCACCAGGACCAGTACATCGGCGCTGGCCGATTTCATGACCAGCAGACTGAGGACCGCCATCGTCCATATCAGCTTTTTCATTGCGCATTTCCCCTCAGAGAACCCGCCTTGGTCTGTATGTTGCGGGTAATATAGAAATAGCTAATAGTCTAATATTAACTCTTGGCGCGTAGGATATCCATAAAAGCTTACTGAGTTCCTAGGGTTTCCTGATCCCAATCTACAACGACCCGCCTTAGTGCAGGGCTGAAGGTGGTTGTTCCTGCTTCGGCTCTACCAGCGGTAGCGAGGCGTGGTGCGCCAGCATATACCAGCGGCCCTCGACGCAGCGGTACACGTTGGTGGCCAGAACCAGGGCACTGCGCTGGCCGGAGCCGCTGCTGACCTTCTCCTCGACCGTGTGCACCGCCAGGTGCTCATCTGCACTCGCCTGGATAAGCCGATGTTCCACCCGGGGTACCTGGCTGTTTGCGAACATCCCGGCCCAACTGGCAAGCACGGCGTCGGTGCCCTGCAGCAGTCCACCACCGGGATGAATGCAGCTGGTGGTGCTGGAGTCCAGCCATGCCGCTTTCATCTTTGCCAGATCGAGTTCGCGGAATGCGGTGTAGAAGGCCGTTTCTGCAGCGGCGGCATCAGGGAAAGGCATATCAGAGAATGGGATCCGATGTTTGAGTCAATCGAGATAACGTGCCTGCCATTGCTGGTACAGACCGTACACGTGTTCACAATAGCTGATCTTGTCGTGAAAAAGACCCGGGTTGATCGCATCAAACAGATAATAATTTGCGCGATTGTTGCGCGAATTGATGATGTTGCGCATGTTGTCGACCAGGCTGTGTGGCCCCCAGTGAAAATCGTGCTGGGCCTCGTAATGCAGATAGACAGGCACGATCGGGATACCGGTCCGCAACGAGATGGCAAAGGCCCCGTAGCGAAACTTTGCCTGCAGGCGCGGTCCTTTGATTCCCCCTTCCGGATACAGTGCGACGTTGCGTCCGGCCTTCAGGTGATCCTCTATCGCCCTGGCCGCGGCACCACGCGATTGTGTTGATTCGCGTTTGACAAAGATGGTGCCGGCGGCGGCGCTGATACGGCCGAGTAGCCACCAATCGCGTACCTCAACCTTTGCCAGGCAGTCGACGTCGAAAAGGGCGGGGATCCCGGCATCCTCGAAGGACGACGGGTGATTGGCTATCAGGATGAAACGTTCGGGGAGCGAATGGGTATTCTTGTGGTGCAGGCGCAGATCGACCCCCAGGGCGTGCACCCAGGTGCGGCTCCAGGCCTGGAAAAGTCGGCGATACCAGGTGCCACGCCAGTCTGCCGGAAGAAAACTCATGGGGTACATGAGCAGTGTAAACAGGATGAGTTCCGTCCAACCCAACAGCAGCCACATGGCTCGGGCGATAAATCTGATCATTGCGGTTCAGGCCGCCATTGTTGTTATGCCTGTGTGGCAGTGTAGCCGCATGGTCTCAGTCCGCATCTCTGAAGCGGCCGATTCGACTAGGATTCGATGAGCTGCTTCATGTAGCTCGCGTTCTTGACCCCGAGCACCATCCGACTGACAACCCTCTCCTCGATCACTATCAGCGTGGGGACCGCGCGAATGCCGAGCTCACGTGACAGCGCGCGATGTTTGCTGATGTCCAGTTTGAATACGGCCGCACCCGTTGCAGCGACAATGTCGACCTCTTTCGACATGGGTCTGCAAGGCCCGCAACCGGGACTGAAGCAGTACACCAATGCCTTGCCGTGGGTTTTCGCGAGTGTCGGGAACAGGGCATACAGCGGTTCGGCCGGCCGCCCTTCTGAGGCCCGGGTGGCAATGTACATGTAGGTGCTGTAAAGGGCCCAGGTGACAGCGAGGCCGATCACCGTGTAAATCAGCAGATTCAACTGAGCAGCAAACCTCAGATCGGGAAATCAGTGCTTGGAGCCAAGCCTAGCCCGGCGCGGCCTGCCTTGGTATTGGGGAAAACGTCTAAGACCGGAGAGGGATCAATTGTGCCCGTTCGGGTCTGGATTCTCCAGATGATGCTTGTTTTCTGGTTCGCGGCTCGGAACAAGGCGCTTGTGCCTGAGTTCGCGAAGATTTCGCATCCCCATCAACAGGGCCCCGAGCCCGAGAAGCACCAGAAGGACGGCGGCGTTGCTGCCGAGTTCACCCTCGATTGGTGCCGCGTGGACCGGGCCGACGGCCAGGGCAGGGAATAGGCTTAACCGGTACCAGTTGCTTACACTTTGCATCATTTTCGATGATCCCTGCGCATCCGCGTACGTTGGGAAGAGCTATGCAATAAGCCTGCCCTTTAACAAATAACGCTTTAAAACAGAGTGTTAACGTTATATTAGGCATTTTCTTCGGTTTTGCTTGTAAAAATTTCTGACAGGTTGGGTTGCACTGGTCTCCGGGGCCAATCATCAGGTTTTATCACCACCTGCCGCTAGGCCATCCGACAGCCCATTGCGGAGGACCGGGGTGACATTGCTGGAACAATGGGGCGTACCCCTTGCAGTCCTGGGGATGCTTCTACTGACGCTCTTGATGGCGGCCGTGCTGAGCCGTTACCAGGCCTACCAGGCCGATGTGCGTGTGGCCGTGCGTCATCTTTATGCGCACGCGGCCGAGCTGGTCGCCGCGCTGGCTGAACTCGGCGGGGTGCCGTTGTCGCGCGAACTGCGCCTGACACTGCGTAGCGAGGTGCTGGCCACTTACCGCAAGATTCGCAAACTGAACCGACGTTGCCCGGGTATCGCTGAAGAGATCAGAAAGGCGGAGCATGCGTTGAATGCCGAGGGTGCACCGCTGGCCGGTGGGGTAGGCCGGATGGACAGCGAGCAGGTTTTCCGCACGACCATCGCGGCGCTAGACTGCCTGATTTCCGCCCTTGGCCGCGGTGGCACGCTTCAACCCATTCCTGCCGACGTTCGCGCGATCTTTCGCCGAGAATTGGGCGAGCGGCGTGCAGAGGCCATGTCACGCTATCACCTGGTCGAGGCAAAGCACCATGACGGACGGGGCAATACCACCAGGGCGCGAACTCACCTGATGGCCCTGGTTCAGGTTCTTCGCCAACGTGGGCCGTCGACCGACTTTGTCCGTGAACTCTATGCGGAAGCCGAGTCTGCTTTGTCAGGACTGAATGAACGCCAGCTCAATTCCGACACAGTTGTTTGTGATGCCGATGCGGCCTGAGCCTGCAGCCAGCAGGGCAATGGGTATGTCGGATCCTCAACCTTGACGCGGTTCGCGCATTTCCTTCAGATCGTCGATATTTGCGCAGAAGCCCAGCGACTCGACATCAGGCGTGGCGGCCTCCTCCAATACCTGATCGCAACGTGATTTTGAATCGCAGCCATCACAGCGTTCCATGTGTTTCTGTATATCCAGCGCCTGCTCCTTGTGGAGGTAGGCGGCGCTGTCGATGCCCAGGTACTTTAGCATGCGCGCAAGCCGCAACTCATCCAGGGCCTGGGCAAGGCCTTCGCGAAAGCGATGCCCGGCGCGTAGATTACCGAGGATGGCCAGCGGGAGGCGGACCAGCAGATACAGCATGAGCCCTGCCAGCAGCACGGTAATGATAAGACTTGCAATGTCCACAGGCCGTCCTCTCAGGTTAATCCGGAAAATTCTCAGGTGCCGTGTACGGTCTTACCATGATCTGGATCAGCATGCGAGCAGACACTGGTCCACATGTCCGTGACAGACTATTAACCCGGCCACCCGATATAGCGGGTGGCCGGGTTAATAGCCATTCAGATACTGAATAGGCTGTCCGCGGCCGCTTTGAGCGCATCGGGGTCTGCGCCAGCCTGATAGGCCTTCGAAGAAGGCTCGAAATAGTCACAGAAATTCGCACGATCCTTGTCATTCACGGGCTCTGCCACGGGTTCCTGACAGTCATTGGGCCGCCCGGGTTCGTAAAACCTGCAGTTTCGGCAGACGTGGGTCTGTTTGCGACACCGCGGGCATTCACTTTCGCGCTGATAATCGACTGCCGTCAGCCGGTTGCCGCATGACCAGCACATACCCTCTGCATTTGGCGACATGGTGTCCTCCCTTGCCCGTTTCGTACAAAAGGCTTCAGATTCCTGCCGTTCCAACCGATACCAATCAATAACCATTGTAGTCGGAGACGCCTGTCTGTCGTGAACGATCCGCTCGAGATGAACATCGCCGGTCGCGTGATGCTCCTGCTTTCGCAGCTGGGCATGAGGGACGCACGCGGCCTGTCGATCTATCTCGATGCGGTTCGCGCGGTGGTGCGGCGACAGGCAGCCAGTGATCAGCCGATCAGTCTGGGCAACCTTGAGCCTTTCCTGAGCGAGCAGCTGGAGATGCTGGTGACGGCGTTGCGGAAACATCGGGGTCTCCTCCGCTTTCCAATGCAGGGGCAGGAGGATGGTGGGTCTGGGCAGACGCCCGCGTCGGCTGATGAACGCGATTCTGCGCCAAGGCGACCAGCGAAGCCGGCTAGCGGCTATGTGCCGGTCGCCAAGAGCATGGAAGAGAAGCTCAAAGATGATCGCCAGCCAGTGCAAAAATTACTCCTGGAGGACTGTGTTGCAGAGCATCTGCTGGACCTCCCCAAGGCAAAGGAGTTGATCGCCGGCATGGCCGGCAAGACACCGCAGGATGCGGAGCTTGAGATCGTCGAGTATCTCCGCCAGGAGCTTCAGACCCAGGTCCGGCATTTCATACGCAGCGACAAGGGCGGGCCCTGGTCGAAACCGCATGCGCAGGAAGACCTGCGCAAGGATATTCATGCTGCGAAAAGCGTACGTGGTGTGTTGCTGCTGTGTAGACAGATTGTCAAAGAACACCAGGAGTGGGAGAGGGAACACGGCCAGGGGGGTATCCTCGGTCTTTTCAGCCCAAGGCGCCGCTTGCATGGGGCCTGATCTACATTGCCGGCATGCTTGACGCTTGACCTCCGCGGCATCAATATCAGCAGCTGTCGACACACCTAATTTGCTGCCGGTTTCCTGCCCGGTGTATGCATACCCGGGTGGGTGAAAACAGGGAATACGTTTGGACAAGTTCAGCCTGCATCCCCAACTCGCGAGTGATTGTCACCTGCTTGGTAACCTCGGGCTGTCGCAGGCACTGCTACTGGATGACAGCCGCTACCCCTGGGTGATCCTCGTGCCAAGGAGAGCGGGTGTGCGCGAGATCTTTCAGCTGGCAGCCGCCGATCGCCACGGTCTGCTGGAAGAGTCCTGCCTTACAGGTGAATTCATGATGCAGGCCTTTGCGGGTGAGAAGCTCAACGTCGCCGCGCTGGGCAATCTGGTGCCGCAGCTGCATCTTCATCACGTTATCCGCAGAAAGGATGATCCTGCATGGCCTGGCCCGGTGTGGGGACACTCCGCCGCAGTGCCTTATCCTCAGCAATTACTGGACGAGCGCATGCGAATATTGCGCGATGGGCTCTCAATCGCAACCTGATCGGGCAACTGTGCCTCTCCACGCACCAGTTTTTCTTTCTCTGTCTTGCTCAGATTCTTGACCAGGCGCTCCAGACGCAACGCGAGGCCCTGGTCGCCGACCGGGCGCGTATAGACCAGTTCCAATGGTCCTCTTCCACGCAGACGACGTGCCCCACGATTTCGTTGATGGGCATCGAAGCGGCGTTCCACGTCGGTGCTGATCCCGGTATACAGCGAGCCGTCATGGCATCGGACGAGATACAGGTACCACATGGTTGATCAGCGGCCTGCGGATCGCTTGGGCAGCCAGTGTTCCGATTCGAGAACGGTGAACTGCTTCAGATAATCGTAGGCGTTGGCGGAAAACTCGAGAAAATAACCCGCCACCCGGCGGCCCTGATGCACGGTCTGCATGCGCTCGAGCCGGATGCCCTCATTTTCGAGCACGGCACCTATGCATTGTATGGCGCGCATTGAACGCCCCTGGCCCAACTTGCTCTCCGGGCCGGGGCGGAATCGGTAACCGTTGTGGTCCGGGCCCAGCCGGACCCGTGACAGCAGGATAGTCTTGCCATCGCTGCCTGCCGCCAGTGTCATGCGGTAGTCACCAAACGCAATTGGACGTGTTGCACCCTGCCAGATGGAACAATCGTGGGTAAGTCTGACCGGAAACTCGCAGGTGATCTTGTGGCTGCTGAATTCGGCAGGCTTGTTGACTCGCACCGACGAGTGTCCTGTCGATACGCATCCGATCAGCAGAATGCATCCTGTAAAGAGATGGCTGCGGGCCGCAGATTTCACGGTAGGCATTCGAAGATGCTAGCTCAAACAGGACAAACTGCAACTGCGAAAACGAAGGCTGAGACTGATCAAACGCCCTTGGTGATGCCACGGGCTTCCATTTACCCGTCCGCCTTCATGCAATTTGCAGGTTGATTCGGCGTAATCCAGTGCGGACCGGCAGTGGCCCCGGACCTGTTCAGTGCGGGTTCGCGTCGGTGGTCACGACAACGCGGCTTTCAGTTGGTCGTGGTCTGCGGGCAGCGTAAGGACGGCGTGCAGCTCGAACAGCTCAGCCAGCCTGGGTACATGCTGGATTTCGTGACGGTCTGCCAGGATCACGATGCGGGCGGCGGGTGCAAAGCGCTGCAGGCTGCGCAGCAGGACGTCGAGGTTGCTGACGTTGGCACCCGCATAGTTGTTGCCATAGCCATAGAAGAAATCCGCAATGACCACGTCCGGTGGCTGGCGCTTGAGCTGGCTCAAGGCCTTGCGTTGGTTACTGAAGGAAAGTCGCTCGAAGCCCAGGGCATCGCTCAAGAAAGACAGGTCGGGGTGCGCGGGCGATTCGATGATGTCGTAGAGTAGCGGTTTTGACATAAGGGTTAGCGTCGACCTGATGACGACTCGTCCGACGATTCCCCTTTGAGCTGTTCCCTGCGGCGACGTTCGACGTGCTTCAGGGCCTGCATGGCTCCGCCCACGCTGCCGACGAGGAACAGGATCACGATCAGTGCAATTTCCATAGTCGGCCTGGCTATCCTGCAAATTGCATGAAGGCGGACTGGCAGATTGAAGTCTGCTGCAACGTGAACGGCGTTTGAATAGATTCAGCTTTCATTTTCGTAGCTGCAGTTTGTCCTGTTTGGGCTCAGGCCGCGCTGGACTTTGCATTTGCACCGATCCGCCTGGCGTCAAGTTACTTGTGGTCGGATCATAACCAGCGCTTATTCGCGGGCAAAGCGCTTATCCGAATTTGCGCTGGCTGACGCGCCGGAGGCTGTGCGAAGATGCCTGGGGAAGTCCGACGCAGAATTGATAAAACTCGTGC
>Ga0316193_10004396_pt1 | contig 10353 bp, 9 predicted proteins | sample MerIslsedime2_MG_FD_207735 | JGI IMG/M metagenome (GOLD analysis project Ga0316193, IMG submission 207735) | Coastal sediment microbial communities from Maine, United States - Merrow Island sediment 2 | ecosystem: Environmental > Aquatic > Marine > Coastal > Sediment | place: USA: Maine...
AATGGTGAATGATGAGCGGGTATCGGATGTTGTTATCCAGGGCCAGGAGCTCTTCGTAACCGATAGCAACCGCAACCGTTTCAAGGTATACGCTCCTCAGGACGCCGATCTGATTAAAATTCTCAGAAACAAAGGTGTCGTGATCAGCGCCAAGCCACCGTCTGAAAATCCATGGTACATGTCGGTTCTGGTTTCCTGGTTTCCGATGATTGTGCTTATCGGCGTCTGGATTTTTTTCATGCGCCAGATGCAGGCGGGTGGGGGAAAAGCCCTGTCGTTTGGCAAAAGCCGCGCCCGTTTGATGTCGGATCAATCTGAAAGGGTGACCTTTGAAGATGTTGCCGGCATCGATGAAGCCAAGGAAGAATTGATTGAAATTGTTGAGTTTCTCAGAGACCCGAAGAAGTTTACCCGTCTGGGGGGCCGAATACCCAAAGGGGTGCTGCTGGTGGGCCCCCCCGGCTGCGGCAAGACCCTTCTGGCGCGGGCTATCGCGGGAGAAGCCGGCGTGCCTTTTTTCAGCATCAGCGGTTCGGATTTTGTCGAGATGTTCGTCGGAGTGGGTGCATCCCGCGTTAGGGATCTGTTTGTCCAGGGCAAAAAGAATGCGCCCTGTATCATTTTTATTGATGAAATTGATGCAGTGGGCCGCCACCGCGGCGCCGGACTCGGTGGTGGACACGATGAAAGAGAACAGACCCTGAATCAGCTCCTGGTTGAAATGGACGGATTTGAATCCAATGAGGGCGTTATTTTGATTTCAGCCACCAACCGGCCCGATGTTCTGGATCCGGCTTTGCTGCGTCCCGGCCGTTTTGACCGACAGGTGGTTGTCTCAATGCCCGATATTCGGGGCCGGGAAAAAATACTGCGCGTGCACATGAAGAAAACACCCATCGACCCGGATGTGAATACGGTGATCCTGGCAAAAGGAACGCCCGGTTTTTCCGGTGCTGATCTTGAAAACCTGGTCAATGAGGCAGCCCTGCTGGCGGCCAAACGCAATAAAGAAAAAATCGGTATGGCCGATTTTGAAGATGCCAAAGATAAAGTCTATATGGGGCTTGAGCGTAAATCCAAAGTCATCAAAGAAGAAGACCGCAAGGTCACCGCTTACCATGAGGGCGGGCATGCACTGGTTGCGCGCTTTCTGCCTGAAACCGATGTCGTCAATAAGATTACGATTGTGCCCCGGGGGCGTGCGGCCGGCATTACCTGGTTTTTGCCTGAGGAACGGGATTTTAAATTTAAAGATCAGCTTCAAAGCGAGCTGGCGGTTGCATTCGGCGGCCGGGTGGCAGAAGAGATTGTTTTTAATCGAATCAGTACCGGTGCCGCCAATGATATCAAGCAAGCGACCGATCTTGCCAATCGGATGATCAGAAGCTGGGGCATGAGCGATGACCTCGGCCCCTTGTCCTATGCCAAGGGTGAAGAACAGGTTTTTCTGGGGCGTGAAATCGCCCAGCACCGGGACTACTCCGAAGCGACGGCTCAAAAAATTGATGAAGAGATCAATAAGCTGATTAAAAATTCATACGGGCGTGCTCAAGCGGTTTTAAAGGAAAATTTGGATATTCTTCATAAACTGGCGGAAAACCTGCTCGAAAAAGAAACCGTAATGGGTAAAGAACTCGATGAGTTGATTCATTCCTTGAGACCCGGTATCAAACTACCTTCAAAAACCCCGGAAGATTTAGAGACTTCAGCGGAATCAACTGAAACGGCTGCCGGTCAATCCTGATATGCTGGATTCTCCCAAAACCTATCGACTATCATGGTCCGGTTATGACATGGAGTTGGGGCGCCGAACCTGTATTATGGGCGTCGTCAATGTCACACCGGATTCGTTTTCCGACGGCGGGAAATTTTTCGCACGTGACGCGGCGGTGGCCCAGGGACAAAAACTGGCGGCTGATGGTGCCGATATCCTTGACATCGGTGGAGAATCAACCCGGCCGTTTTCCGATCCGGTGTCCGCTGATGAGGAAATTGAGCGGGTTATTCCGGTCATCGAAAAGCTTGCTGATCAACTGACCATTCCGATTTCGATTGATACCATGAAGGCTGAAGTTGCCCGACGGGCTATTGATGCCGGAGCGTCTATGATCAATGACATTTCCGCATTGCGTTTTGATCCGGCCCTTGGGGAAGTGGCCAGGCAATTTGAAACACCGGTGGTGCTCATGCATATGCTGGGAAGTCCTAAAACCATGCAGGATTCACCGGCCTATGATAATCTTATCGCCGATATATCGGATTTTTTAAAAGATGCCATCGAGCGGGCTCAAAAACAGGGCATTTCAAAATCAAAACTCATCGTTGATCCGGGAATCGGTTTCGGCAAGACGGTATCGCATAACCTTTTCCTCATCCGGCACCTGTATGCCTTTGCCGCTTTGGAGGTTCCCATTCTCATTGGCCCTTCGCGCAAAGCATTTATTCGGAAACTGCTAAAAGACGAGCAAAACACGGATATCCCACCGGATCTGCCGATTGTGGAAACCGGCACCCAGGCAGCTGTTGCCGCGGCCGTTTTGTGTGGCGCTCATATCGTGCGGGTGCATGATGCGGCCAACACGCGGGCAACGATTCGGATTTTAGATGCCATCAGGTCCGCCCAAGACAATTAAACGCCTAGAAATCTCCACAAGCGACATCCCAATGGTGCGTGCTGTATGATGATAAGCCACCAGAACCGTAACCATCGAACATGTTTTTATCCTGTGAGGCTAGTGGGGATTTTACTGGTGTTGCTGTTGTGTTCCCTTAAACCCGTCCAATCTTCCAACGTGAATGAAATTGAGATCCTCATTCCCGTTGATCCCTATAAGCTTCCGGACGGATTAACATTGGTCGGTCCGGCGCTTAAAGAAATTGAGGTCCGCGTAAAGGGGCCGGTATCGGTGTTAGATGATCTCAAGCGCAATGAACCCAGATACAAATTGGACCTATCCGGAGTTGCCGTCGGAATGGAGTCTATAGCGATCAATCCTGATTTAATACCGATGCCCGCGGGGGCCAAAATTACGCGAGTCAATCCGGCATATTTAACCGTAAAAGTTGACCGTTTGTTGAAAAAGCAAGTGCCGGTTACCGTCGCAGTTTCCGGCGAGCCGGCCGGCAGTTATTCTATTAATGGCACCCTGGCCAAACCGGCAACGATGTTAATATGTGGCCCTGAGACATCCGTCGGTTTGGTTGATGAAATTTTCACAAAACCGATTGATGTCAGCACTCGCTCAGAATCCTTTAAAAAAGAAATTGCTGTTGATTTGGCGGAAGGCGTTGAAATCTGTTCTTCATCAAATATTGTGCTGGCGGAAGTCTACTTTGCTGCAAAAGTTTCCACTAAAAGATTTGCGGGGATTTTGGTTCAGGGTAAGAACACGCTCTATGAATTCGACATTTCACCCGGCACCCTCACACTTGAAATCAAAGGGCCGCTCAACATCATCAACAATCTTCAACCGCAAAAAGACATCCATGTGTTTGTTGAACTCGAAAACCTTAAACCCGGTGTTTATGTCCGGCGAGCAGCGATCTCATTGCCGGTGAAAACCACACTTGTCCATGTCGAGCCGGAATTGTTTACGGTTAAGATTATCGGTGAGAAACCGTAAAAAAAGTTCAGGGTTCAGGGTTCAGCGGTTCAAGGTATAGGGACTTGTTATATTTGTTTTATTAGTTTAATTGGTTCAATTGGTTCGATTTAGACCAACCAATTAAACCAATTCAACCAATCGAACCAATTAAACGGTTGTTACGCTTGAAACCTTAAAAATGAACTCCGAACCTTTGACGCGCGGACAATGAACGAAAGGGAAAGACGATGCTTCTGGTAATCGATGTCGGTAATACCCATACGGTTTTGGGCGTTTATGAAGACAGCCAGTTGAGGAACGATTGGCGGATTCATACGGAACGAAATACAACCGAAGATGAGTTTAATGTTTTAATAAACAGTCTTTTTTCTGCTGACGACATCTACCTGAATGATATTGACCAAACCATTATTTCATGTGTGGTCCCACCCATGGTCACTATTCTGGATGCTTTCTGCCGCAAATATCTGGGCCACCCGCCGCAATGGGTTGATGCTAAAAACTGTGCCGGGATGCCTATTTTGCTGAAGAATCCGGCGGAAGTCGGCGCAGACCGCATTGTTAACGCCGTCGCCGCGTTTCATAAATACCGCACAAGTCTGATTGTGGTTGATTTCGGTACGGCGACGACATTTGACGCCATTTCACAAAAAGGAGAATACATCGGCGGCGCCATCAGTCCCGGAATCGGGATCGCCTCGGAGGCGCTATTTCGGAAAGCTTCGAAGCTGCCGCGGGTTGAAATTTTTGTTCCCCCGAAAAATGTCATCGGCAAAGATACGATCAGCAGCATTAAGTCAGGGATAATTTTTGGCTATGCCGGCCTTGTGGACGGCATTGTCCGGCGCATGCAAATGGAGATGGGAACTGATCCGAAAGTTATTGCCACCGGTGGTCTGGCCGAGCTCTTATTCGATGTCTCCGAAACGATTGAGGCAGTTGAGCCTGCTCTGACGCTGGAGGGGCTGCGTGTCATTGCCAATCAGGCCTAAAATGAGGTTTCAGGTGTCAGTGTTCAGGTGTCAGTCCCCTGGTTCAAAGGTTCAGGGTAAAAGGTGTTGTTTAATTAGTTCCATTAGTTTTATTGGTTTAATTGGTTGCTTTAAACCGAACCAATTCAACAGATGCACGGATTGGAACCTTAAAACTGCACTCTGAACCCTGAATCCGGATCTACCCGACTGACTCCAGATACCCGATATATCCACTGATGCTGTTTTGTAAAAAATTTGTTTCCCGTTCCTGAACGTCCGGCGGCAGCTGATCGAAAGTTGCCATCAGCGGATCTTCCTTTAAAAGCCGCGTTAGGCACGCAACGATGTGATCCTGTGTCCCAATTCCATTCTCATGATGATCCATCTCATCTTTAATCAGCCTTTCCCAGAGCAAAAGCTGTTTGCGGTGTGCCTGCAACATTTTGGCAGCATCCTTTTGTATGCCGAAATGTCCGTAGCAGATGGTATTGGCCCGGCAGGCAATGAGTGCGTCCAAACTTTGCACGGCAACATCCAAGAAAAACCTTGGCGGAGTGGCCGGGCGCAAATAATACCTGTTTGCAGGCATGGACCTATGGACCCCGCCGGCTTCACCGGCAAACAGGTATTTCTCGGTCTGAAAACTCACATGATGGGCTGCGTGCCCCGGGGTGAAGATCGGGGTGATGAATTTGTTGTGAAACCGGCTCGATTCCAGAAGCCGATTTTCGGCAATCGGTTTCATCGGCCCGTATTCTAAAGCCATCGATCCCAGAACTTTTTTTGTCCCTTCCCACAGCCGTGACGGTTCGGTCAGATGTGAAAGACCCAACGGATGACAGACAATCTGAGGTTGTGAAAATACCTCCGCAATTTCACCGATGGCACCGGCATGGTCCAGATGAATGTGGGTCAGCAAAATGTAATCCAGCTGATCGATGTTTAATTCCCGCAGCGCTCGCATAAGATCGGGTGCTGTTGACGAGGGACCCACATCAATTAAGCAGGTGATTTTCCCTTGGTATAACCAGGCGCTGAAGAAATTGCTAAACCCGGTCATGGGTGGTGTCAGCGGAATCAAAAAAAGATCGTCCGCTAGTTGTTGAATTCTGGCATTCATTTTAAATAAACTTCTGCGGTTCGGAATTCCTTGCTCGATATTCGATATTCAATATACAAAATTGGTTATGTTTGCCTGAGCGGTGAAGGTTTTACGCCTGGGCTACGTAAAAGGAAAATTTATCGGGTCAGGGGTTAATGATTCCTTATGCGAAAACATAAAGACTATAAGGTGGGTATTCGATGGTTGTCAATTCAGAAAAAGATCTATTTCCTTTAAAGCCGGGCTATGCTTTACCAACCTCCTTCAGCGTCCCCTTAAAGATTCGGTAAAAAAATTCGTTGTCCGTAATTCCACGGCTCAGTATTTTGCCGATATCGTCAATATTTTTACTGTTGATAATTAAATTGGCGCTTTTGTTCAGCGCCATCATGTTATCCATGGTCCGAAACCGGTCACTGACCAGAGCGATAAACATATTGCGTCGCACCAGCATACTCAAGCGTTCTAGATACAGCAAAATACCATTTGACTCCGGGTTATCCGTATCAAAATTTTCGTTGATAACAAACAAATCGTAATTGTGATAGCGCATGCGTTTCAGTGCATCCCGGGTGCTTTCAGCCTCGGTGATCTGGTAATCGAGTACCTCCAGCGCTTTGATAACCGTTTTGCGGACCAGGGGATTCGATTCACATACCAGGGCGGTCAGACCTTCTTCTTCGATGAAGTCAAACGGCTTCTCGTCGGCATCATAACCATTGTTCGAATCGGTGCTATCAAAGCTGCCGCCGCCTGGCGAGCCCTTTGGGGATCCCAGCGAAATTTTGCCTTTACATTTGGGACAGGCAACGGTGGCCCGCTTGCCCGCAGGGATTTTTTCATCGGGCACTCTAAATTTGCTTTGACAATTATTACAGATAATTTCCATGGTGGTTATTCCTCAACGTCACGAATTTTTGTAGATTTAAAAGTATTCTCCATATTTTCAATTGGAAACGCTCAGCTTCGATCTTACGATTAGGTTGACCCGTTGAGCGCGTTGTTCCGTTAAGCCCCTTGAGCCCGCTATCGAAGAAAAAAGTTTGATTTGTTTTTAACCGGCGAACGGGCAAACGGGAAACGGGCTAACCTTATTGATTATACGGATTTGGCATAGTTTCGATCGATTTCAAGATTTCCGATATCGGTGGTGGCCTCCCCGCGGGCACTCTTGATGGAGTCGATACCGCGGCCCACCACCCCTTTGTGGGAGCAATACCCCAGTGCCGTTTCCTGGGCAATCAGACCCTGTTCGAACAGCCCGACAATGTGCTGATCGAAAGTGATCATGCCAAACGCATTGCTGGCTTCCATGATTTCGTAAAATGTTTTGCCTTCCGACTCGCCATGCAGAATCAAGTCCTTAACCCTCAGATTGCTTCCCAGTATTTCAAATGTGGCCACCCGTCCGCCCCCCACCTTGGGCAGCAGTCGCTGGGATACGATCCAACGCATGGTATCTGCCAGGCGAATACGGATCTGTTCCGCATCTTCGGTGGAGAACATACCCAGAATACGGTTTACCGTCGAGCCGGCATCCACGGTATGCAATGTGGTAAAAACCAGATGGCCGGTTTCGGCAGCCCGCAGCCCGATCTCGATCGTCTCGCGGTCGCGCATCTCGCCGACCAGAATCACCTTGGGCGCCTGGCGCAAAGCCGCCCGCAGGCCATGGGCATAGGTGTCAAAATCCATTCCCAGCTCGCGCTGGTTGAAAGTGGATTTTTTATGGGGGTGTTGATATTCAACCGGATCTTCCAGGGTGATGATATGCACCGATTTGTTTTCGTTGATTTCATCGAGGATGGCTGCCAGGGTAGTGGTTTTACCGGATCCGGTGGCACCGGTGACAAGCGCGATCCCGTTGACTTCTTTGGAAATCTGGAACATGGTTTTGGGAAGTTCGCGCTCCTCGATAGTGGGAATTTTAGATTCCAGTTTCCGCAGGACGATAGAGATGTTGGCACCCTGGGAAAATATGTTCACGCGGAAGCGGGCTTTGCCCGGCAGACCGTAAGACATGTCGCAGGAGCCGGCAGTCAGCAGTGCCTTTGTCAGGCGACGGTCCTGGTTGATGAGATTCATGGCAATGACTTCAGTCTGAAAAGGGGTCAACGCCTTAAAGTTAGGCTTAAAATCAACCGGGATCAATTCACCGGCGCTTTCGACCTGCATGGGTTTGCCCACCGTAAAGTTCAGGTCCGAAACCTCCCGATGATAATCAAGCATTTTGACCAGAATGTGGTCGATTTCCTGTTTTTTCATGGTGCAACCTTTCCTTTGTGCCCTTCGTGTCCTTCGTGGTTAAACCTCAATATGCATAAAAAATACATCTCCTCAATTTGAACCTATCAGACCTCTGTAAAATCCGACGGTGGCGCTTTGAGCAAAGGCAGGAATTTGGCCTTTTCATTGGCTTTGGCGTAGGCTTCATCGGCACTGATTTTACCGCCTTTGTACAACTGCATAATGTAGTCATCCAGCAAAACCATGCCGTATTTTTTTCCGGTTTGAATCATGGACGGTATCTGGTGGGTTTTGCCTTCACGGATCAGGTTGCGAACTGCCGGATTGGCGATTAAAATTTCGAGGGCCACGATTCGCCCCTTACGATCGATTCGTTTAAAAAGGGTTTGGGCGATGACGGCCCTCAGCCCGTCCGACAGGGTTGAGCGAATCAAGGGTTGCTCATGGGACGGGAAGACTTCGATGACACGGTCGACGGTTTTATAAGCGCTGGAAGTGTGTAGGGTGGAGAAAACCAAATGCCCGGTTGAGGCGGCTTCAACCGCCAGGGAAATGGTTTCAAGGTCGCGCATTTCGCCAACCAGAATAATATCCGGGTCTTCACGCAACGCGCCGCGCAATGCGGCCGAAAAGGTTTCAGTATGGAGGCCAACTTCGCGGTGGTTTACAATACAGGACTGGCTCTGATGAACAAATTCGATGGGGTCCTCCACCGTAATGATATGATCTTTGCGAGCGCGATTGGCCACATCGATGATGGATGCCAATGTGGTGGATTTACCGCTGCCGGTCGGTCCGGTCACCAGCACCAGGCCTCTGGGAAGGGTGGCCAGTTTTGATACGACTGCCGGCAGACCCAGCTGTTCGGCTGTCATGATCGTGCTGGGAATCTCCCTAAAGACGGCGCCCACTCCGTTTCGCTGCATAAAAAAATTGGCGCGATAACGGGCCAGGCCCGGGATTTCGTAAGCAAAATCAATATCCCCCGATTCTTCAAAAACTTTGACTTTGTGCTCAGGAGCGATTTCATAGAGCATGGCCCTGAGGTCATCACTATTGAGGACTTTGTATTTAATCCGTTCAATATCCCCTCTGATTCTAAGCGCCGGGGGCTGCCCGGAAGCCAGGTGTAAGTCCGAGGCTCCCTGTTCATTCATCAGTTTAAAAAATGCATCAATTTTTGCCATTCACGACTCCTGGTTTCACAACAATCTGGTTTGAGGTTCTGTTCGGATTCTCTTCTGGTTCTCTGGTTCTGATAAAACCGCCTGAAACGAAAGCAAAGTATCAGTGCTTAAATTCGAGAGCATATTGACCGACATACGGGTGCTCCCGTGCATTCGTTTCAGGCGGTTTTATTGAATATTCCCGGTTTTTGGAATCGGACGGTTAACTCGATTTTTTTAGCAATTTGACTTTGGCATCTTCTTCGTCCGATTCTTTCATGCCTTCTTTACCAATTTCGAGCAATCTGGAATGCGCTTCGATGATCGAACTGATCTGAACCTCGATTTGTGTCCGCTGCCGTTTCAGCTCTGTAATATCTTCGTGCAGTTGTGACAGACGATTGTGGGCTCTGTTCAGAATTTTTTCAGCTTTCACCTCTGCTTCAGCGATAATCAGTTCGGCTGATCTGCGGGCGTTGTCTTTCATCTGGTCCAATACTTTTTGAGAATTAAGTAGTGCCCTTTTGAAGGTTTCTTCCCGCTTTCGATATCCCTGGATTTCCAGTTCCAACCGCCGGACTTCGTCACCCAGATTCTGGTTTTCTTTCTGCAAACTTTCGACAGTTTCAGCCATCTGCTCAAGGAAGGCATCAACCTCTCGAATGTCAAACCCGCGGAATCGGGTCTTGAATTGCTGCTGCTGGATGTCAAGGGGGGTAACTTTCATTGGTGTGCACCTGCCTTTCCTCTTATCTTAAAGAGTCAGCCCAGCCTTCCAGGCTGTCGACCAAAAAGATTCGCAGAAAAATGATGAGCAGAATGACAACAATCGGAGAAAAATCAATACTGCCATACATCATCGGCAATCTTTTGCGGATTTGATAAAGGACCGGTTCCGTTACATTATGAATAAAACGCACGATCGGGTTGTATGGATCCGGGCTTACCCATGACAGAACTGCGCGGGCAATTGTGATGAACATAAAAAAAACCAGCACATATTCAAGCACCGTTGCCACCGCAATTAACAGATTTCTAAATACAAGCATGTGAACTCTGTGCCCTCTTGGTTATTTTAGCATTGAAATTTTCGTCAAAATCAATGCAGATGCTTAAAATTAATTACATAATCCAAGATAAGTCAAGATATTTCACGGAAGATCAAAGGTAAGCTGCTATCCCTGGCTCGAGTGGCTGTGGGGTTCACCGTTGATTCGCAGATTTACCGTCAGAAGGCCTGGGTCAAAACCTCCCAAGAA
>Ga0316193_10004398_pt1 | contig 10351 bp, 8 predicted proteins | sample MerIslsedime2_MG_FD_207735 | JGI IMG/M metagenome (GOLD analysis project Ga0316193, IMG submission 207735) | Coastal sediment microbial communities from Maine, United States - Merrow Island sediment 2 | ecosystem: Environmental > Aquatic > Marine > Coastal > Sediment | place: USA: Maine...
AGTTGCGAGAGGATTAATAATAATCTGCATTGAACGGCTTGAGTTTTTACTGTTAATCGTGATTTATAAGACATTTATCTCTCGAGATACCGTCATCGTTCATTCACCTCTTTGTTTAGACAAGTCGATTAGTTATGTGTGTTACCAAACAGGGTTAATGATCCACGCTGTTTCCCACAAAATAGACTCGATGAACAGCAGCCATGACGATCGCAGTCGACCAGCCAAACAGAATGATTCCGTTGGCCGCCTCGAAAGAAGCGAGTAACCGCCAGCGTTCATCAAGAACAATCTCGCCGTAACCAAGCGTGGTGAAGGTGACCATCGAGAAGTAGAGCGCTTGCTCAAGTCCTTTCAGTGCACCCAGAGCCAGACAAGCGCCGGCCCAGACCAGAGCCTCCAGAACTGCAGCAACAAACATTGTGAGTATGATGCTCACGATCCAGTAGCTGTGTGATTTCCTCAGCCACGACCTCAACCCTCCTCTTTGATGCTTAATCCCTTGCAGCATCAACGTCATTCCACAGGCATGAATAATTGTTGTAACTGTCATCAGAAGGGCCGCGATGGCAACATTAAGCAACATCGTATATCACCTTATCTTTTCGGGTTTCACCTATTTGCAATGGCTTCAATCCACAACTTTGTTGAATCTACTTATTTAAGCACACCGTCCCAGGCCCCGGTCCTCGCACGCATCTCATCTTTCATCGCAGCAGGGAGCAAGTCAACGGGATCCTGGTTGTCACGTATTTCCCAACCACCACCGAGCGCTTTGTAGACCTGAACCAGATTCGTCGCAACAGTACCTTGGGTCGACGTAAGCAAATCCTGTTGCTGCTGGTTGGCATTCAGAGTCGTGATCAAGGTATTGAAATCGATGGCTCCTTCCTGGTACTGGATGGTCGCAACATCCACAGCTCGCTGCGACGCCGCGGCTGCTACGGAGTATGCCTGAAACTGTTCATGGGATTTAAGGTAAGCGACGATCGTGTTCTCAACATCGCCTTGCGCTTGCAGCACACTATCGTGGTAGTCGACCAGCAGTTGCTGGAAAAGTGCGTCCTGCAGCCTGACATTGCTCTGCAAGCGCCCATAATTGAAGATATTCCACTGGAACATGCCGAACAGGTTCCAGGTCTCGCTGGCGCTATCAAATAAATCACCGGTCTCCATGGCGTTGGTGCCAATGCCGCCGCCAATAGTCAAATGCGGATAGAGTTCGGTCACCGCGTAACCGATCTGGGCGCTCTGGGCAGCGAGCTGGCGCTCTGCGACTCGCACGTCTGGACGTCGTCGGATCAGGTCCTGCGGCATACCAAGGGCCACATCTTCCGGTACGTCTGGGATACTGGCTTTTTCACTGAGCAAACCATTGAACTTTTGTGGCGGGCTCCCCAGCAGGATCGCCAGAGAATTTTTCAACTGCTGCAGGGAGGCCTGCAAAGAGGAAATCGAAGCCTTGGTGTTATACAGCAATGATTCGGCCTGATCCACGTCCAGCTCGCTGACTTCTCCGGCGTCAAATTTTGCCTGGGCTACCCGCAGGCTCTCCTCCTGGGCCTTTATATTGTGCCGTGTCACATCGATCCTGGCCTGGTAAGTGCGGATCAGAAGGTAATTCTGGGCAACCTGAGAAATCATTGACACCAGCGCCCCATCATAACTGGCAACACTCGCATCGAGATCAGCTGACGCCGATTCGACCTGACGTCTGAAACGCCCCCAGAAATCAACTTCCCAACCAACGTTCAAACCAAGGCTATAGTCATTGAAGATGACGTCACTCTCTTTCTGCCGTGAGGCAGAGCCCGTTGCTTGCTGCTGTTGGGGGAATTGATTGCCGATGGCGATCGCCAGTCGCTGTTGTGATTGCAGAACACGAAGCCCAGCCGAACGCAGTGTCAGGTTCTGCTGGAGAGCAGCCTCGACCAACCGGTCAAGCTCGGGATCGTTAAAAGCGCTCGACCACCATTTCGGGTCCGCCGCTGACTCGTTTGAAACAAGCGTTTCTTCAGTCTCAAGCCAATCGGATTCAACGGCAACGTCCGGACGTTGATAATCAGGCCCGAGGTTGATGCAGCCGTTGATCAACAGCGACAACATCAAACAGAGGACAGTGAGAGGATGACGTATCAATGAGCTCATTCCTTGGCCTCTGAGTTGCTCGTCCCGGTCTTGACTAAGACTGACGCTGTTGTCCCCACCCGCAGCGCGACCCCTTCTGGAACCTCGTCCAGATGAATGCGCACTGGCACCCGCTGCGCCAGTCGGATCCATTCAAAAGTCGGACTGACGTTGGGCAGCAGCTCAAAGCCGGTGCTGCCGTCCTGTTGGGCAATGCCCCAGCCGAGACTATCGACCGTGCCTTCGAGCGGCTGGTCCGGATAAGACATCAGGGTGATAAGTGCCCGGTTGCCTTGCCGGATATTCTCGATGTAATTCTCCCTGAAGAATCCGACGATCCAGTAACTGTTGATATCGACCAGCGCCAGCACCGGCTGATTGGCAACCGCGTTGCTCCCCAGCCTAAGATTCAGATTGGTGATGTAACCGTCCACCGGTGCCAGAACTTGGGTGAACTCAAGGTTCAGCTCTGCCTGCTGGACGGCGGCTCGTGCTTCACGAATGCTGGCATTCGCATCCCCTGCTGCGCCAAGGTTGGCTTGAGTCTCAGCAAGGCTTGCTTCGGCCTGGCTCAACCCGGCCCGTGCTTGCGCCAGACCAGCCACTGCTCCCTTACGCTTTTCCACAGAGACTTCATAATTGGCCTTGGCCCGATCTACGGATTTTTGGGAAGTCGCCTTCTTCGGCAGCATTTCCTGCTGACGCTCATATTCCGCCTTGTTCTTTTCTATGGTGGAATCAAGCTGATTGATCCCGCTTTGCGCTTGCCGCACCGAAGCACGCGAGGATTCGACCTGCGCTTTGGCCGCCTCAACCTGCTTTTCCTGGCCGAGATAACTATCACCGGTCTTGTCGTACTGCGCGCGAGCCTGGTCAAGGCTGGCAGCGAAGGTACGCGGATCGATCTCAAAGAGAAGGTCTCCCGCCTTCACCAGCTGGTTGTCCTTAACGGCCAACTTCACGATCGGCCCCGAGACACGCGGCGTGATCTGGATGACCTCAGCACGGACCTGGCCATCTCTGGTCCATGGATTGGTCACGTAATCCCAATACTTGAAAAGGATTAGCACGACAGCAATCAGGACCACAACACCGGTCAGCAGATATTTCTGAAAATTCTTCACACTTTACCCCCTGATAACGAATGTCCCGAACAGGACGGAATAGATAACCATCAACGCCACGAAAACCAGAGGCGGATAATAAAAGTATTTCGATAATCGATAACGGTTAAGCAGGCGAACCGTTACCAGGGTTGCCAACACCCCGAGAATGCTGGCTATCAGTAACGGCGGCAGGTACACCCCGCCAATGGCAAATTCGTGTGGCATGCTCAAAACCTTTCTTCGCGCCAACCGACCCAGTCGATGACATTGGCGCTGCCGGCATAATTGACCAGAGCTTCCGACACGCCCTGGCAGGCGCCGAGCAGGAGATAGAAATTGATCGCATCCTGTTCTGTGAGCTGTCTCTCGCTTGCCCTGTCCAGACGCTCCCTTATACGCCTTTCCAGACGTTCTGTGAACCCTTCCAACTGAGCACACATACCCTGCCATTCCTCGATGATCGGAGTCCTAGACAAGTTCTGAAAGGAACCCTGGATTCCCAAACGCCAGGACCTGAAGTCTTCCTGCAACTCCTCCAACAGAAATTGCGCTTGCGGGTTGTCGCGCTCTTCGAGAAGCTGCTGCATGCGATAAGTCAGCGACTGCATGCTGGACACCAACTCCTGCAGCTGTGCCGGCGAGGTATCAGATAATATCCCGGTATTGATATGCGGTAGCCAGGTTTCGAGTTTGGCCGGCAGCGTCGCGATTTCACAGACATGAAACGCTTTTCGCCAACATTCAAGATGCGTAGCCGCCTGCGGTGCATCCCAGCCAGTGGTCGAGATCAAATACTCGCTACTGCGAAAGAAACGACTGAGCAGCCGCAGCGAGACCTGCTCAGGACGCAGGTCAAAAGGAAAATATACCGTGACCGTCAAAAGCAGGAAAAGCAAGGGGAACATCAGCGCGGTCGTGGCTACGCTGAGGAAGCTGTACGTCTGTTGGTTGGAAATCGAGGCGACCGTAACAAACAGAGCCAGCCCCAGGGCCCTGCTCAGCCCTTGTTGCGGGGCGGCGAACAGGTAACAGATGGCGAAGGTTACGATAAAGAGCAACAAGCCGAGGCCGAAGAAGGATGAGAGTTGAGGCATTATAAAGATGTAGATGATACCGGCAAACGAAATGCTGGCAGCCGCAGGCTTGAATAACATCGAAACGGGAATCTGTGGCATATTGACAAGGGCGATCCCCAGGGCCCCGCACATGGTCACAAAGCCGGCTCCGCCAGGAATGTCACCAACGTAGATCAACGCGAGAAATGCGACCCACAATATCACCAGGAAACGGCAGGTGTTCGCCAGACGATCCAGATCCGGCAGGAAGGCCTCCTTTGGCTTGCGGAGCGCTTCGGCAGGAGTGGCCGCTTTGTTAAACCCTTTGATTGAACCAACCGCATCGAACAGGGCACGGGTCAATCTTTCCAGGTTTTGCATGTGAGCACGGAGAACCGCAAAGGCGGCCCGGTCAAAATGGCCCAGCCCCCTGACCCCATCTATGTCATAAGATAACTCAACGCCCTGTAGCGACCTTTCTGGATAATGACCCGCCAGCTTCTGGTCAATCAGCATCAGGCGTCCGTCAATTTCAGCGTCGAAAGTCTTTAGTTCTGGCATCAACCGTTGCAGGTCCAGACCCTTCGCTTCAGCAATACTCACCTGCCAACGGGATATCAACTCCATCAACTCTGTGACCTTCGATTGATACTGTCGCCACGCGTCTCTCGACTCCCAGATCTCATAGCTGTCGGTCAGCGCTGCGTTCAGGAGCTGATCAAAAGAAGCCTTCGCCTTGACCGTCTGGGCCTTCAGTTGAGAGACATCCTGTTCATCTCCCTGTCCACAGGCCAGGGCAAAACAGGCACGATAAAGTTGTTGATGAAGTGAGGCCAGCTTGGCAACGGCAGCATCAAAGCCGGTGCGACTACTGGTGGGCCAGAGGAAGAACGCAACCAGAGTGTAAACTAGAATTCCCAACCCGGTCTCCTCGGCACGCAGCATTGCGGTCTGGAAAGCATTGACCGGATCCGGACCAGCGTCCATGCAGATAATCACAGTAATAAAGCCGGTGGCTTGCCAGAAATACTGGTGTTTCTTACCGCTCATCATGTAGCAGCAGATGCCGGTCACAAGCGAGAGGCCCAGCATGAAAGCCCAGCGGTCCTGGGCAAACAGGGCAACAAGAGTTAAAGAGGCGACAATCGCCAGCAGCGTACCTGACATTCGCAGAGCGGCCTTATTCAGCGATTGACCAACCGAGGCCAGGCTGATAAACGCCACCGCAAAGCCCGCCCAGTAAGGATTATCCCAGTCCATGGCCAGAGCGATGCCGTAGGAAATGGCCATCGCCAACGCGGTCTTGATCGATTCTTTTGCTTTCGTGGAAAGGGTCATACTACGTTTTCTCTTACCTTGAGCTTTGCTGCGAGTGCTGCGACAAGAGGGTTGGCGCTCAGACCATGTCCGAGAACACTCAAAATAATAGTACAGACCACAGTCATCGAAATCGTATGGCCGCCTGGCAGATTTTCGTTGAGAACGATCACGGCAAATACGATACTGGCCAGCCCGCGCGGCCCGAACCAGCCCATAAAGAGCTTTTCAGCGGTGCTCAGCTTCATCCCCTTGAGGACGAGGAAGACCGGCAGCATACGGATGAGGGTCAGGCTGAGCAGAGCGTAGACGACAACCTGCCAGCTGAAAGAGTCGAGCGACTGCCCGACGACAGCCGTGCCGAAGATCACCCAGGTGATCAGGGCCAGGGTGTCGCCTGTACCTTCTGCAGCGAGCAGAAACGTATGTTTGTGCAGCTTCGTAAGCTTGCCAAACAACATGCCGCCGACAAAACAGGCGATAAAACCACTGCCGCCGAACCACTGCGCCACGGCGAAACAGGTGACCGCCAGCGCCGGAACTGTGAGCTGTTGCCAGGTCTCGGTGACCCACCCTCGTTCGGCACAGTGGGGGAACAGACGTACGGCCAGGAAAGTCAGGCCAACACCAACGGCAGCGCCAATACCAATCGCTTCAATCACCAACTTCAGGGCGAGCATTGAGGTGCTGCCCTCAGCACCGGTGCTGGTGGCCAGTGCCAGGAAGATAAAGAGAATTGGCACGCAGATGCCGTCATTCAACCCGCTTTCTACATTCAGTCCTTCGCGGATATTGCTCGGCACGGCTTCGTTGGTCACCACCGCCTTGCCCAACGCGGCATCGGTGGGCGCCAGCATGGTTGCAATAAGGGCTATTTCCAGCAGGGCCAGTCCATCGAAGAGAAGGTAACCGGTGACAAATCCTAACAGGATGGTGAGAGGTAGGCCGATTAGTAACAGTTTTTGTGGGATCTTGAAAGAGTGTTTAAGTTCACGGAGATTCGCATTGGAGGCATCCGTGAACAAAACCATGGCGAGGGTCAATTCGGCCAAGGTGCTTAAAAGTTCAGCGTCCACTTCGAGCGTCAGGAAACCAAGGCCCAAAGGGCCCAGAATCAGACCGAAAGCCATAAAGACAACCGCGCCGTTAAAAGGGGTCTTTTCGAGGACTCCGCTGACAAGGCTGTAAAGAAGAACAAACGCTGCCAGAATTGCCAGGTTTTCGTACATTAGTCTCACCCCCGGAGTTTGTTGCTGTGCTGGCTAAAAAGATATAAACACCTGATATCACATTGTAACAGGCATTTAAGGAGAGAAAAGACGATCTTGAGAAACAAGCATATAGAGGTCTGTTTAGAAACGGTGCTATTTATGTAAAGAAATCGGAAGCCTAATTATTCGTCAGCTATGAGCTCCACCGAAATAAGCGACAGATGCATCTCGTAGAGGTTGCTCAAGACTCCTAGCAGTTGCGTCTGATCGAGCATTGTGCCTTGCAGGACTGCGACCGGTGATTTCGATTCCGAGGTCTGGTTCTCAATCAACATCCCGCTGAGGCGATCAGACCAGCTCTCATCAAGAAAACCCTTGACGTGAATTCGATAAGTAGCAGATGTAGTAAATTTCAAACCTTCAGAATTTTTCAGAGAGATCATATCTGCACCCTACGGCCAAGAATTGAATGCTATCGTACTCGAGGGAAAAGTGCTGCGGTCACAAGGAGCGGTACAACCACCTCAACACAAACGACGAGAAAGAGACCTTTTTACATGCTTCAATATTAGCCCGGAAAAAGAAAAAATCTATGCCTCAAAATGAGGGGGAAATTGGGGAGTTTTGTACGATCAGAAGAAAATCCGAGCCGTTTAAACCTTTAATTCAATTTAAGATCTGGAGCTTCTCTGCCTTTACAACGACATCGCGGCGATTGGTTGCATCAAGCTTACTGTAGAGATTTTTAAGGTGGGTCCTGACTGTTCCAGTCGAGATACAGAGCTGGTCTGCGATCTCCTTGTCACGCATCCGCTGCTGCAACAGCAACAACACATCAAATTCACGGTTGGTCAGAACGTTTCGCCAATTAATCGGCTCGTTGTCAGATGGCTTTATTTCAACCGTATCACTGTCACAGAGGGTATGGATGGCAAGCTGCAAGCCGGTCACCCAGCCATCAGTACGTTCTTCCCATTGCGCGGCGGTATCAGAGTCGATGGTCTTGTTCAGTGCCTTTTCAAGAAATTTCTGGGTTTCCTGTGTTGAGAACCTGAGATCAGACGTGCGAATTTCATTAAGCATATTGCCTGCTCGCAAGGACAGTATCGGCACGAACGGATCACGCCTGCTGATCATCACCAGATGCATCGATTTGAGCTGTTGTCTGAGCACTTGACTCAACAGGTCGTAGATTGCCTTCTCCTTGATCAGGTGCATATTGTCGAGAACGAGGATGAAATCCTGCGGCAACTCATCAATATCAGCAATCATGGCTCCGGCCAGTATCGAGACAGGCGGCATGTTGGCCGCCTCAATCAGTGAGCGCAGGAAATTGCTGTTCGTGGGAAAGAGTGAATCCAGAGCAGCGGTCCAACTTTTGAGGAACATCAGCAGGTCGTTGTCATTCTCATCGAGAAAGCACCAGATGTGCGACTGTTGATGTGTATTCAGCCAGTCACAAACCAGGGTGCTTTTGCCATAACCCGCCGGTGCCACCACAATGCTCAACCTCTTGTTACGACCTTTTTCAAGCCGTTCAATCAACTCCCGGCGGTGAATAATACTTTCTGGCAAGTGTGGCTTGCGCAGCTTGTTTATCATGGTATTTGCATGAGAACCAGGTGCATTGGGACTGCCTTTTCCCGCCTGTTGCCGTAGCCGGTCGAGGACGACGTTGGTCACACCGGTCCCCAGGTAGCCACCACCCTGTCTGAGTCCCTGAATAGCCGTTATCAGCTCTTTCGGCACGCTCTCCTTGATGATGTAGCCTGCCGCACCGGCTTCGAGCATCTCCTCGATATACTTCTTCCCTGAATGCATCGTCAGGGCCAGGACCCGGGTTTTTGGAGACTCCGCGATAATCTGTCGGGTCGCTTCAATACCATTGATGCCCGGCATATTGATATCCATAACCACGATGTCCGGTTGCAGCTGCCTGACCAGGTCGATCGCTTCTCGACCGTCAGTGGCCTCGCCGATGACACTGAACCCCTCCTCCTGCTCGATCAATACGCGCAGCCCCTTGCGAACCATCGCATGATCATCGACCAGCAAAATATTCGTATCAACGGTCATACTGGCCTCCCGGTTTGTTGGTTGATCGATATCGACATGATCATGGTACAGCCCTGATGGGGGCGGGCCTTAATCTCAAGAGATCCGCCCAGATCCTCCATTCGCTCTTCGATGCTGAAAAGGCCGAATCCGCCATCGGCACCGGCCTGCGTCGCAACCTGTTCAGGATCGAAACCAACGCCGTTGTCCTTAACCGTGACGCGGACATCATCATCAATGAGCTCAAGGCTTACCTGCACCTTGCTGGCCTTGGAGTGTTTGATGACATTGGTCAGAAGTTCACGGATATTACGGAACAGGATCGTGTACTGCTCTTCATCGAGCTCATCGCCGACAAGCATATCGTAGAGGGACAACTTGATCTCATGCGCAGTCTTCAGCCTCTCCTCAAACCATTCACTGATCGCCGTCGACAGGCCGAACTCATGCATTGTTGGCGGACTGAGCTCGAAAACCAGGTTCCGGGTCTCCCGGGATGTTTTGAGCAGCGTTTCGGAAATCTGGTTAAGTTGCTCTCTAAGCTGGGCATCGTCCTGCTCACGGATAACTGCGGCCAGCTGCATCTGCGAGAACGCAAGGGTCTGGCCGACATCATCGTGAAGTTCAGCGGCGATGCGACGGCGCTCCTGTTCTTCAACCAGAGTCAACTGAAAGACCAGGGATTTGAGACGATTCTGATAGTCGAGGAGCTTCTGTTCGGCCTGCTTGCGCTCACTGATATCTCTGACTATGGCGGTGATTTTCTGTATTTCGCTGTTTACCTTAAAAAAGGTTCCGGTGACCTCCGCTGGAAAAATCGCCCCATCCCGACGTCGCAACATCACCTCGGTGCGCATAAAATTTTCACCCTTCTGTATCGCTTTTCTCTGTATCGCTCCAAAGGCTTCATAGTCGTCAACACTGGCAAAAAAGTCTACGGTTGATTGCCCCGTAAAAACTTCGGGATTCTCGCCAAGGCCCATGACATTGTAGGAGTCATCAATCCACTCAATGACCCGCTCAGGAATCTTGACCGAGAAGACCGCATCGGGAATCGAAGTCGTCAGGTGCTGGAAAAGATCGTGGCTTTCTTGCAGCGCCACTTCGGCCTGTTTGCGTTCACTGATATCCCTCGCCAGGGCGGTGACACTGACCACGGTGCTGTCTTCCCGGTACAGAGCGATGTTGACCTCAGCGGGGAAAACCTCGCCATTTTTGCGCCGCAGCATCACCTCGGTGCGAATCAGTTCCTGGTTTTCACTGACGGCTTGAGAGAGCAAATCACCCATCTTTTTTGCTTCATCCGAAGTTGAGTAAAACATAGCGGTCGTTTGGCCAATACATTCAGCAGCCTGATATCCCAAAACACCATAAGAATCATTGCACCACAAAACGGTTCGCTCCGGGACCTTGATTGAAAAAATCGCGTCAGGGACCGAAGAGGTCATATGATTCAGAAATTCATAACTCTTCCGTACCC
>Ga0316193_10004400_pt1 | contig 10350 bp, 12 predicted proteins | sample MerIslsedime2_MG_FD_207735 | JGI IMG/M metagenome (GOLD analysis project Ga0316193, IMG submission 207735) | Coastal sediment microbial communities from Maine, United States - Merrow Island sediment 2 | ecosystem: Environmental > Aquatic > Marine > Coastal > Sediment | place: USA: Maine...
AGCCGAACCCGGAAACGCCAACGTATACGAAGCAGGGACGCTGGAGCTTTCGTTCAAGAACTGCAATCACGGAGTGGCCGCTTACGATCTTGGTGAGGTATTGGGCACTGGCGAGTTCGAGATCAAGCGCCTGGCCGGTTTATATAACTCGCGCTGCAGCGGTGGTATCTCCGACGACACGCCGAGCGGCGCCAAACCGGTGATGCTGGATGTGGACCTGGAACCGGCACGTGAAGGAATCACCGGCAAGGGCAAGGCCAAGTTCTGGGAGCGGGTAGACCGTTCCGATTTCCATGTTTCAGCCGAGGACATTCCGGACGGCACCTACCAGATCATGGTTTGTGAGCTGCCGGATAGTGTTGGAAGCCTGTTGGTGGAGGGCGGCGAAGGCGCAACGCAATTTCGCAGCCCCGAAGCCGAGGGTAAGGAACTCTTGAGTTTCGATCCGCGGGATTGCCTGATTGAACTGCATGATGAAACGGGCGCTGTGCTGACCTCAGGGGAAGATGTTCTTGCCGGAAAAGATAATGGCAATCCCGGTGGTAACGGTAGCGGCAAGATGGAAATCTCGGTAGATCTGGACAATATCGGCGACTTTCCGGATGCAGAAGGCGAAGCTTCCTACCTGGAGAAAAACAACAGCATTGAGTTCGAAGTATGGATCAAAGGTTTGCCCGAGGGCAGTTACCCGCTCCGGGTTGACGATACACTTCGCGGCCAGATCATTGTGGCTGTCGATGAAGACGACGATGACGACAAGCTCAAAGGAAAACTCCGGTTCAGTGATCCGCAAAAAGATGAACGGGAGCTTTTGGATTTCGATCCGCGAGGTAAGTGGGTCGAGGTTTATGACACCGGGGATGTGGATGTAATCCTGGAGACAAACTTCCCTGAATAACGCGGTAAACGTCATCAACTGTAAAAGGCCGGCTACTCTGCCGGCCTTTTGCTACAGGTCTTGATGAAACCAATGGTGGTCAGCCCGATCAACAGGAGTATACCGCCGGCAATTCTCAGGTTATACGATTCCACGGCGTAGAAAATCGAGTACCCGCCCACCAGCAGCATGGAAGTAACGCCAATCAGCTTCACCCGGCAACTGATGCAACGGCTTTGTTCCCAATTCAGGATCATCGGGCCGAAGGTGTCGCTCGCCAACAGCCACTGGTGCCATTTCTCAGAGGATCGGGCAAAACAGGCGGCGGCTAACAATATGAATGGCGTGGCCGGAAGCAACGGCAGCACGACGCCCAGAGCGCCCAAACCAAGAAAAACAAACCCCAGCAACCGAAAGTGAATCACGACCGGTGGAAATTGGTGTCTGGACGGCTGGCTGCGGTTACTTGCAGTTTTTTGCCATCAGGGATTTCAGTTCCGCAACGCGGTCGGTCCGTTTCACGTCGTCCATGCGTTCTGTTTCACCCTGTTCGTTGGTGAAAAAAACCCTCCGGTTTGGCTCGAGCCTGTCCACTTCCGCCTTCCAGGAAGCACACTGAGCACTGTTCACAGCCTGGTTCACCTGTGCCTGTTCGCGTTTTTGCGCAATTTCCTGGCGCCGCTGATCGGCTGCAGACGGCCCGGTGTCTGTTGTCGCGTAGGGGTTGCTGGACGGTTGTTGATCGCCGGCGGGAATGGTTTGTTCCATGACGTCCTGCCCCGCTGGTTTTGATTCGCTGAAATGAATCGTGCCGTTTTCGTCGGTCCAGCTGTACATTTTCTTTTCCTGGGCTTCGCCCTGTGCAGCCAGAACAAAAACGACTAATACGGCAAAAAGCAAGCGAATGGTTACATGTTTCATATGCTCTCCTTCGAATATTATTCGTCCAGAAACTCCACTATACCAGTCTCGAGAGAATACTCGGCCCCTACGACCAGCAGCCATTCTTCCCTGATCAGATTTTCAAGGATTTCTGAACCATGCCGCAAGCGGTCAACCGATGCCCGGATATTCGCGCGGACCGCCGCCTGGACCAATTCTTCGTCACGCACGTCACTTTGCCCGCCGCGATCCTGCTCAAACAGGCCCTCCACGGATGGGCGTATGGAATCCACAATATGCCTGAGATTCGGCGACCTGGCCTCGGACGGCTGTTCCAGCTCATCCAGCGTGGCCAGCACGGCGCCGCACTGCGAGTGGCCCAGCACCACGACCAGCTTGGTCCCGAATTGTTCAGCCGCAAATTCAACGCTTCCGATCTGCGAAGGCATCACGATATTTCCGGCCACGCGAATCACGAACAGATCACCCAGCCCCTGGTCGAACACCAGCTCTGCCGGGACCCTTGAATCTGAACAGCCCAGGATAATGGCGAATGGATTCTGGTTGTCTACCAATTCCTTGCGCCGCGAATGCTCAAAGCGGATTTCACGAACTCCCTGGCCGGTGACAAAACGGCGGTTACCCTGCCTGAGTCTGTCCAGCGCAACAAATGAGGAAACTGTCCCGGGCATTTAATCCTGCTCCACGAAAATCAGGCTTTCTGTATCGAAGCCGAGCTCTGATGCCCGGGTCATGAACCGCTCCAGCACATCATCACTTACGCTGGGTGATCTCGCGAGCATCCAGAGATAAGATGTGTCAGGACCGGAAATAAAGGAATACTCGTAATTCTCTTTATCCAGCTCAAACACGATATATGAGCCATAAAACGGCCCGAAGAAAGATACTTTCAAAAAGCCTTCGTTTTCAGGTCCGACAAAGTACGCCTTGCCTTCGGCCTCATCCCAATCGTTGTCTTTGGATGAAAACCCTCGGTTCACCACCCTCACGCCGCCATCCTCTCGCAGGCTGTATTCCGCAGTCACTTTGCTCAAACCCCGCTCAAATGAATGATCAAGGCGGGCTATTTCATACCATTTGCCCAGGTACCGGCTAAGGTCAAAGTCTTCGACGGGTTTGACGCCGACCGGCATTCCGGTGCAGCCCGAAAACAATAGTGATAGCGGCAAAAGCAGTGCGGAAAATAATTTCAATCTCTTCATTTCGGGCTCCCCGGACGATCCCCTGCAAATATGTCTTTCATATTGTTCGTTACTACCGATACACTACATGCTCCTCCCTTCGATGGAAAGACCATGACAGTTTGCCCGGTTGCCATAGCAGTAGGTTGTAAGAAATGTCCCGCATTCTCTTTCTGCCCCGCCAAGTCGGTGCTTGGCGATCAGGCAAAGAAGGATGATTCCTCAACGGATTCTTCCGGCGGAAATAAAAAATAGCGCTCAATTGCTCCGCAATTACACGCTCCTTTGACAGTCATCGTTTGTCTTTTCTGCGAAGCAATTCCACTGCCCTGAGTTCAGCCAGCGATTTCAACAACTTCAATCGCGCCATTTCAACATCGACCTCCCCGGTACGGTCCTGCAACTCCCGCTCAGCCTCCTCCTTGGCGCGCTTCGCAGCCGCCTCGTCCAGGTCATCGGCACGAGTGACTTCGTCCGCCATAACCGTGATCATGTGCGGCATCACTTCGAGGATGCCGCCTCCTACGACAAACAGGAATTCCTCGCCATTGGGAACGGTCACGCGCACGGACCCTGGTTTCAGCGTAGTGATCAACGGAGTATGCCGCGGGTAAATACCCAGCTCTCCGGAGGATCCGGGGCCAAAAAACCTGATGATCTCGCCCGAGAAAATTTCACGTTGCGAAGATACGATGTCGCATTTTATGGTGGCCTGTATTTTTTCCACCAAAACTACCAGCGAATGCGTTTTGCCAGGTCAATGATATCTCTCTCGCAATAAGTACAAACATACCGATGCCCATCGTCCGGACCCAGCCGGAATTCAGAAGTAATGGGTTCGTTCTGGTTAGAGATACAATTCGGATTTGAACAGGTGAGGATACCTCTGACGACTTTCGGAGCTTCTGCATTGAATTTTTTAACTACTTTTCCGCCAACAATAATGTTGATCGTGGCCTGCGGGGAAATCAGCGCAACGCGACTCGCTTCATCGGCTGATAATTCAACATCCTCGATTTTGAGTATGTCCTTTTTTCCGCCTTTCTTCGAATGAGAATTGATCAGGATGCTCATGCTCCTGTCATTCACAATTCCGAGTACTTTCAATATATCAAAAGCCCTTCCAGGCAGAATGTGGTCGATCACGGTCCCATGCTCGATCCGCTGGACCTTCATCATTTTCTCTGGCACTTTATTTTCCTCCGATTACCATTGAAAGCAGTGCCATTCTCACGGGAACACCGTTGAATGCCTGCTCGAAGTACTTGGCCTGCGGCATGCCATCGACCTCCGGCGTGATTTCATTCACCCTGGGCAGCGGATGCATGACAATCAGGCCTTCCGGTCCCCTGGAGAGAAGGTCAGGATCGACACGGTACATGCCTGCAACCCGTTCATACTCGACCGGATCGGGGAAGCGTTCTTTCTGAATCCTGGTAGCGTAGAGAATGTCGGTGTCCGAGATCACCTCTTCGGGGGAATGGCAGGCTTTACCCAGCATTCCCTTGGCCATGAGCTCGCTGGTGACTTCACCCGGCATCTCCAGGCCCTCCGGTGACACCAGGTTGATGGTGTTTCCGAACTTGGACAACGCGATCGCCAGGGAATGAACCGTCCGGCCGTAACGCAGGTCGCCAACCAGGCTGATAGTCAGGCCTTCCAGGCGTCCCATTTCCGTCCTGATCGTGAATAAGTCCAGCAGTGTCTGAGTTGGATGCTGGCCCGCGCCATCGCCCGCGTTCACGATCGGCACACCAGAAAATTCGGTCGCAAGTTTTGCTGCGCCCTCGCGCGGATGCCGCAACACGACAGCATCTGCATATCCGCTGACCATGCGGATGGTGTCTGCAAGCGTCTCACCCTTGACGACCGAGGTCGCCTGCGTGCCCGCAAAACCGATCACGCCGCCCCCGAGACGGTTCATGGCTGTCTCAAAGGAGAGCCGGGTCCGGGTTGATGGTTCGAAAAAGATACATGCCAGAACCCGGCCCCTGAGCAAGTCAGAAGTCGTCTCGCCCCGGGCTATGGCCACCATGTCTTCGGCTCTGTCCAATACGTCCACGATTTCTTCTACCGAGAAGTCGTGGACCGAGATTACATGTCGCATCAATGTCCTTCCTCTGGTCTGTATTCAATACCGTTAACATCATTCGAGATCAGTGTACCTGCTACCCCATCCATTATGCCTGCCAGGTCCGAAAGCTGGCCTATGGCGCTCTCATGCCCGGTCTCCCGAACGAACTGGCAAGCGCCGCGCACCTTCGGCCCCATCGAGCCGTCGGCAAAGTCCATCGCTTCGAGAGCATCAGGATGTGCCGCCTTGATGGATTTTTGGTTCGCTGTCCCAAAGTCGAGATACACGCAAGGCACGTCGGTCAACATCACGAACTTCTCGGCGCCCAGCTCCCTGGCTAATAATCCACTCGCCAGGTCCTTGTCGATAACCGCTTCTACCCCAAACAGCTTCCTGTTTTCATCATAGGCAACGGGGATGCCGCCGCCGCCCGCACAGATGACCACCACGCCGCTGTCCACGAGCATCCTGATCACGTTTATCTCGATAATACGTTGCGGCAACGGAGACGGAACGACTCTTCTGAAATGTACACCGTCGGGCGCCATTGCCCAGCCTTTATCCTTTTGCAGCTTTTCAGCCTCGACTTTATCGTAAACGGGACCCACCGGCTTGGTTGGGTTTTGAAAAGCCGGGTCTGCCGGATCGACCAGGATCTGGGTGAGCACCGTAACGATATGATCATCGAATGGAATGATGTTGCCCAGTTCCTGCTCGATCATGTAGCCGATCATACCAACCGTTTCCGCACCAAGAACATCAAGGGGATAAGGATCGACGGCATTGTAAGCGGCTTCCATCAATGCCAGCAAACCCACCTGAGGTCCGTTACCGTGAGCAATGACCAACTCGTGTTTTTCATGCACGGAAGCGAGATGCCGGGCAGCAATCCGAATGTTCTCGCGCTGGTTTTCGGCATTGAGCGCCTGGTCCCTCTTCAGAAGGGCATTTCCGCCCAGGGCCACAACAACTCTCATCTGTCGTTCACTCGTTTACCACTCACTGTTTGCGAATCACTGGCTGCCCAGAGTGGCTACCAGCAGCGCCTTGATGGAATGCACCCGGTTTTCCGCCTGTTCGAACTGGATGCCGGCCGGGGATTCAAACACTTCTTCCGTCACCTCCATCGCATCAAGGCCGAATTGCTCCTTGATCTCCCGGCCCACCTCGGTTTCAAGGTTATGGAAGGCCGGCAGACAGTGCATGAACCGGACCCGGGAATTACCACTGGCCGCCATCAATTCCGCATTGACCTGGTAGGGTTTGAGCAGCTTGATGCGATTGTGCCAGACTTCCTTCGGCTCGCCCATGGATACCCAGACATCGGTGTGGATGAACTGTGCTCCTTTGACGGCTTCGACCGGATCTTCAGTCAGGGTCAGTTTCCCCTTGTTCAGCTTCTCGAGTCCGCGCGCATATTCCAGCAAATCATCGTTGGGCCACAGCGACCGTGGTGCGCCAATCCGCACGTCCATGCCCATCAGGCAGCCGGCGATCATCAAAGACTGACCCATGTTGGAGCGCGCATCACCCACATAGGCGTAACAGAAATCATGCCAGGGCTGCGGCATGAATTCCCGCATGGTCATGATATCGGCGCACATCTGGGTAGGGTGGAATTCATCCGTGAGCCCATTGAAAACCGGAACCCCGGAATACTCCGCAAGTTCCTCGACAATGTGCTGGCTGGAACCGCGGTACTCGATGGCGTCATACATCCGTCCCAGCACCCGGGCGGTGTCCTTCACCGATTCTTTTTTGCCCATGTGTGACCCGGCCGGGTCGAGATACGTCACGTTGGCGCCCTGGTCGTAGGCAGCCACTTCAAAGGCGCAGCGCGTCCGGGTGGATGGCTTTTCAAAAATTAGCGCGATATTTTTCCCGCGCAGCAGCTGAACCTCGTTGCCTGCATACTTGGCCCGCTTCAGGTCCCGCGCCAGGTCCAGGATGTACGTCAGGTCCCGTTTTGAAAAATCAATCAGCTTGAGAAAGCTGCGATTCCTGAGGTTGAATGACATGGTGATTCCTCCAACGAATTCTGCTGTCGTTCGGTATCGCGCTAATCTAGCATGCGTTTTCCATGGAGAAAGTGATTTTGGACAAAGACATCCCGGTTAGACATAAAAAAACGCCGGCCTGGTTTCCCGTGCCGGCGCCTGGTGGCTACTGATAGTGGCTATCGCCGCTGCGGAACAGCTTAGCGCCTGCCTCTCTTCCTTATCTGCTCCAGCGCCCTGATCTGTGCGACCGCTTCAAGCAGCCGGGCCTGGGCTTCAGCTATCTCCATTTCACCGGTCTGGTTCTGCAACTCGCGCTCCGCTTCTTCCTTGGCCCGGACGGCAGCGGCCTCGTCGAGGTCATCCGCGCGGACTGCCGTGTCTGCCAGCACAGTGACGAGGTGCGGCATGACTTCCAGTATGCCGCCGCCGACAAAAAAGAATGCCTCTTCGCCATCAGCCTGCTGCACACGCACCGGACCCGGCTTGAGCTGGGTGATCAACGGCGCATGACGCGGGCTGATACCCAATTCACCCATGCTGCCGGTGGCAAAGATCATCGAGGCATCTCCGGAGAAGATTTCCTCCTGGGCCGACACGATGTCACATTGGATGGTATGTTTCATGCTGCCTTAGCCGCCATTTTCTTGCCTTGCTCCGCTGCTTCTTCGATGGAACCCACCATGTAGAAAGCCTGCTCCGGCAGATGATCGTATTCGCCATCGATAATGCCTTTGAATCCGCGGATCGTATCTTTCAGTGAAACGTACTTGCCGGGCGCGCCGGTGAACGTTTCTGCAACAAAGAAGGGCTGAGACAGGAAACGGGACACCTTACGGGCGCGGGCCACGGTCGCCTTGTCTTCCTCAGAAAGCTCATCCATACCCAGGATGGCAATGATGTCCTTCAGCTCCTTGTAGCGCTGCAGCACGGACTGAACGCCGCGCGCCACTTCGTAGTGCTCGGTGCCGATAATATTCGGATCCAGCAACCGGGAGGTTGAATCCAGCGGGTCTACCGCAGGGTAAATACCCTGCTCGGCGATTGCACGGCTCAATACCAGTGTTGCGTCCAGGTGAGCAAAGGTGGTTGCCGGTGACGGGTCAGTCAAGTCATCAGCCGGAACATATACCGCCTGGAAGGATGTGATGGACCCTGTCTTGGTGGAAGTAATGCGTTCCTGCAGGATACCCATTTCCAGCGCCAGCGTAGGCTGGTAACCCACGGCCGAGGGCATGCGGCCCAGCAGGGCGGATACTTCTGTTCCGGCGAGGGTGTAACGGTAGATGTTATCGATAAACATCAAAACGTCACGGCCTTCATCACGGAACTGCTCAGCAATGGTCAGGCCGGTAAGCGCTACGCGCAGCCTGTTTCCGGGCGGCTCATTCATCTGGCCATAAACCAGTGCCACCTTGTTGAGTACGTCGGCATCCTTCATTTCGTGGTAGAAGTCGTTGCCTTCACGGGTACGCTCTCCCACGCCGGCGAATACCGAGAAGCCGCTGTGCTCAATGGCGATGTTACGGATCAGTTCCATCAGGGTCACCGTCTTGCCCACGCCGGCGCCGCCGAACAGGCCGACTTTACCGCCCTTGGCGATGGGCATGATCAGGTCAATGACCTTGATGCCGGTTTCCAGAAGCTCATTGCCGCCAGCCTGCTCCTCGTAGGAAGGCGCTTTGCGGTGGATGGGCATGCGCTTTTCTTCACCGATGGGACCAGCTTCGTCAATCGGACGGCCCATGACATCCATCACCCGGCCGAGTGTCTTTTCACCAACCGGCACCGAAATCGGTGCGCCGGTGCCGGTAACGGGGAGGCCGCGTTTCAGGCCGTCGGTCGAGCCCAGCGCGATGGTGCGAACCACACCGTCACCCAGTTGCTGCTGCACTTCCAGCATGATGTCGGTACCGTCCACAATCAAGGCATCAAATATCCTTGGCATGTCGTCGCGAGAGAATTCCGCGTCTACGACCGCGCCGATAACCTGAACAATTAATCCACCACTCATTGTTAACTCCTAAGCTTGAATCCTGTTGGTAGCCGCCGTTAAACCGCGGCCGCACCACCAACGATTTCTGAAATTTCCTGCGTAATAGCCGCCTGGCGTGCCTTGTTGAAAACCAGCGTCAGTTCATCGATCAGGTCGCCTGCATTGTCTGTCGCGTTCTTCATTGCAATCATGCGGGCGGCGTGTTCGGAGGCCAGGTTTTCGAGTACGGCCTGGTAAACATCGGCTTCGATGTAGCGCACCAGCACGGTGTCCAGCAAGGCCTCCGCGTCGGGCTCGTAAATGTAGTCCCAGATGTCCCGGATTTCTTCGTCATCTGACTCCGGCAGCGGGAGCAACTGCTCCAGTGTGGGCTGCTGCGTCATCGTGTTGATGAAATCGTTATAGACCACGTAAACCAGGTCGATTTTTTCTTCCCGGTAGGCGTCCAGCATTACTTTGATCGATCCGATCAAGTCCTCGATCTGGGGCTTTTCACCCAGGTCGCTGGCGTGGGCGGCAATTTCCACCTTGATGTTCTTGAAAAACGCCGAAGCTTTTTTCCCCAGGGTGACAAGGCTGACTTCCGCATCTTTCGCCTGCCATTCACGGATACTGCCCAGCACCATCTTGAACAGATTGATGTTCAACCCGCCGCAAAGTCCGCGATCAGTGGATACGATGATGTAACCCACTTTTTTGATCTCTTCACGCCTGACGGTGAACGGGTGGCGAAACTCCGGATTGGCTTTGCTCAGGTGGCCCATGACACGGCGGATCATCCGCGCATACGGACGGGTCGCGTTCATCAGATCCTGAGATTTCCGGATCTTACTGGCTGAAACCATCTCCAGCGCCGAGGTCACCTTCTTGGTGTTCTCGATGCTTCGGATTTTTGTGGTAATTTCCTTTCCGCCTGCCATATTCGGCTTGCTCCCAATTAATACCTAAGGCCGGCCTTTACCAGGATCCCGTTGCCTTGAAATCTTCAAGGGCCGCCTTGAGCTGCGACTCGACGTCATCGTTCCAGTTGCCTTCGTCAAGCGTAGACAGCAGGTCAGCCCTGGATGAAGCCATGTGATCAATGAGTGCCGCTTCGAATGCACCGATTTTGCTCAAATCCACATCATCCAGGTAGCCGCGGTCCGCAGCGAACAACGAAACCGCCATCTGCCCGACCGACAGGGGGCTGTATTGCTTCTGCTTCATCAATTCCGTAACCCGCTGGCCGCGGTCGAGCTGTTGCCGGGTCGCGTCATCCAGGTCGGAGGCGAACTGGGCGAATGCTGCCAACTCGCGATACTGGGAAAGAGCCAGTCGGATAC
>Ga0316193_10004403_pt1 | contig 10348 bp, 9 predicted proteins | sample MerIslsedime2_MG_FD_207735 | JGI IMG/M metagenome (GOLD analysis project Ga0316193, IMG submission 207735) | Coastal sediment microbial communities from Maine, United States - Merrow Island sediment 2 | ecosystem: Environmental > Aquatic > Marine > Coastal > Sediment | place: USA: Maine...
CCCTTATCCAGGCCCAGAAAAACCAGCAGGCCAGCCCCTATCTCACCAACCACCTCATCGCCTACCCGGACGCTGGCGTTGGAAACGCGTTGTAGCAGGGCTTTCACCAGCCTTACTAGCCTCGTTCGGCGCGGCGGCGCTCGTGCTCCAGAAGCAATTTCTTGCGCAGCCGAATACTTTCGGGGGTGACTTCCACCAGTTCGTCTTCCTCTACAAACTCCAGCGCCTGCTCCAGGGTGTGGCGCACAGGCGGCGTCAGGGTCAACGCCTCGTCGGTGCCGGAAGCGCGAACGTTGGTAAGCTGCTTACCCTTGGTGGGATTCACCGTCAGGTCGTTGCTGCGACTGTGCAGGCCGATGATCTGGCCCTCGTATACATCAACGTTGGGTTGAATAAAAAGACGGCCCCTGTCCTGCAGGTTAAACAGGGAAAAACCCAGCGTCTTGCCCTTCACCATCGATACCAGCACACCATTCATGCGGCTCGCAATTTCCGCATTTTTTACCGGGCCGTAGTGATCAAACACGTGGGTCATGATGCCGGCGCCGGAGGTCATGGTGAGGAACATGGAGCGGAAGCCGATCAGGCCCCGGGCCGGAACAATAAACTCAAGCCGAACCCTGCCCTTGCCATCTGGCACCATATTTTCAAACTCTGCCCGGCGCAGGCCCAACTCTTCCATTACCGCGCCCTGGTGCTGTTCCTCACAGTCGATGACCAGGTTCTCGAACGGCTCGTGCATCACGCCGTCCACTTCCTTTTGGATCACTTCAGGCCGGGACACCCCAAGCTCGAAGCCTTCACGACGCATATTTTCGATCAACACCGACAGGTGCAGCTCGCCACGACCGGATACCTTGAACTTGTCCGGGCTGTCTCCAGGCTCCACGCGCAGTGCCACGTTGTGGATCAGTTCCCGCTCCAGCCGCTCCTTGATATTGCGAGAGGTAACATACTTGCCTTCCTTGCCGGCGAATGGCGAGTCGTTAACCTGAAAGGTCATGCTTACCGTGGGCTCATCCACTGACAGTGGCGGCATCGCTTCTATCAACTCCGGATCACAAAGGGTGTCCGAGATATTCAAACCCTCAATACCGGTGATGCAGACAATGTCGCCCGCCTCAGCGGACTCAACATCCAGCCGCTCCAGCCCGAGATAGCCCATCACCTGCAACACGCGGCCCTTGCGCGTGCCGCCCTCGGGATCTACCACCATAACCTGGGTATTGGCCTTGAGCTTGCCGCGGGTAATGCGGCCGATACCGATGACACCCACATAGCTGCTGTAGTCCAGCGCGGAGATCTGCATCTGTAGTGGGCCGTCTGAGTTCACCGCTGGCGCAGGTACTTTTTCGACGATTGTCTCAAACAGGGGCTGCATATCTGCTGCCATGGCCTCATGGTCGAGCCCGGAGGTACCCAGGATGGCCGAGGCAAAGATAACGGGAAAATCCAGCTGTTCCTCAGTGGCGCCCAGGCGATCAAACAGGTCAAAAACCTGGTCCACCACCCAGTCCGGGCGCGCACCGGGGCGATCGACCTTGTTGATCACCACGATGGGGTTCAGGCCCTGCTCAAACGCCTTGGCAGTGACGAAGCGGGTCTGTGGCATGGGGCCATCCACCGCATCCACCAGCAACAGTACCGAGTCGACCATGGACAATACCCGCTCCACTTCGCCGCCAAAATCGGCGTGCCCGGGGGTGTCCACAATATTGATGTGGTAGTCGTTCCACTCGATCGCCGTGTTTTTGGCCAGGATTGTAATACCGCGCTCGCGCTCCTGGTCATTGGAGTCCATGATTCGCTCAGAACCCTCTGAACGACGATCCAGGGTACCCGACTGCTGCAGCAGGCAGTCCACCAGTGTCGTTTTGCCATGGTCTACGTGAGCAATAATGGCAATATTGCGAAGTTTGTCGATCAAGGGGTAAAACCTCAGGGGGGCAAAAAAGGGCGCGGATTATACCCTATTGAACTTCGCCAGGGACAGGCCAATTATGGCGCGTAGACTTTAACGTCAAGATCTGCTCTTTCCAGCAGATGGCTGGCATGCAGGCGGCTCATAACACCCTTGCCGCAGTAAAGCATGTAGCTGCCCGCCGCCAGTTCCGCCGCTCTGGAGTGCAATCGATAAAAGGGAATGTGCAATACCGGAACCGGCAGCTCCAGGGGACTCAGTTGCGCTTCTTCAGGGTGCCTGATATCGATGACTGTGCTGCCGGCCAGCGGCACAGTGAGCACCTCCACCTCAACCCGTGACAGCTCCTCCTCCGCCAGCCTGTCGATAGGGCTCCGGCGCGCACCGGCAATTGCGCGATCGAGGATCGCCATATCGAAGTTTTTCTCCTGCGCCTGCACCGGCCCCAGTTTGGCGCGGGTGGTGGGGTTAACCGATATGATGCCGCAGTACTCCGGCATACTCGCCGCGAAAGCCTCTGTGCCGATAGCCGCTGCCATGCGCACGATGTCCTCCTTGTCAGTGGCGATCAGAGGCCGCAGCACCAGACGCTCCGTCACCTGGTCAATTACCGCGAGGTTGCGCAGGGTCTGGCTGCTTACCTGGGCGACGCATTCGCCGGTAACCAGCGCATCGATCTCCAGGTCTTCTGCCAGGCGGTCCGCTACCCGCAACATCATACGCTTGAGTATCACCCCCATCTGGCTGTCCTCGATCTTTCCCAGCAGTTCGGCTACCACCTCGCCGAAGGGCACACTGATAAACAACACCCGCTGATTGCAGCCATACTTCTGCCACAGGTATAGCGCAACCTCCTTCACCCCGATCTCGTGATCGCGGCCACCGAGGTTGAAAAACAGAAAATGGGTGCGCATACCGCGCTTCATGGTGAGATAACTGGCTACCGGCGAGTCAAAGCCACCGGAAATCAGCGACAGTACCGGGTCCAGGCTGCCGATCGGGTAACCCCCCGGCCCGCGATGGCGGCCCGCGATAACAAACAGGGTGTTCTCGCTGATTTCCAGGTCCACTGTCACTTCAGGCTTCTTCAAGCGAACACCTGTGGCGCCGCTGCGAGCCAACAGCGCGGCGCCGACCTCGCGCTCGACATCCACAGAAGTAAAGCTGTGTGTGCCGGTGCGCTTGCAACGCACCGCAAAAGAACGCCCTTGCAGCTGCGCCGCATAAACAGGCAGCACGTGCTCAACGATTTCATCCAGCGCGGGTAACCGGTGCTCGCGTACCTCCAGTATGTAAGTAATGCCGGCGACATGCCGCATCGCCTCTACCATGCGCGCAATCACAAGCGGGTCCGCCAGTGTGGTTTCCACGGCCAGCTTGTCCCATTGCCGGCATATTTGTATTTCAGAATCAATTTCACGCAGTACCTCGAGCAGGTTTCTACCCAGTTGCGTGACGAAGCGGCGCCGCACCGGCTTGCTCTTGATGGCGATTTCCGAGAAGTACTTGACAACGAATTTCATAGGAGTCATAACGTCGCGTCCGTTCCGGCGCGTAGTATACGGGCTCACGACGGGGTTTTGTGCAGTTCACGTCGGCAATCCTTATTGCACGGGGCGCGACGCACCAATATAGTGCATTTATGCGCTTATACGGTGCACCACCTTTTTGGCCGCGAGTTTTGTAGACATAAAATCGAATAATATCAACAGCTTAGCTAAAGCATCTTTTTGGCACACCTTTTGCTGCTAATGAGGCGCCAAGAACATCTGGTTACCCCGAACATGTGGTAACCAGCACAAGCAACGCAGGCCAGACCGCTGGCCCGAATACCATTCCACGGAGGAATTGAGATGTCCAAGCACACTCTGAACCTGATAAAAGAGAACGAAGTACGCTGGGTAGACCTGCGCTTCACCGATACCCGCGGCAAGGAACAGCACGTCACCATCCCGTCAAAAGAAGTTCACGAAGACTTCTTCGAAGGCGGCAAAATGTTCGATGGTTCCTCCATCTCCGGTTGGAAGGGCATTAACGATTCCGACATGGTGCTGATGCCCGACGATTCCACGTCTGTGCTCGACCCCTTCACTGATGACGCTACTGTTATCCTGCGCTGCAACGTTGTCGAGCCTACCACTATGCAAGGCTATGACCGCGATCCCCGCTCAGTGGCCCAGCGCGCCGAGGACTACCTGAAGACAACCGGCATCGGCGACACCGCCTATTTTGGCCCCGAGCCCGAGTTCTTCATTTTTGATGATGTAAAGTGGCATGTCGACATGAGCGGCGCCAGTTACAAGATCAACGCCGAGGAGGCGGCCTGGTCCTCTGGCCTGGCATATGACGAAGGCAATATCGGCCACCGCCCCGGCGTGAAAGGCGGTTATTTCCCGGTACCTCCGGTTGATTCCCTGCATGACATTCGCGCCGCCATGTGCACAGCAATGGAGCAGATGGGTCTTGATATCGAAGTGCACCATCACGAGGTGGCCACCGCTGGCCAGTGTGAGATTGGCGTCAGGTTCAGCACCCTGGTGCAGAAGGCTGATGAAGTGCAGATACTCAAGTACTGCGTGCACAACGTGGCCCATGCCTATGGCAAGACAGCTACTTTTATGCCGAAGCCGGTTGTCGGTGATAACGGCTCAGGTATGCACGTGCACCAATCTATCGCCAAAGACGGCAAGAATGTATTCGCCGGCGACGGCTATGCCGGCCTCTCTGATGAGGCGCTGTTCTATATAGGCGGCATCATCAAGCACGCCCGTGCCCTGAATGCATTCACCAACCCGTCCACCAACTCCTACAAGCGACTGGTGCCAGGCTTTGAAGCCCCGGTGATGCTGGCCTACTCGGCCCGCAACCGCTCAGCTTCCATCCGCATCCCCTACGAGCCCAGCCCTCGCGGCAAACGCATCGAGGCTCGTTTCCCGGACCCCATGGCTAACCCCTACCTCGCCTTTGCGGCAATGATGATGGCGGGTCTCGACGGTATCCAGAACAAGATTCACCCTGGCGAGGCCGCCGACAAGGACCTGTACGACCTGCCCCCGGAAGAGGGCAAACTGATCCCCACGGTTTCATCCAGCCTGGAAATGTCCCTTGCCGCCCTCAACGAGGACCGCAGCTTCCTTACCGCTGGTGGTGTCTTTTCCGATGACATGATCGACGCCTACATTGAGCTTAAGGAGGGCGAGATTGAGCGGCTGAACATGACCACTCACCCGATCGAGTTTGAAATGTACTACTCCATGTAAGAATCGCTGATTCTCTACAATAGCCCGCCCTTCCCGGCGGGCTTTTTTTGGGCCAGAATCAGCGGCGGGGCCGAATTCACGCCTTGTTCAGCTTCACGCAGTTTCGCGATGAATCTTTTTCCGCCCGTGCGTTTTCTGCTAGTGTGTTGCTTTTCCGCCTCAGCTTTCTGGTGATAACGATGCGAACACTGCTTCTGGCTATATTGCTCCTGCTTCCACAGCTGGGTACAGCACAGATCTATAAGACCACCGATGGAGACGGCAATGTCAGCTACTCAGACACACCGCCGGCGAGCGGCCCCTCCGAACAGGTCAAGCTGCGAGAGACCAATAGCACTCCCGCCCCTGAAATGGTGGAGCCAGCCCCCAGCTACTCTGATCCGGCAGAAGACACAGAAGAAGGCGCTGAGTACAGCGTGAGTATTTCATCCCCTGCCAACGAAACCACCATACCCATGGGCCCCGGGAACTTCTCCATTACTGCCTCCATCGAACCTGCGCTCAGCCAGGGCGCATTGCTGCAGCTGTATGTGGACGGCTCACCCTCTGGTAACCCCCAGTCCAGCAGCAGCTGGACTCTCACCAACGTGTTCCGCGGAGCGCATGATCTGAAAGTAGCCGTCGTCAGCAACAGAGGCGACCCATTGGCGGAGTCGGAAGCCGTAAGAGTCTATGTGCTGCGCCCCTCTACCAACTTCAAAAACCGCAAGTAATTCTACTGGACACCCTCACGCCTACAGTGCACCATCATGGTGCATCACGGTATTGAAGGTAAGCTCTCCCGCCGCTTAATTCGGCCTCCATCACCGGAATGACCTTTCTTTACCGACTGTAGTAAGTGCTCACACACGCTACAGGGCCTGTAAGGCCGTTTTAGTGGCTTTATTTCGCCTTATTGCATCTTTTGGCTCTATTTTTGCTATCCCCTAGATGCCTGTGGCGAGTAAGTGTTCAAGTTTGGGGCAGTAATGGAGCAAGGCCAGGACATACTGGACAATATCAGCACCGGAGTTCTCGCTCTGGATGCGGAGCTGCATGTCACCAGCCTGAACGCAGCCGGCGAGGCCCTGCTGGAAACATCCGCCGCGCGATGCCTGGGAATCCACGCGCGCCAGTTGGTACTGGACCCCACTCTGTGGCTCGAAAACCTTCAGCAGGTACTCACCAGTAAATCCTCCCTGACCCGACGCGGCATGCCGCTGACCCTGCACACCGGCCAGGAAATCCATATCGACCTGATCATCACACCGGTGGGCAATCACGATGAAAGCCGTTTGCTGGTGGAGTTACAGCCCGTGGACCGCCTGCTCAAGATCAGCCGGGAGGAGGGTATGCTGCACGCCCAGGAGACCACCCGGGCCGTGATCCGCGGGCTGGCACATGAGATCAAGAACCCTCTTGGCGGCGTTCGTGGTGCGGCGCAACTACTGGCCAGGGAGCTGCCGAATGAAGAACTGGCGGAATATACCCGGGTAATTATTCGCGAGGCCGATCGATTGCGAGACCTGGTAGATCGCCTGCTGGGGCCGCACCAACAGCTCGAGCTGGAGCAGCTCAATATCCATGAAGTCCTGGAACACGTCCGCAACCTGACTCTGGCGGAGACGGATAACACCATCTCGTTTATACGCGACTACGACCCCAGCCTGCCCGAGATTCCGGCTGATCGTATCCAGATGATCCAGGCGGTGCTCAATATCATACGCAACGCGCTGCAGGCGGCCACCAGCCCCTCCGAATGTGTTATCACGTTGCGCACCCGTTCACGGCGTCAGTTCACCATCGGCAATCAACTTCACCGCCTGGTGTGCCAGGTAGACATTATCGATAACGGACCCGGTATTCCCCAGGAGCTGGAGCACGCGATTTTTGTGCCCATGGTCACCGGCCGGGCCGAAGGCACTGGCCTTGGCCTGGCGATAGCCCAATCAATTATCAACCACCACGGCGGCCTGCTGGAATGCGAAAGCGTACCCGGCAATACGCGTTTTACCCTTTTTATACCAATGAGACAGGACAATGCATAGACAAGCCAAAGTCTGGGTCGTTGACGACGACAGCTCAATAAGGTGGGTGCTGGAGCGCGCCCTGACCCAGGCTGATATCGACAACGAAAGCTTCGAGGACGCTGACAAGCTGCTGCAGCGCGTGGATATCGAACAGCCGGACGTCATCATCAGCGACATTCGGATGCCCGGCACCGACGGTCTGGAGCTGCTGTCGCTGCTCAGCGAAAAGTACCCGGACCTGCCGATTATAATCACCACGGCGCACTCTGACCTGGATAGTGCGGTGGCCTCCTACCAGCGGGGCGCTTTCGAGTACCTGCCCAAGCCCTTCGACCTGGATGAAGTCATAGCAGTTACCGAGCGAGCCGTGGCGCAGGCACAGGAAAAACGCGGTGCAATACCCGAGGCTGAAGAAGTGGCTGAGACCGAGATTATCGGCGAAGCACCGGCCATGCAGGAGGTGTTTCGCGCTATCGGCCGGCTGGCCCACAGCAATATCACGGTGCTGATCAACGGCGAGTCGGGTACCGGTAAGGAATTGGTGGCGCGCGCGCTGCACCGACACAGCCCGAGGGCACAAAGCCCGTTTATTGCGCTGAACATGGCCGCCATCCCCAAGGATCTGCTGGAGTCCGAACTGTTCGGCCACGAGAAGGGCGCTTTCACCGGCGCCAACAGCCGGCGTACCGGGCGCTTCGAGCAGGCGGACGGAGGCACCCTGTTCCTGGACGAAATCGGTGATATGCCGGCGGAAACCCAGACCCGCCTGCTGCGCGTACTGGCCGACGGGGAATTTTATCGCGTCGGTGGCCACCTGCCCGTAAACGTCAACGTGCGCATCATCGCTGCCACCCACCAGGATCTCGAATCCCTGGTCAGGCGAGGCGACTTCCGGGAGGATCTGTTTCACCGCCTCAACGTTATCCGCATCCACATTCCAAAACTCGCAGAACGACGCGAGGACATTCCACGACTTATGCAGTACTTTCTGCAACGCGCCGCGGAGGAGTTGGGCGGCGACACCAAGATCCTGCTGCCCGGAACCGAGGCTTTCCTGTCCCAGCTGGAGTGGCCAGGCAATGTCCGCCAGCTGGAAAACACCTGCCGCTGGATCACAGTTATGGCCTCCGGTCGTGAAATCCACGTGAGCGACCTGCCCCCGGAACTGGGGCAGACATCCACACAGATCACAGAATCCGCCCAATCAGACTGGCGCGATATGCTCTCGAGCTGGGCGCGCAACGAATTAATGCACGGCAAAGAGCAGATACTCAGGGATGCGCTCCCGGCTTTCGAGCAGGTGATGATTGAAGTCGCCCTGCAACACACCCAGGGCCGAAAACGCGACGCCGCGGAACTGCTGGGCTGGGGTCGCAACACCCTCACCCGCAAATTGAAGGAGTTGCATCTTGCGCAGGACGCGCACTAGTGCCCAAAATCGTCCTGTACCAGCCCGAAATTCCCCCTAACACCGGCAATATTATCCGCCTGTGCGCCAACACAGGCTGCTCGCTGCATCTGATAGGCCCGCTGGGCTTTGACCTGGACGACAAAAAGATGCGACGCGCCGGCCTGGATTACAGGGAGTACGTCGACCTGAAGCTCTACCCGGATCTTGCGGCGTTCATGGAACAACATGATCAGCCACGTGTTTTTGGCGCTACAACCCATGCCACCCGTGCCTACAGCGAGGTCAGCTATCGGCACAGTGATGCGATTCTGTTTGGCCCGGAAACACGCGGCCTTCCCGCTGAGGTACTCGAGTCACTAGGCGAGGATTTCACTATCCGCATTCCCATGCTGGCCAACAGCCGCAGTCTCAACCTGAGTAATGCGGCAGCGATAGTAGCCTACGAGGCGTTGCGGCAGCTGGGCTTTCCCGGGCTGGGGTAAAACGAGAAAAAAGGGGCCGAAGCCCCTTTTGTTTCGCCGGCAAAGCCTAGTGTGTAGCGGGCTCAGCGTCGGCCTGGCCGGCCTGTGCCTGGGCCAGAGCCTGCTGGTACATGGCATCGAAATTGATAGGCGCCAGCATCAGGGGCGGGAATCCGCTCTTCACACACAGGTTGTCTACGCACTCCCGGGCATAGGGAAACAGGATGTTGGGTGCTGCGGTACCGATCACGCGACGCAGGTCCTCGGGGTTGAAACCGGTGATTAAAAATATACCTGCCTGCTGAACTTCAATCAGGAACGCAGTCTCTTCCTCTACCTTGGCTGTTATGGTGAGAGTGAGCACCACTTCAAAGTTGCCATTGTCGTCTATCTTGTCGCTTTTGGTACCCAGGTCAACGCTTACCTGCGGTTGCCACTGCTTCTTGAACACCTCTGGTGTTGCGGGCGACTCCAGGGAAATATCCTTGGTGTAGATGCGCTGCATCGCGAATTGCTGTTGTGGTTGTTCCTGGGTGCCTGCTGCTTGCTCTTCAGCCATCGTGTGTCTCCATTTACGTAGAATGTGTAGACGCTCAGGGCGCCGGTGAAAGTAATTTGTCCAGGCTTCCCTGCCGCTCCAGGAGGGCGAGGTCGTCATAGCCTCCCACATGCTGATCGCCTATCCAGATCTGCGGCACAGTGTAACGTCCGCTTCGCTCCATCATCTCCCGTCGCTTTTCCGGCGACCCGTCCACGGCGATATCGGTGTAGGGTACCTGCTTGCCATCCAGCAAATCCCGAGCGCGCACGCAGTAAGGGCAAAACCGGGTGCTATACATGGAAACGTCTACGGCCATTACGCGCTGCTCAATCCTTGCTCACTACAGGCAGCTGGAGGTTGGTCCACTCCATCATCCCGCCGGTCATTTTATACACCCGGCCGAAACCGGCCGCATTGAGTTGTTTGCCCGCTGCAGCCGATTGCTGCCCCATCTTGCACACCAGTACGATGGGTTTGTCTTTGTATTTATCGAGCTCCGCCATTCTTGCCGCCAGTTTGGTCGAAGGTATGTGCAACGCCTCAACAATATGGCCCAGCTTGAATTCCGCGCTGTCACGCAGGTCGAGAAACACGCCCTGCTCACTGTTAATAAGGTTGATGGCCTGCTGCGGTGATACCGAGGGGCCGGATTTGCGAGCTTCGTGCATCACCAGCATAATCACCACTACCAGTAGTGCCAGTGTCAGAATCCACTCTTGGGTCAGAAACTCGAGAAATAACGCCA
>Ga0316193_10004404_pt1 | contig 10347 bp, 8 predicted proteins | sample MerIslsedime2_MG_FD_207735 | JGI IMG/M metagenome (GOLD analysis project Ga0316193, IMG submission 207735) | Coastal sediment microbial communities from Maine, United States - Merrow Island sediment 2 | ecosystem: Environmental > Aquatic > Marine > Coastal > Sediment | place: USA: Maine...
ATAAAGCTCGGTCATATTCATGGTGCTTTATGCTTCAGGCAGCCAGCAAGCCGATAATTTCGCTGATCTCCTGCCTGGCTTCCTCGATCAGATTGATCGGATCGATTTCATCCAGATGGAGACGCCGGAAAGCCGGCAGTTCGCTCATGGGTGGAGCATCTATTTTTGCACCGCCCAGCATGACGCAATGGAGCTGAGCCACCTGCACGATATCGCAATAGTCCGCTGCATCCACCTCCCGCGCCCAGTCTTCGGACTGCCGGGCTACAGTCACAAATTCCGGCTCAAACTCCCATTGTTCCAGCAGCATGGCGCCGATGGTGTTACCCAGCTCATTGATCAGCTGTTCCAGTAATTCAGCATCCTGATTCAGCTCGTTACGACGATCCGCCAGGATCAACAGGGGCAGCACACCGATATCATGCATAAGACCGGCCAGAAATGCCCGCTCTGCATCAAACCCCTGCAAGCTTGCCGCCAAGGCATGAGAAATCGCCCCGACCCGAATGCTGTGCCGGTAATACGTGTTCATCCGTTTGTGGAGCAATGAGCTTTGCGGGACATACAGATTCTTCAAAACGACGCTCATGACGATGGCGCGGGTGGCTTGCAGCCCGATCCGCGTAATGGCGTTTTGCACCGACTCCACCTGGCTGACGCCGGCATACATCGCACTGTTGGCCACCTGGACAATGCGGGCAGCGATGACCGGATCGGCCTGCACCGTGATAGCGATCTGACGGAAATCCGCGTCCTGGCTCTGTACCGCATGGCTGATTTTCAGGGCCACCTCGGGCATGCTGGGCAGGTCAACTTCCTGGTGGTGAAAAGCCTGGCGAATCTCCTCTACCAGGTCTGGCTGCTGATCCGTCGAACTGCACTCTTCGACGTCGATTCCACCGCCTTGTTCTGGTCGTATGGTTGATGCATAACGCCCAAACGTGGCTTCATCCAGTGTCAGCAAGCGGGCCGCATCGACACAGAGTGCTTCCAGCCCCTGGGTGTGAATACGAAACACCGGTAACAGCGCACGATCAGTCCCTGACTTAACGGTCTGCATGGTCCTGCCATCTGCCACCAACTCCACCTCACCTTCGATCAGATATACATGTCGGTCGAGGCATTTCCCGGCTTGCAGCGTCTGCCCTTTTTTCAGCTTTTCAAGCCTGGCATCCCGTGCCAGATCAAGCAAGGCCACGTCTCCCAGATCATCCAGATCACGCAGTTTCAACAACACTTCCATTACATCGGGAGATACTTTCATGACCCACCTCAGAACCACACCACGCTGTCGTCAGCCAGCCAGTCATGGCCAATACAATCCAGACTATAGAGAATAATGGCCACAAGGGCACATTTTTCGTCTTTTCTTACAGCGGGTCCTTGCTTTAATATCAACAAATCCCTATCCGGCACCCATCAACCATGACAAAACTTTTCTCATTGCTGGTTTTCCTCACCATTATAGTCGCGGCATTTCTCTACCTGAAACCGGCCGGCGACTATGCCTCACAAACCATCAAGGGATTGCCATGGCAGATTGAATTGCTGCCGGGTGGCACCAGCAGGGTATTTGGCGTCACGCTTGGGCAAAGCACGCTGGGTGAGGCGCATGAGCAACTCGGCGACGACATGGAGCTGGCAATAATTGTCGTTGCGGCCGATGACCACGGCCTGGAAATGTTTTACAGCCACTACACTGCCGGTGTATTTTCCGGAAAACTCATTGTTGCCGCAGACATAGGTCCCGACACGCTGGAGCAGTTGCTTGACCGTGCCGTCAAAGCTGAGTACTTCGAAAGCGGTGCCCGAAAATTTCACGTGAATCCCGATGACCTGCCTATCGCCTACCAGGCCGCTGTTAAAAGTATTACTTTCATTCCCGGCATTGCTTTAGACGAACAAACCGCGTTCAAACACTTCGGTACGCCCGCCGAAACCATCCGCCCCAGCGATCAGGTAGCCCATTTACTCTACCCCGGTAAGGGACTGGATCTCACCATCAATAAGAACGGCAAAGACGTCCTGCAGTACGTGGCACCGCGCAGCTTTGCGGAATTACGCGATCCATTGCTCTGATTGGTATTTCGGGTAATCGGCGTATTAATCGGGCAACCGGTCAATGTGGCAGGGGTCTCTGAGCCGTCTCCAACTGCTCATACACCTCCAGCCATTCCATTTCCGCGCTCTCACACTGACAATCCACTTCTGCCTTCTCCAGCAACAACGCTTTCAGCTGATCCTTGTTTTCCTCACTATACAGACCAGGCTCAGACAGACTGAGCTCCAGCTCACTCTGCCTGGCGTGCAGTTTTTCCAGCGCCGCTTCGGCCGCGCCTACCTTGCTACGCAACGGCTGCAGCTGTTTGCGCTGTTCCGCCTGCAAACGCTTTTTTTCCTTTCTGGCAGCAGCACTGTTTGTCGCGCTGCTTTCCTTCTCTGCCACCCTGTGCCGTTTACCCTGTTCCGCCAGCCATCGAGGATACTCATCCAGGCTGAGCGGGAAATCATCCACCCGGCCATCGTGCACCATCACCAGCCGATCGCTGGTGACACGCAGCAGGTGGCGGTCGTGTGATACCAGCACCATGGCACCGGCAAAATCCTGCAGCGCCAGTGCCAGTGCCTGCCGCATTTCCAGGTCCAGGTGATTGGTAGGTTCGTCCAGCAACAGCAGATTGGGGCGCTGATAGACCAGCAAGGCGAGAACCAGCCGGGATTTTTCTCCCCCCGAAAACGGACCGCTGGGCATTAAAGCCTGTTCACTGGAAAAGCCGAAGCCGCCCAGGTAATCACGCAATTCCTGCTCGCGCGCCAGCGGATCCAGCTGTTGCAGATGTTCCAGCGGGCTATGGTTCAGCTGTAACAATTCCAGCTGATGCTGGGCAAAGTAACCGATCTTGAGATCCTTCGCCGTTTCCCGTGTACCCTGCTGAGGTGACAGCACACCGGCGAGTAATTTGATCAGGGTGGATTTGCCCGCACCGTTGGGACCCAGCAGACCAATGCGGTCACCGGGTGACAGGCTCAGCTTCACTTGAGAAATAATTGCTATATCCGCATAACCGGCAGAAATCCCGTCCAGCTTTAACAGCGGGTCTGGGTATTTTTCCGCCGCGCGCAGGGCGAAGTGAAATGGCGAATCAACGTGCGCCGGTGCAATCTGTTCCATGCGCTGCAAGGCTTTCAGACGGCTCTGGGCCTGTTTCGCCTTGCTCGCCTTGGCACGAAAGCGGTCAACATAGGAGCGGATATGGGAAATTTCCCGCTGCTGTTTCTGGTAGGCGGCCTGCTGGCTGGCCAGGCGTTCGGCGCGCAACCGCTCAAATGCAGAATAGTTACCCGTGTAAAGCGTGATTCGCTGGTGCTCGAAGTGGGCAATATGGCTTGTGACACTGTCGAGAAAATCGCGATCGTGGGAAATCAGCAACAAGGTTCCCGGATAGGCGCGCAGCCAGTTTTCCAGCCAGATCACCGCATCCAGGTCCAGGTGGTTGGTGGGTTCGTCCAGCAACAGCAGATCGGATCGACACATCAGCGCACGGGCCAGGTTCAGGCGCATGCGCCAGCCACCTGAGAAATCGCTGACCGGCCTCGCCTCGTCATCCGCACTAAACCCCAGCCCGTGGAGCAACTGCCCTGCCCGGCTGCTCGCAGTGTAGCCGTCAATGGCTTCAAAGCGGCCGTGCAGGGCAGCCAGGCGTCCGCCGTCGTTTTCAGTTTCGGCCTGTACCAGACTTTTTTCTACCGCGCGCAATTCCGCGTCACCATCCAGTACATACTGGATGGCCGCACGCTCATCAGCAGGTGTTTCCTGGGCAACGTGAGCGATCACCCAATCTTTGGGATAGCGGAGATCCCCGGCATCGGCGTGCAACTCATCCAGGATCAGCGCAAACAGGCTGGACTTTCCGGTGCCGTTTGCCCCGCTGACACCGACCTTCTGCCCGGGATGAATCTGAAAGCCGGCCTGTTCAAACAGCAGCCGTGGCCCGCGCCGCAGGGAAAGATTATCGAATTGCAACATGGGGGAGCAGTGTAACAGTAACTGGTTAGGCAAGAACCCACCCGGCATGGTTTTACAAGACCCTCGGCACGAGCCCGGGGACTAGATTTATGGCGTGTCTTGCAAACCTGTGCAGGCCGGGTCGCCTGCTTGATAGCAGAAAACTGAGAACCAGTTCAAAATTCTGCGCGCGCACTGTGCTGCCTGAAGGGTAAAACCGAAAGCCTGCCCGATCACGACCGATAGCGTTGAACAGGTCCTATCGAGTTTGCAATCAAGGTGAGCAGTTCCTCCTGGAAATCGTATCGTCTCGCCGTTGCCGTGGCCGCGGCTGTCGCCCTGCTGGCAAGCTTCTCATCCGGCGCTCAGCGGCTGGAGGCCGTGCTGCTCGACTGGGGAAGTCACCTTATACCGGAAGCAGAGCAGACACACTCTGTAGCGGTTGTGGCCATCGATGCAGCCACTCTGGACGAATACGGGCCCTGGCCGATGCCACGGGATCAGTTGGCCAAGGCCGTCAAACGATTAAAGCGGTTTAACCCAAAGGCGCTGGGTTTCATGTTGCCGCTGGCTGAAGCAGAAACCGCGATGGCTGTGGGCGCCATCAGAAAAGAACTCGATAGCCTGGACGCCTCCCTGCGCAAGAAGGCCAAAACCTGGCTGGGGCAGCTCGATACCGACTCAAGGCTGGCACGGGCTTTAAAACCCACGAAGAATGTAGTGCTGGTCGTTCCTTACCGCGCTGGTAAGGTGCAGACAGGGCTGCCGCGGGAGCTGAAACGATACACCATCGGCACAGCGCGCGAAGCGTTGCCGTGGTACCGAACCGCTCTGCAACGGCTGCGGTCAGCACCGAGCCCCGACAGCCTCGAACTCAGCGCGCCACTACCCCTGTTTCTTGACACCGTTTCCGGCGTCGGCGCCAGCGATTTTGACAGCGACGAGCGGGCGGTACAGGGCACCGCGCTGCTTATAGAGGCAGACGGACAATATCTGCCGGGATTCGAACTTGCGCTGCTGGCGGCGGCGCAGGGTTTCAGTACCGCCGACCTCATAATAGACGCGGGAAGGGGCATACTCACCAAAAAAAATGAAACGCTCGGCAGCGCTGACCTGAACTACTACCCAAGGCCGGCCGCCGCCACTCCTGTTCACTCGCTGGACGAGGTCATGGCGAGCGACAGACTGGCACGCAGCCTGCGTAACAAAATCGTGCTGCTGGGGCTCACAGCCGCTGCTCTCGTACCCGAGCTGACGGGCCCCGCAGGCCGCTCATACAGTCCGGTGACCTGGTCCGCCCAGGTGCTGGACAGCATGCTGAATGGTCGTGCTTATACCGTGCCCAGCTGGTTTTATGCCCTGCAAAGGACTCTGCTGGTCCTGTTTGCACTATACCTGATGCTTATGCCTGCAACATGGCACGGTGCGCGCGGCCTTGTGGCTTCAGGCCTGCTGGCAGCCATACTGCTGAACACGGGCCTGGCCACCCTGCTGCTGCAGGGGCTCTGGCTGCCAGTAATCGGACCCGCGTTGTTCCTGATAAGCGGCCAACTGCTGCTAAGCCTGGCCTGGCTCAGCCATAAACGGCTGATAACGGCGCAGCAGGGGGCCATCGAGGCGCGGGTCGCACTGGGCGCCAGCCTGCAGTCACAAGGCCAGCTGGATCTGGCAATGGATCAGTTCATTCAGTGCCTGCCTGCGCCGGCGGTACTCGAACCGATCTATGAACTGGGCCTCGAGTACGAACGCCACCGCCAGATGAACAAGGCTCAGGCTATCTACACACAGCTGGAAAAATACGCCCAGGGCTTCCGTGACTCGACTCTGCGCCTTAGCCAGCTGGCTGACATATCAGATCGATTCCCGAACGCCAGTACGCCCGACACCAGCAAGACACTGGTACTCGACACCCCGGTCATGGAATTGCCTGTACTGGGCCGCTATCGACTGGAGCGAGAGCTTGGACGTGGTGCCATGGGCACCGTTTATCTTGCCACAGATCCCACCATCGGCCGCGAAGTAGCGATAAAAACACTGCCGCTGATGCAGGCATATGAAGACCGCGAACAGGAAGTGGCCGCCGAACGCTTTTTCAAGGAGGCCGAAGCAGTCGGTCGGCTTGATCATGCCAACATCGTCACCATCTACGATGCCGGTCAGGAACACGATCTCGCTTACATAGCCATGGACTATGTCCCTGGTGAGAGTCTCGATGCCTGGACCGGAAAATCCAAACTGTTGCCGGTGTGGGAAGTACTCGATATCGCCGCACAGGTCGCTGACGCCCTGTCTTATGCGCATGGCCGCAAAGTTGTACACCGGGATATAAAGCCTGGAAACATCATCTACGACCGCGACAGCGGCGTGGCAAAGATTACCGATTTCGGTGTCGCGCGCATACTCGACGCAAGTCGCACGCGCACCGGTACCGTTCTGGGCAGTCCTTCCTATATGTCGCCGGAGCAGGTCGCCGGTAAAAAGACCGATGGGCGATCGGACCTGTTTTCACTGGGCACCACCTTATATCAACTGCTCAGCGGCAGCCTGCCCTTCAGCGGCGAGTCAATGGCTGCCATGATGTACCAGATTGCCAACCAGAAAACACCTGCGATGGGCAAATTCCGCCCCAGCCTGCCGGTCTGCGTGAACCGGCTGGTAATGAAAGCACTGCAAAAGGATCCCGCCAAACGCTTTGCCAGTGGTGAAGTGATGGCCGTGGCAATCCGAAAATGCCGTGCACAGTTCAGAGGTGGCCGCCGAAAGACGGCCTGATCCGGAACCACAAGAGGTTAAAAAAGATGTATAAACTGCTTGAAATCATTGATGGACATGTCACCAGAGAGCACCTGTTGAGCGAAGCCGTTTTTGGTATCGGACGCAATCCCGGTAATCAGCTGCAACCCGATAATGCCAGCGTCAGCGGCAATCACGCCTCGATATCGCTGACACCCAGCCCCTACCTGGACGACACGATGGAGGTCTGTGTGGAAGATCTAGACAGCACCAATGGCACCCTGGTGAATGGGAAGCAGGTTAAAAAGCGACTGCTGAAACATGGTGATATGCTTGCCCTGGGTTCGTTGAATATCAAGTTCATCGACGAACAGGCGCTCGCCCTGGGTGGGACCCGAATTCTATTGCAGGAAGACGAAGTTTAAACGGGAACCATGATGACCGGGTACACACCTCCCCCTCACACCGTGCTGGATATTTTGTACCAGGACGATGCACTGCTGGTGCTGAATAAACCCAGCGGCCTGCTCTCGGTGCCGGGACGCGGACCGGAAAAAAAGGATTGCCTGACATTACGCGTCCAGACAGAATATCCGCAGGCTATGAACGTGCATCGACTGGACATGGAAACCTCCGGTGTCATGGTAATGGCGCGAAGCAGGTCTGTACACCGGCAATTGAGCCGGCTGTTTCAGGAACGGGAGGTACACAAACACTATGTCGCCGTGGTGGAGGGTCAGGTGGAACAGAGCGCTGGTGAAATTGATTTGCCGCTAATCACTGACTGGCCCAATCGCCCGCGACAAAAGGTCGACTACGAAAACGGTAAACCCGCCAGAACACGATTCAGCGTCATGCACCATGACACCCGGGGAAACACCACACGTCTTGATCTGGCCCCTGAGACCGGCCGAACCCACCAGTTACGGGTACATTTACAAACACTCGGTCATGCGATACTCGGCGACAAACTCTATGCCGGCAAGGCCGTTCAGAAAAAGGCGGATCGTCTGTTACTGCACGCCACATCTCTGAGTTTTGTGCACCCGGTTAGCGGGGAATGCCTGTGTTTCGTGAGCGAGGTTCCATTTTAAAGCTCATTCCTCCTCGAACATCAACGCGATACCTTTTGCTTCGACACGCACAATCCGTGCACTAAGCACAGGCGCGTCCTCCAGGTCCTGCGCCTGAACGCGGACGACCTCTCCCACCGGCAACCCAAACTGATCTCCCGTGAACAGGAAAACGCCTCCATTGGAAATATCGCGCAGTTCGACGTCCACCGACCCCAACTGCGGATGCATGACGTTTACCCGCCCGCTGAATTCGGTGCGAACAAATTTCCGTTTCTCAACCATGACTAGCGCTCTGACATTTGTTCATTGTGAAGCCCGGTGGGCCAGCTGCCGTTACCCTCTATATGCACCCAATATATAACGACAAATTGCTCTAATTAATGAATATATTTTATTGTTTTATATCGTTTCGCATATCCCTCAAAGGGTTGCGCATGCTTTTTCGGCAGGCGCCTGAATCGCTCTCGGTACACCGGGTCGGGACAGAATAGCGATGGGACTGCCAGGTAGCCAGTCACAACGGCTAGCCGGCATGGCGCTGCTGACGCTGCTGTTGCTTGCAAGACCCTCACCCGCCACCAGCATGGACGCCTTCCAGAGCGGCTGGGCAGCTTACGAGCACGGCGATTATTCACAGGCCGTTGATTCGTGGTTGCCACTTGCGCAGCAGGGACACGCCAGTGCGCAGATCAATCTTGCTGTCATGTACGACCACGGAACGGGAGTGGCTGAGGACATCGAACGCGCCCTGAGCTGGTACCAGGCGGCAGCCCACCAGGGCAGCGCCATCGCCCAGTACAACCTGGGTTTGTTTCTGGTGGACAGGAACATATTGACCACGGATGATGAAGACGGCCTGTACTGGTTATTCAAAGCTGCTGCACAAAAATACGCCGATGCCCAGTACCAGCTTGGCCTGATGTACGCTGAAGGTGTTGCCGGCCAGGCGAAGGTAGCCGACGCCCCTCAATGGCTGTATCAGGCCGGAGTGAATTACCTGTCCAATGGCGATACTGATGGTGCCCGCTCCGCTGTAGCCGCCCTGCAGGAAATCAGCTCGGCGCATCAACTGTCTCTAAAGCTTGAATCACAGCTGGCTGTCCAGTGGGGCCCGCTGGAACAGGGCGTTGATGATGCGCCTGAACCCGGGGGGTCAACCGGCACAGCCTGGCCCACGAGCAGCGGTTACGCGGTCACCAATCATCATGTCGTATCCGGCAAACAGTCGATTGTTCTGGTCAACAGCCAGGGCGAAGAAATTCCGGCCACCTTGGTCGCCAGCGATGAGCTGCATGATATTGCCCTGCTGAGCGTGGGCGACCCCGCCAGACTGCCATCTGCGCTACCCCTGGCCTGTGCCAGTGCCCAGCTGGGTTCCAGCGTCTTTACCATCGGCTTTCCACGGGTTGATGTCATGGGCACGACACCCAAACTGAGCCTGGGTATTATCAGCGGCATCAACGGCCTGTACGACGACCCTGCGAGCTACCAGATTTCAGTCACTGTACAACCGGGCAACAGCGGCGGACCCTTGCTTAATATGCGGGGCGAAGTCGTCGGCCTCATCACCTCGATGCTGGGTACGATTGAATCTGCCGATGGTAAGACCCGGCCGATCCCGAACATCAACTACGCCCTGAAAGCCGACAGAATAGAAGAACTCCTGCTTGACTTGCCACGGCAGGTGAGAGAAAGCGATGTGACTGTACTGACAAGCGGCCACGACAGCCTGGAGGCGCTGGCAGACAGGATCCAGAATTCGGTTATGATTGTCAGGGCGGGGACATCCCTGTCCCCCTGACAATATCAAAGATTAAATATTCACGCCCAGTGACTCCAGCGTGCGGATTGTCAGGCCACCGCGTGGCAGCCCCTTGCTACTCTGATACTCGTCCACCGCCCGCAGCGTTGCACCACCGATAACACCGTCGGGCGTTCCCGGGTTGAATCCAGCGGTTATCAGCGCCTGCTGCACACGGCTAACGATATCCTTGGTGATATTGGTCTCGCAAAGCACCTGGCGCCACTCAAGCCGCTCATCGCCGACTTTGGAGCGCTTTGAGACTTCCTTGTATTCAGCAGGAATTTTTGTCCGCTTTTCCTCGGCTTTTGCCACCAGCTTGCGAACCTTGAGTGTCTCCAAAACTGCGGGAACTTCCTCTTTCTTGAAAGAGGCCGGCACTTTTACAACCTGCTTCGCGACCGTCTTGTACTGGGCGGGCACCTCCTTCAAACAGATCTGCTGCCCGGTAGGCGCCCCTTGCGGCTTGCTCGCATCGTGCGAAGCATGCCAGGAAAAAGACGCATCTGCAGTTTTCACGCGCTTGGCAAGCTGCTTGAACTCCTCCGGGACCTTGGTACGTTTTTCCTCGGCAGGCGTCACCAGCTTGCTGACTTTGACAGTCTCATAAACGGCCGGCACTTCAACTTGCTTGGTAGTGGCCGGTGTTTTGATGACCTGTTTCTGTATCGTCTTGTATTTGGCCGGAATCTCCACCAGGCACATAATCTCGCCAGTGGTGTTGTCAATAC
>Ga0316193_10004405_pt1 | contig 10347 bp, 12 predicted proteins | sample MerIslsedime2_MG_FD_207735 | JGI IMG/M metagenome (GOLD analysis project Ga0316193, IMG submission 207735) | Coastal sediment microbial communities from Maine, United States - Merrow Island sediment 2 | ecosystem: Environmental > Aquatic > Marine > Coastal > Sediment | place: USA: Maine...
GGCAGTGGGCGTATTCGGCTTTATTCTTGCGCTTTACCGACTTGTTGTACTTTCCGCAGTCAGCGCCAAGGTGAGTTCACAGCTCAAGTCAGATAAAGCCAAGGACAACAACCCTCTTGGCCGGGTGCTCAAAGTCCATGAGGACAACCCGTCAATGGATACTGAAACCCTGGAGCTCAAGCTCTCAGAGGGCATTCTTAGAGAGACACCGAAACTGGAATCCGGCCTTAACCTGCTTAAGATTATTGCCGCCATTGCGCCCCTGATGGGTCTGTTGGGTACGGTGACAGGCATGATCGTGACCTTCCAGGCGATCACCATATTTGGAGCGGGTGATCCCAAGGCGATGGCCGGCGGTATTTCCGGTGCCCTGGTGACTACGGTTCTCGGCTTGCTTGTGGCAATCCCCACGGTGCTTTTACACACCATCGTGAACGGGCGCGCACAGCGTATCATCCACGTACTTAACGAGCAGACCACCGGCATTATTGCGGAGCACACCGAAGCCAACCTGAGGAAGTAATATGTACTGGTTCGATAGTGCTTATGAGGCCGTTTCCCGCTTTATGGATATGGGCGGGAATGTCCTCTGGCTGATCGCCATTCTGCTGTTCTTCATGTGGACGCTGATCTTTGAGCGCGTCTGGTACCTGAAGACGGGCTGGAAACAAGACGTGAGCAAGGCGATTGAAACCTGGGAGTCGCGTGATGAGCGCAAATCCTGGAATGCCAAGCAGATCAGGGAAAAACTGATCTCCCAATCCAAGATGCAAATCAACCAGTACCTGCCGATTATCAAGACGCTGGTTGCCCTATGCCCGCTATTGGGCTTGTTAGGTACCGTAACCGGGATGATTGAGGTGTTTAATATCATGGCGGTTACCGGAGGCGGCGACGCCAAGTCGATGGCCGGCGGTGTGTCGCGAGCAACAATCCCCACGATGGCGGGAATGGTTGCGGCAATATCAGGTGTTTTTGCCAACACCTACGTGACCCGAAATGCCCAGCGTCAGAGCCAGTTTCTCGAAGATAACCTGACTACCGATCACTAAGAGAGCACGATAATGCGCAGGAATACTCAAGCAGCTGTCGAGGATGAAGCCCAGATTGATTTGACGCCCATGCTGGACGTTGTATTTATTATGCTCATCTTCTTTATTGTTACCGCATCCTTCATCAAGGAGGCCGGTATAGAAGTCAATCGGCCAGAGGCCTCGACCTCCCAGCCCAAAGAGAATGTGAATATCCTGGTGGCCATCAATGCCACGAATGAAATCTGGATGGATAAGCGCCGCATCGATGTCCGTGCCGTGCGTGCCAACATCGAACGCCTGCACGCAGAAAACCCCAAGGGCGCAGTCGTTATCCAGGCAGACAACAAGTCCAATACCGAGACCGTGGCCGCGGTTCTTGATGCCGCGCGTGAAGCGGGTGTGTTTGATGTCTCCCTGGCCACTGATGATAAGTAGTCCACTATGAATCGCAATTTATCAAGACTCTTTCTTGGTGCGTTATTCGGGCTTCCCGTAGCCGCAGGCCTGTTCTTCATCATGCAGTACCTGATTGCTTCCGCCGACCCCCAGATAGACGACAAGAAGCGGACCAAGCTGGCAGATATTCATATGCCGGAGCGCGAAATTGATACCAACCTGAAAGAACAGAAGCCAGACAAGGTGGATGACCCGGAGGAACCCCCGCCGGACCTGGATACGCCTGATGTCGATATGGACGTGGATGTTGATGTTGTTAACATCGCTCCCAGTGCACAGGTGAGCCTGGACATCAGCAGCAGCGGCATGGCCACCGGTGACGGCGAATACCTGCCGATTGTGAAGGTAGCGCCGATCTATCCTCGCCGGGCGCAATCACGGGGAATATCCGGCTATTGTATTGTTGAGTACACTGTGATGGCTTCCGGCGCGATAAGGGACCCGGTTGCGGTGGATTGCCAGCCGTCGGGCGTATTTGAGAAGGCGTCGGTCAAGGCCTCCCTGAAATTCAAGTACAAGCCCCGGGTGGTTGATGGTGTGGCTATAGAAGTGGCTGGTGTGCAGAACAAGTTTACCTATGAGTTGGAACAGTGAAACGGTTAACGCGTTATGAAATTGTTTAAGCCTCGTGCCTGGATTCACGCCACCCTGTTGGCGGTGCCTGTTGTCTTGACCCAGGTGGCGGTGTCACAGTTGCAGGGCGAACTGGGTCTGCAGCCGTTCTCTGCCTCAGTCGCAGCTGAAGATAAAAAGCCCGATACTCGCGAAACCCGCCGCACCCCCGCACTGCGAAATAAAGTCTATGAAAAGCTGGCCGCGGCACAGGAGGCTGCAGAAGCCAAAGACTTGAACGGGGCGGCGGAAATCCTCGATGATATGATCGATGCCGGCGGTAAAAACGAATTGAACAGCTACGAGCTGGCCAACGTATATAACCTGTATGCCTTTATCTACTACTCCAGGGAAGACTACGCCAACGCTCTGAAGGCTTACGAGAATGTTGTCGCGCAAGCCGATATCCCGCTGGCCATGGAGATCAACACACAGTACACCATAGCCCAGCTCTACTTTGTTCAGGAACAGTGGCAGAAGGGTATTGATGCCCTGTTGCAATGGTTTGCGGTGACCGAGAAGCCCAACGCGAACGCTTATGTGCTGCTGTCCCAGGGTTACTATCAGACCAAGGATTATGACAAGGCCCTGCTGAATGTGAAGAAGGCCATCGATATGTATACGGCGGCAGATAAAGTGCCCAAGGAGCAATGGTACAACCTGGCCCGTTTCCTCTATTTCGAGAAGAACGACGTGACCAATACCGTTGCCACACTGGAAGAGCTGCTCAAGTACTATCCCAAGAAAGATTACTGGGTCCAGCTTTCCCATATGTACGGCGAGCAAAAGAAAGATAACCTGCAGCTGGCGGCGATGGATACGGCTTATGTGCAGAACATGCTGGACAAGGGTACCGAGCAGGTCACCATGGCCTACCTTTACCTGAATGCCGAGGTTCCCTACAAGGCCGGCAAAGTTATGGAAAAGGGTCTTGGAAACAAGTCTATTGACCCGACGTCCAAGAACTACGAGATCGCTGCCAGTGCCTGGCGCCAGGCTCAGGAGCTGGATAAGGCCATAGCCGACATGGAGCAGGCTGCGGCAAAATCAGACGATGGAGAGCTGTACGCACGGCTGGGTAATATCTACCTGGACAGCGATATGAATGCCGAGGCCATTGTGGCAATTAACAAGGGCTTGTCACGCGGCGGGGTCAAGCGCCCGGATAACGCGCGACTGGTGCTTGGCATGGCCTATTTCAATGAGAAGAAGTACGACAAGGCCCGTGAGGCATTCAAGTCGGCGGGGCGTGATGAGCGCTCTGAGAAGTATGCAGCCCAGTGGATCAAGTACCTGGATTCAGAGCTGGATCGGCAGGCGAAATTGCGTGACAGTTAATTGGCCGCTGGCCTGTCCCTGAATAAAAAAAGGAGCTCAATGAGCTCCTTTTTTTTACTCTCGTTTACCTTTGCAGGGGTATCAGAGAGGGACTACATTCTCTGCCTGAGGACCTTTCTGGCCATCGGTGACAGTGAACTGGACCTTCTGGCCGTCTGATAGGGTTTTGAAGCCGTCGCCTTTGATGGAGCTAAAATGGACAAAAACATCAGGGCCATCCTCGCGTTCAATAAAGCCGAAACCCTTGGTCTCGTTAAACCATTTAACTGTGCCGGTTGTTGTAGACATATATTTTACCTGTATTGCTTGCGGCGCCATGTCTAGGCACCTCATCATTTATTAATTATTTATGGTTAACGTACCGATGAACTTGATGGAACTTCGACCGTGAGCATAAATACCGCTGAAACCACCTCAGCTAGCCAAAGTGTAGCACCAAATTTGATGCTTTGCCGTCAAGGATTTTCAAGAATTATGGGAATATTGCCCTCTTTCCTGGTTGGCTGCTAGCGCCAATTCCGGGGCTCCACTCCAGCTGGTTGCAGACAACACGCAGCAAGCGGGGTTCAAAGTGGAACGTGGGCAGCCCCGAGCAGACCAGGCTGGCTGCTGGTTATGGCGTATACCGGTATTCCGGCAAGGGTTTCGCCCATCGCGCCTTTCTCGATCAGGCGCTTGCTGAAGGTGCTTTCGCGCAGAAAGCTGGTGATCCCAGGGACAATTCCACCGGCCAGATAAAGCCCCCCGTAAGAGCCGTTAGCCAGCAGGAAGTCACCGCACACCGAACCGAGCAGGGCGCAGAATGTTTCCAGTGTAACCACACACAGAGGGTCTTCCCCGGCCATGGCAATGCGGGAGATTTCTGCAGGGCTGTGTGCCCTGGCGGGTTCTCCCCGAATCTCAGCCAGCGCCTCATGCAAACGCAACAGGCCGGGCCCGGACACCAGTAATTCAGCATAGATGTTGCTGTAGTGGGCCAATAGCAGACGGAAGACTTCCAGCTCAAGCCGGGTGGCCGGTGTCAGGCCCATATGCCCTGGTTCGCAGGCGAAACTGTGAGGCACCCCATCCTGCCAGTCCAGGATTGCCCCCCCCAGCCCGGTGCCCGGGCCCAGCGTTGCCAGGCGCCCCTGGGCCTGGTCCTTACCCGGCACTAACAATTCTTTGGCGCTGTCGGTGAGGTAGGGCAGGGCGTAGGCATTGGCTTCGAAATCATTGAGACGTCGCAGCTGCTCAAAGCCGAAGCGGGATGCCAGTTCGCGACAAGAGAATGACCAGTCGATATTGGTCATCTCCACATGATCTGCCGACGGTGGTGCCGCCACCGCAATGCAACAGACCCGGGGTTTTGGCTCAGACAAATGCTCCAGCCAGTGGGCGATAATATCTTCCAGGCGGTTGAATTCGCGATTGGTGTAATTGTGCAGCGCGCGAAACTCATTTCGCAGGGGATCAAACAGCGCGATGCGTGTATTGGTCCCGCCCACATCGGCAACAAGGCGCAAAGACATCAGGCGCTATACCACCGGCAGAATTTTCATGATGTTGGTTGAGCCCGCCCTGCCCAGTACCTCACCCGTGGTCAGGATTATCGAGTCGCCCTTTTGCAGATATCCGCCATCCAACAGAAACTCTATGCCCCGGGCTTCAACACTGTCGTGGTCAAAGGCAGAGGCGTCGAAGAACAAAGGAATAACGCCGCGACACAGGCAGAGCTTTTGCAGGGTCTTACTTTGATGACTGAGTGCAAAAATAGGTAGACCGGAGCTCAGGCGAGACATCAGCAGGGGGGTTGTACCTGACTCGGTGAGACAGGCGATGCCACGAACATTGGCATAGTGGTTGGCCGCGTAGATCGCGGACATGGCGATGGTTTCCTGGGAGTCGGAAAACTGGCGATCCAGACGGTAGCGCGAGGTCCTGGTAACAGCCTGGCGTTCGGCGCCCAGAGCCGCGTCAGCCATGGCGACCACAACCTCAACCGGGTACTTGCCCACGGCGGTTTCCGCCGAGAGCATGACAGCGTCAGTGCCATCCAGTACGGCATTGGCCACGTCGAACACTTCTGCGCGGGTAGGCATGGAATTACTGATCATGGATTCCATCATCTGTGTCGCCGTAATGACCACACGGTCCATCTGCCTCGATCGGGAGATCAGCTCTTTCTGGATACCGATCAACTGGGCGTCGCCCACCTCCACACCAAGATCACCCCTGGCCACCATTACCCCGTCTGACGCTGTGATGATACTGTTCAGGGTATCGTCATCGGCCACTACTTCGGCGCGCTCGATCTTGGCAATGATCGATGGCTGGAGCCGGTGCTCCGCAAGCAGTTCTCTGGTTTGCAGGATGTCTGCCGCAGTGGAGACAAAAGAGACCGCAACGAAATCGGGATTGATCTCGGCCAGGCTATTGATATCAGTGAGATCCTTGGCAGTGAGAGCGGGGGCAGCCAGGCCGCCACCCAGGCGATTTATGCCCTTGCGAGAACCCAACTTGCCACCCACCAGCACGGTGCAGTCCACCGCATTGGTGTCCACATCATCCACCCTGAGGCGAATGCGGCCGTCGTCCAGTAGCAGGGTGTCCCCCTTGAATACGCTGCTGCACAGCGCGGGGTACTCCAGCCCGACTCCTCGAAGATCGCCCTCGTCTTCGCCGATGGCAAGGTCAAGGCGGAAGCGATCGCCGTTGCCGAGTTCCACGTAATCCTGGCGGAAACTGCTGATGCGAATTTTGGGTCCCTGCAGATCGGCAAGAATCCCGACATAGATTCCCGCTATCGAGGCCTGCTTGCGAATTCTTTTTGCCACTCGCGCATGCTGCTGGGCAGTACCATGGCTGAAATTCAGCCGGAACACGTTAACACCAGCATTGATAAGCCGCGCAATCATGTCCGCTGATTCACTCGCCGGGCCGACAGTGGCAACAATCTTGGTACGTCTGTTAACTTTTGGGGTCACGTTGTTTCCAATCAGTTAGCGGGCTATATGATAACCTTATCCAGCGCTGCCGCCAGTGTCTGTACCCGCGTAAAGTGCCGCCATATTCTGTCGCAGGTAGGCGCCTACGATATCTGGAAAGTCTGTGAAAACTCCGTCGACTCCCGCCTGCCGTAAGACCAGATCCAGCAGCTCATCAAAGCTCTCGATGCCTGCCGGCAGTTCATCGCAGCGAAGCGTATAGGGATGTACCAGCAACTCTGCCGCATGGGCGTGTTGTACCAGCTCGCTCAGCAGTGGTGCGCCTGCTGCGTCCCTGCCCAGATAAATATGATTGATCCAGGGGCCGATGCCATGGGCATAGTTGGCAACCTCTGCGAGTCCCTCGGGAGTTCTCATCTGGTCGTAGTCAGCATCGGTATCCTCGCCCCAGCTGTTTTCCCCGATCAGTTGTATTAATGGCAGTGGTGTCTGCAACTCGTGGCGCAGGCGTTGCAGTGTGACGGGGTCGAAGCACTGGAGGAATACCTGTTCTGCGCGATTTCCATAGCCTTTCTCTGTGAGCACACCCAGAACAGTGGCCGCAATGTCCATACCGGCCTTGAGATGCAGGTTTGGGGCCTTGAACTCCACGTATAAGCCAGTGCAGCGGTTCCTGCTCTGGTCCAGTCCGGCGATAAGATCGATCTCCTGGGCAAGGGTGGGAATGCCGAACAGGTCTGCTGCCAGTGGGAAGCGGCGCGGATAGACGGGCACTTCACTTCCATCCCTGCTTATGGCACTGCGCTCGTGCACTTTTAGCTGCCGAAGTTCATCCAGGTCAAAGTCCATGGCATAGAAACGGCCATCGGTCCGTGCCCTGCCTGGAAAGCATGCCGCCACGTCTGTAGTGCTTTCAAGATAAACGTCGTGTAGCACCACAGGAATACCGTCTTTGCTCAGTACCACATCCTGCTCAATGTAGTCCGCGCCCATGGCGTGGGCCATCGCCTTGGCCGCGAGGGTGTGTTCTGGTAAGTACCCACTGGCGCCGCGGTGCGCAATAACGATAGGAGTCCTGAGCGTCGTGTCGGTCATAGCTGGAAGTACCGTAATAAAAAAAGGGCGCAGTGCAAAAGCGCCACGCCCTTTTCGATTATCGCTTTAGCGAACGGTGTATCAGGGCAGCGCGACGACCCATGAACTGTCCTCGAACCACTTTTTGCGCAGTTGTGTCAGCACACCTGTCTTCTCGTAAGCCTCAAGGTAGTTGTCTACCAGGTTGAAAAACTGCATGTCATCCTTGCTCACAGCGATGCCGACAGGCTCCACAGTCAGTGGCCGCTCCAGTGTTGCAAGGCCGGCCTCGGGGTAGCGCAGAACCGACAATACACAAACGGGCATATCGGCGACCATCGCGTCGGCCTTGCCTTCGATGATCATTGCAACACCCTCGTCGTAACTGGCGATTTCAATCAGCTGTGCATCCGGAGCCACAGCCTTCACGAAGGAGGCGCTGGTGGAATTGCTCAGTGCAAGTAGCTTCAGCTCTTTACGGTTAAACTCCTTGCTACCCTTGATAGCAGCGAGGGTAGAGTTTTTGGTAAGAATGGATTTTCCGGACATCATGTACGGGCCCACGAAGGACACCTCTTCGGTGCGCTCCGGAGTAATCGAAAGGCCAGACATGATCATGTCGATCTTGTCGTTTTCCAGCGCTGTCATCAGTTCGCCGAAGGGCATGGCGACAATTTCCAGTTTTACTTTCATGGCGTCGGCGAGTGCCTTGGCGAGATCCACATCAAAGCCCATCAGACCACCTTCGCGGTTTACCATGGTAAGGGGGGGTTGGTTGCCGGACATGCCGACCTTTAATACCTTGAAGTCTACAACTCTTTGCAGAGTGTCGCCTGCCAGTGCGTTCAGGGGAAGAGCCGCTGCGAGCGCCAGCAGGCCTCCGAGTAATGCACGGTATATGAATTTGGGCATCAATATATCTCCTTCAGTAATGGGTCGCTATCATGGGAAGTCGGGGCATCCTGGTGCAAGCTATCCGGGGCGGTAGTTATGAAAACCGCAATAGTGTAAGTCTGATCGGCTGAGAAGCCAAAATCTTTTCTGAACCGGGGGGTATGATACCGGAAAGGGCATCAACTATGGTTAATACATTTGATCGTATTGTTATCGCGGTACCGGACCTGCAGGCGGCGCAGGTGGAATACCAGCAGTTGCTTGGAGCGCCGCTGCCGCAGCAGGCACGGGACAAGTCACCTTCCTTCTGGTTTGCTTTACCCAACACTGTCATTGAGCTGGTGCAATCCGGGGGTGACACAGCAGTAATCAGCGGTATTGTGTTTGGCTCGGAGACAGCTTCTGTCGGCGACGAGGTGGTGGAGAATTCGCTGGGCCTGGATATTCGGCTGTGCAGCGGGGCATCTACTTCTGGCCTCAGGGCGAGGCACCCCGACATCGAGGCCGGAGATTTCAGGGTAGATCACCTGGTTCTTCGTACGACGAGTGCGGCTGACTGTATTGATCTGTTTGGCCGACAACTGGGGATCCGCCTTGCGCTGGACCAGAGCGTGCCCCAGTGGGGTGGGCGCATGCTGTTCTTCCGCACTGGAAAGCTCACGCTGGAAGTGATCGAGTCTCAGCGCGAGAAGCCTGCGGAGGATTACTTCTGGGGCATTGCCTACCAGTGTGCAGACCTGGAGAAAACGGCGGCGCGCTTGACCGCGCGAGGCGTTGCCCTGTCAGGGATTCGTGCTGGCCGCAAGCAGGGCAGTGTTGTGGCAACGCTCAAAAGCCATTGCCTGGGAATCCCTACGCTTTTGATAGGGCCAGGCTAGTGTCCTGTCCGGGTCAGGACACTAGAGCACACAGTGCTTGGCATAGGTTGCGGTATCGTCCGCGGTCCACTCGCCTTTGGGTGTCTCGGACATATCTTCGCACCAGGATTCAGAGCCAACTGCGGTACCGTCTATCAGGCAATTCCTGGTATAGGTGGCCACGTCAGAAGTACTCCACTCGGATTTTGGCTGCTCCTCTTTGGCTGCGCACCACTTTTCGCTGCCGGGTTCGGCGCTGCAGGCTGCGATTAGCGCGATGCAGGCGAGTACTGGGATAGTTTTCATAGGATTCTCCGTATTGAACACAAAATAACAGCATGCAAGTATGGCACCGCGCGGCCGAGGCATCAATTTACCTTTAAATAAAGGCGTGTGGAGCTATTTGCCCGTAGTGAGAGAGACGTTGTAAATGCCCGCCTCGCGAGACGAGTCGACAATAGCGGCAACGACATTGACTGTCGATTTATTGTGGGCCTTGATGACCACGGCTGCCTGGGGAGTTTCTGCTTTCATGCGGCTTATATTGGCGCGCACCGAACGGACATCAATACGCCTGCCCTTGATCCATATTTCATTGCTGGCGCTGATCTGGATGACGATATTCTCTGAAGGTTCGTTAGAGACGTTGCTGCTAGTGGGCTTTCGCTCCACTTCGATGGAACTTTCGCGTACGAAAGAGCCTGTAACGATAAAGAAAATCAGCATGATCATAACCACATCCAGCATGGGGGTCAGATCTATGGCAAGCGCTCCCTCGCCCGCCGGGGTGCCTGCCCGCTTTCGGTTGACGCCCCGCGCATCGGCTCCGGTGTGGTCTAACCACATCTCCATCGCAAATCTCCTGATCCAGTGCTGCCGCGTCGTGAGTCGCCCGCAAGCAACCGGGTTCAGGTCAGGTTAATCTATCGTATGGATGTGGCAATTCCAGATGGTGCAATTATTGATCACTATCAAGAATTTCGATGACTGAGCGCGTAAACCGGCGCGAAAGCCAGGGCTACGCTGCCCGGATGCTATTTTTTGACCTGCATCTTTATCGATTTTTCGGTTGCCTGGCCGTAAGGCGGCAACAATCCGCCCAGTTTGGCGAAATTCCACTTGGTTTGGCGATAAATGGACTTTGCATGGCTTAAT
>Ga0316193_10004407_pt1 | contig 10343 bp, 9 predicted proteins | sample MerIslsedime2_MG_FD_207735 | JGI IMG/M metagenome (GOLD analysis project Ga0316193, IMG submission 207735) | Coastal sediment microbial communities from Maine, United States - Merrow Island sediment 2 | ecosystem: Environmental > Aquatic > Marine > Coastal > Sediment | place: USA: Maine...
CATCAGGAAACAGAACGTCACGAGGTATCGGACTATCCGGTTCATGTTATTTGTATTCATGCCTCGTCCCTATTCCGGCTTGCCGCGCAAGACGGCTTCCGGGTTTCGCTCCATGTAATCGAAGAACTCCCTCACCGCCCTGGATGCGCGCCCGAATTCATCCAGCGCCGCACCCAAACGATAGGCCTGCTCAGAATCACCTTTGAGTTGTAGCTTCGCCGCGTTGAGTGTCTGCTCCGCTTCGTCGAGTGCGCCAGCCAATCGCCTGAGGGACGGCTGCAGATCCGCAACCAGCATATCGACATCTTCATTCGTGCTATTGAACAGGTTACTGGCTGCGGCCGATGCCAGGCGCATTTCTTCCAACGTATCGTTAATGTTTGCAGCGACTTCGCGCATCTGGTCGTCATTGAGCAGCCGATTAATACCGGCGATCGTCTCGTGTATGTCCTCGGACCGGGCCAGGTCGTCCAACGCCTCAAGTACGTCGTTGAGCTTCTTGCTGATGCCGCCAATATCGACTTCGTCCTTAAAATCCGAGAACCAGGCCTGCAAATTGTTCAACATCTCCTGGACATTCGACGCGATTGTCGGAATTTCGGGATACGGGGGGTCAAATGCACGCATCACCGCTTCGGTGTCCGGTCTGAGTTGCAATGAAACGTTCAACTGGCCCGTCACAAAGCTCTCCATCTCAAGGGACGCGCGCAGGCCAGCCTCACTGACAAGTATGTCATGGTCGATTCTTGCGGAAAAATCAGCATCCAGCGTTCCGCCGGATTTGGTTCTGACTGTCTCGTTGAGTATCTCGAGCACCACCATTGTATCGGTTTCGTAGGTGTCCTCGTCAATGATCAGGTCGATGTCCGACACATAGCCAACCCGAACGCCGTTCAGCATGACGTTCGCGCCGACCCGCAGTCCGTTCGTCGGCTCTGCGAAGACCGCGATGTAGCGCTCCTTCTCCGCGAAAATCTGCGTGCCCCCAAACACGGCGAACGCGACGGCGATCAATACGACGGCGCCGACGACGAATCCCCCGATTACAGTGGGGCTGGCCTTGTTACTCATGCGTTGGTCTCCGCCATACCTCGTTGCAGGAAATTTCGAACCACCAGGTTTTCATGATTGTCCCTTAAGTCGTTTGGATCGCCCGTCGCCAGCTGCGTCTTGGTCACCGGATCCAGAAAGACTGAGTTATTGCCAATCGCAAATATGCTCGCCAGTTCATGCGTCACGATTATGACGGTCGTACCCAGGCTGTCGCGAAGCTCCAGTATCAAATCATCCAGCAACTTGGCGCTAATCGGATCGAGCCCCGCTGACGGCTCATCGAAGAACAATATCTCCGGATCCAGCGCCATCGCACGAGCCAGTCCGGCGCGTTTCATCATACCGCCTGAAATCTCGTTCGGGTAATAGTCCTCGAACCCCGCAAGCCCAACCAGCATCAGCTTGTACGCCGCCACTTCACGAATCGCTTTATCACCCAGGTCCGTGTACTGCCGGAGCGCCAGGCCAATATTCTCAGCCAACGTCATCGAGCTCCACAACGCGCCCGCCTGGAAAGTCGTACCAAAGCTGCGCTTCAGGATTTCCTGATGTTCGTGCGAGGACGACCAGAACGGTGCCCCGTTGTAAAAGACATCGCCTTTGTCCGGGCTCTTCAGGCCGATCATCGTCTTCAGGAGCGTGCTCTTGCCGCAGCCCGAGCCGCCCATGATGATGAATACATCGCCACGATTGATCGTGAAATTCAGGTCGGCCTGAATGAGAAAATCCCCGTATGCCATCGTGAGGTCTTCTACAAGTATTTGCGCGTCGGAATCCGGCATCTCAAATTCCAATATTGATGTAGATGACTGTCAGGAGCGAAGCGCTGATAACGATCAGGACGATACCCATAACCACAGCTTTGGTTGTGCTTTGGCCAACGGCGAGAGCACTGTTGCCGCAGGCCATGCCCTGCTGACAACCGGCGAGTGCAACCAAGCTGCCGTAGACGATGCTCTTGAACAGCCCGCCCAGCAGGCTGTTTAGCCCGACCGCATCCATTGTCTGCGCCACGTACTGCACGAGGCTGATGTCGAGCATGATGACACCTACACCCATACCTCCGAGGATACCCATCAGGCTGGAGTACATGGTTAGCAGGGGCATCATGAGCACGAGGGCAATAACCCGTGGTGTGACGAGAAAATCGATCGGCTGCATACCCAGCGTCTTCAGCGCGTCGATTTCCTCATTCACCTTCATCGTGCCTATCTGTGCCGCGTAAGCGGCCCCGGTTCGTCCGGCCATGATGATGGCCGTCATTATCGGCGCCATCTCCCGGACCATCGCGACGGCGACAAGGTCGGCGGTGTAGATACCCGCGCCAAACATGTTCAGCTGCATGACTCCGACGAAAGCGAAGATCATGCCGATCAAGAAGCTGATCACACTCACGATCGCGAACGCCTGTGCGCCCGCCTGCTGGATATATAGCAACAAATCGGAGCGCAGGTAAGTTGCGGTACCGCGAGCGTATCGCCCGAATGACAACACCAGCTCACCAATGAAGGCCAGGAGCTCTTTGCCGTTTTCAATAACCTCGAGAACACTGTCGCCAACGCGCTCGAGGAAACGCTTTGGCTTCGCGTGCCGGCGAGCTCCTTCACGCTCCGCGACCGCAAGTGCAAGATCCAGCAGCCGACGCGCGCCGTCCGGAAGTCCGGCCTCATCGAAGTTGGTGTTTTGACTTGCTGCCTCGCGCTGTATTGCAAGCAAGGCGATGATCAGCCCAGTGTCCCAATCCCCGAGGAGGCTTGTATCGAAAGCAACAGAAGCGGGGGGCGGGGATTGTCGTAGCAGCTGCAAAACAGAATTCGGGCCGGGCAGCGAGGCGCCCAACAGCCAGTCACCGGAAACGGTAACAACGAGCGTGCCGCCATCGCCTGGTGCGGCTTTGATTTGGGCTTCGGTCATCTAGGGATCGAGTCTCGCCATCCGGCTATTCTACATATGTCTGGCGCCAGCACACCCTGTAGAACGTGGACATGCTAGTGTGATCTATAATTGAAAATGGAGCATCGCAGCCGTAAAGCATGAGCAGAGCCACAGAAGAAGTTGTTGGTCGAATACTCCTCGCGATACTTGGTGTATTCGTGTTGATGTTCAGTTTTGTCGTATTGGCAGGCATGACCGCGGCACGCAATGCAAAACAGAAAGCGCGCAGCGCCGCCCTGGTCGAAGAAGCGCGAGATCTCGGTTTGTCATTCGACGCCTCTCAGAGAGATTTCCTGGCCAGGAAGTATCGATTCCTCGACCAGTTTAGTGTGGCGTCCCGCGTCTCCAAAGACTGTTGCATCAATGTCATGACCGGGGAGTTTGAAGGGCATGCGGTCACGTTGTTCGACTACTACTATGTAACGAAAGAGGGCAGCGTCTGGTGGTGGGCGCCGTCGTGGGAACGACATTGCTACTTCTCCTTTATCATTATCAATATGGAATCAAACTTCCCTGAATTAACGATTGCGAAGGAGGGTTTCCTTTCAAAAATCGCGCAGGCAGTCGGATATCGTGATATCGACTTCGAATCGCATGCGTTCTCGCGGCGCTACGTGGTCAGGTCGAGTGACAAGAAATTTGCCTACGACTTCTGTAACGCGAAGATGATCGACTACCTGCTCGATCAGCCAATTTTGAACATCGAACTTCAGAAACATGCACTGGCGCTGGTATTTGACGATCAACACGAGCTGGGTAGAACAAGGTCTCACTTGCGCCGGGTGTCAAAGATGCGGTCGCTGATGCCGAACTACCTGTTCGATCCCCAACCGAGCGAGGCGTAAGTGGAAAATTCGCCAGGCCTCTGGGTAGTCGTCGCGCTGCTTGTCGTTCTGTTGATTTACATTGCGGCGACGTACAACTCGCTGGTCGTGTTACGAAACCATATCCCGGAATCCTGGAGCAATATCGATACCGAGCTCATCCGTCGGTACGAACTGATCCCCAACCTGGTCGCCGCAGTGAAGGGTTATGCCGCACATGAGCGTGAGACGCTGGAACGCGTCGTCGAGTTGCGCAACACCTGCATGGCTGATCACGGCAGTGTTCATCACCAGGAGGGCACTGAAAGGCAACTCGTCCTTGCGCTCCGGCAGTTGCTCGCCGTAGCGGAGGACTATCCCGACTTGCAAGCCAGCAAGAACTTCCTCGTTCTGCAAGAAGAACTCGTCAATACCGAGGACCGCATCCAGGCGGCACGACGCTTTTATAACGGCAATGTTCGCGACTATGAAAATATTCGCGAAGGGTTCCCCAGCAACCTGGTGGCCGGGTTGTTCGGTTTCGGGCCACACGACTTCTTTAACGTTGACCCTGCTGTACGTGAGGCACCCGAGACCAGCTTCGATTCCTGAGTTTCGTCAGGTCGAGCCCACCCCTCCGTAAGCAACGCCGGTCAACTGCGCCATATCCGCCTTGAATGTTGTCAGGTCATCGATCGTGAAGTCGCTGAGATGATGATGGCCGGCAGCACGCGCAAGGACCGTCATCAGTTCGACGGATGCAGCGAAGAAACGCGCGAGACGCTCGGCGGCAATATCGACCGGCAGCCTTGATCGCAAATGCGGTTTTTGTGTCGCGATACCGACCGGACAGTTGTTGGTCTGGCACGCACGCATGCCGAGACAGCCAATCGCCTGGATCGCGGCATTGGAAACCGCGACCCCATCCGCACCCAAAGCCAGTGCCTTCGCGAAATCGGCCGGGTGTCGCAGGCCACCGGTAGCAATTAGTGTGACGCCCGATGCGTTGCAGCTGTCGAGGTGACGTCGTGCCCGTGCCAGGGCCGGAATCGTCGGCACGGAGATATTGTCGCGGAAGATCAGCGGCGCGGCGCCGGTACCACCACCACGGCCATCGAGGACGATGTAGTCCACCCCGATCTCCAGCGCAGCATCGATGTCCTTTTCAATATGCTGCGCGGATAGTTTGAAGCCGACTGGTATGCCGTCGGTTTTTTCTCGCACCTCGGATGCGAAATCGCGAAACTGGCTCAGGCTCGTCCACTCGGGGAAGCGTGCGGGGGAAATAGCCGCTTCGCCTTCGGGCAATTCCCTGACCTCGGCGATCTTGCCCTTCACCTTGTTGCCCGGCAGATGCCCACCGGTCCCGGTCTTGGCGCCCTGCCCGCCCTTGAAATGAAATGCCTGCGTCTTCTGCACCTTGTCCCAGGAGAAACCAAAGCGAGCCGATGCGAGCTCATAAAAATAGCGGGAGTTGGCTTCCTGTTCGTCGGGCAGCATGCCGCCCTCGCCTGAACAAATACCGGTTCCCGCCAGCTCTGCACCTTTTGCGAGCGCTACCTTGGCCTCCTCGGATAACGCACCGAAGCTCATGTCCGACACGAACAAAGGAATGTCGAGCTTGAGTGGCTTCTTCGCATTTGGCCCGATGACGAGTTCGGTACCAACCGGCTCATCGTCGAGCAAAGGCAGCTTGTGTAATTGGCCGACGACGAACTGCAGGTCCTCCCACTTCGGCAAGTCGCCGCGAGGCACGCCCATTGCGGCGGACGGCCCGTGATGACCGACTTTGCTGAGCCCTTCATTCGCCAGCTTGCGAATGAATTTGACGTAGGGCTCATCCTTGGTTCCGGTGGGGTCCTGGTAGAGGCCCTGGTAGCTGTCGCGATTGTAGGGTTGCGGGTGACTCTCCGCCCAGGCCTTGATCTCATCCTCGTCGACAAGCACCTGGCCGTCTTCAACCCATGAGCTGAACTTCGGCAAGGTCTCGCGGTTGTTGTACTCGGAGATGCCCGAATCGAGACGGTAGTCCCATCCATGCAAGCCGCAGATCAGGTTGTCGCCGGACACGAAACCGTCGGACATCAGCGCGCCGCGATGGGCACACCGGCCGTAGAGCACACTAACCGTGTCGTCGAAGCGAACGATTACGAGGTCGACGTTTGCGACCAGCGCGTATTCCGGTTTCCGGTCTTCCAGCTTGTCCCAGGCTATAACGCGTATCTTGTTCATTGTTTTGTCGTCCAGGCGCTCATGAAGGCCTCCATTTATACTCGTCATTGTTAGACTACACACATGTTCATGTTCATTGGCGCCCTGCTCGGCGCAATTTTCGGTGGTTTTTCCGGTCTCGTTATCGGGGGACTGCTTGGCTATTTCGCGGGTTTCGCGGTGCGGCAATTCATCGTCGGTAGCCTGCGGGTTGCTCAGTCGTCGTTGCTTGAGTCGACGTTTTCCGTCATGGGAGCGCTGTGCAAGGCGGACCGCGTCGTAACACGCGAGGAGATCAACGCCGTCGAGCAGATCTTCATCATGTTGAAACTGCAGGGCGAGTCGCGCGAGCTGGCCAAAGCGGCTTTCAACCGAGGCAAGCAGCCGGACTTCGATCTCGACGCCGCTGTTGATCAGTTCGCGCAGATCAGCCACAGGCGCGGACCGCTGCTGCAGCTCTTCCTGCAACTGCAATGCATGGCGGTCGCCGCGGACGGGCGCATCGATCCGGCAGAACACACAATGCTCGTCCACATCGCCCAGCGACTGGGGCTGACGGAGAGAGATGTCTCACAACTCGAGGCGCTGCTGCGTGCGACGGTGGGCGTTGCTTCTGCGCCGGGCGCGCCGCCACGAGCAGATAAACTCGCGGACGCGTATGCCGCACTGGGCGTGACCGCCAATTCGAGCCCCGCGGAAATCAAGCGCGCCTATCGCAAGCTCATCAGCCAGAATCACCCGGACAAACTGGCGTCTCGGGGCCTGCCCGAAAGCATGCGCGCGGTAGCGGAAGAGCGTTCGCGGGAACTGAATTCGGCTTACGACCTGATCAAGAGTGCCCGGCCTGACGTGAAGTGACTTTCTGGCCGAGCCACTTGATCGCGTTCTCGGTTTTGTCTGTCCAGGGGTGGCCAAAGCTGAGGCGGATGAAGTTCGTGTAGCACGCACAGGGGGAGAAGATCTGCCCCGGCGCAATACTGATGCCCGCCTCTACCGCATCGTCGAATAATTGTTCGGCATCGACCTGGCTGGGTAGCTCCAGCCACAACACCGAACCACCGACGGGCCTCGACGTTCGCGTCGCCTCCGGGAAATGTTCGGATACCAACGCCATCATGCGTTCGGAGTTGCGTTTGAGCACGGGCTTCAGCGACTTCAGGTGACGACTGTAATCCCCGGATGCCATGAACTCGGCAAGTGTCAGTTGCTGCAGCAAGCCGGACGAGCAGGAGAATGCGCGTTTCAAGCGTGCAATATCATCGGTGTACTGGCGCGACACAACCCACCCGACCCGGTAACCGGGACACGCTGTTTTGGAAAATGATCCGCAGGTGATAATGCGGGCCTTGCTGCCGAGAAACTGCGCGGGTACCGGTCGAGTATCGTCAAAGAGCAGGTCGCCATAGACATCGTCTTCAACCAATGCGACGTCGTGCTCTTCGAGCATCTTCACGAGCCTTACCCGATCGTCGGCGGGCATGGTGACGCCAAGCGGATTGCCAAGCGTCGTTGAGAACATGCAGGCCTTGACTGGGTACTTCTGCAGGGTGCGTTCCAGTTCGGACAGCGTGACGCCTTCCTCGGGACAGGTCTCAACCTCGACGGCCAGCATGCCGAGGCTATCAATGAGTTCCAGCATGCCGTGATAGGTCGGTGTCTCCACCGCAATGACGTCGCCCGCCGATGCAACGGCAGACAGCGCGAGCAGCAACGCCTCTTGTCCGCCATTCGTTATGCAGATGTCGTCGGGCTCGACCTGGACACCGATCGCGTCAAGGTAGTGATAGGCGATCTGCCTTCTTAACAATGGCTCACCCAGCGTCGACGCGTAACCAATGCTGCGCTCCTCTGCCCTGGCCATGATGCGCTTCATGGTCCGATGCAATGTTTTTGCCGCGGGTTTCGCCATGGTCGGGTTGGCGATGCCAAGTGGGACCAGGTCCGGATTGTTTACGCCGTCGTAGACGCGTTCCATCAGCGGACGACAGCGCAAGGGGGCCGGGTCGACGCTCTCGGTTCGCGTTGGCAAGACAATGTCGTTCGCCGCGCGATGGCGGACGTAGTAGCCGGATTGCGGCCGGGATTCGACCTTTCTTTGTCGCTCGAGCTCGATGTAGGCCTGGCGAACCGTTGGGATGCTGACACCCGCGGACTTACTCATTCTTCTTAAGGACGGCAGGCGGTCGCCTGGCAACAGCGTCCCTGTATCAATGTTTTCCGCTATTAAATCAAGGACTTGCTGGTACAGGAAGGTGTCGCACTGTTTATCGACGTTCAGCATAACTGTTCAGGTCTTATTTATCAGAAACTGTATCTGTTATATCACCAGAAAATCCGTAGAGTCAACCTCAGATTCAGGCAAAACAGAGGAGACCGATATGAGAACTCAACACCCACGTACACGAGAGGCACGCACCGAACGATTCAACCTGCCGGTCTCCCGTTACTCGGCCGTGCGCTACCTGCTGGAAACGCTGGTCGCGCCACCGACCCGGTTGCACCGCTACCGGAACATGAGCGCGAAGTTGCTCGAGAACGCACTGGACGACCTCGACTGCGGGAAATGCGCATGAATAACTCGACGCTGTACGCGCTGACCGTGCTGATCTGGGGCTCGACGTTCTTTGCCATCGAGTTTCAGCTTGGCGTCGTTGCGCCCGAAGTATCGGTGGTCTACCGCTACAGCACCGCTGCCCTGCTGTTGTTTGGCTGGTGTCGATTCCGTGGATTGCCGCTGCGCTTTGCGCTGCGTAACCACGTGTGGTTCATGTTGCTCGGACTTCTATTGTTCGGCCTCAACTACATCCTGACGTACACAGCGCAGATCCATATAACTTCCGCCCTGGCCGCGATCGCGTTCTCATCGATGGTGTGGATGAACATCATCAACTCACGCATTTTCTTCGGCGTGAGGGCCGGCCGCGGCGTCCTGTTCGGCGCACTGCTCGGTGCCATGGGCATGTATTTCCTGTTTGCACCACAGATCAGCACGGTGTCTCTTAATGACACCGTGTTCTTTGGTTCGTGCCTGGCATTGCTTGCAGCGCTCACGGCGTCGTTCGGCAACATGGTGTCGCAGGCGACGCAAAAAGCCGACCTGCCCGTGGTTCAGTCCAACGCATGGGGCATGTTCTACGGCACGGTGTTTATGTTCATCGTTGCTCTCGCCAATGGGCGCGAGTTCACGTTCGAGTGGTCGGCCTCTTACATCGGATCACTCGCCTACCTGACCGTGTTTGGATCCATCGTCGCGTTCGGTGCTTACCTGACATTGCTCGGGCGAATCGGCGCGCACAAAGCCGGCTACGCCATGGTCATGTTCCCGATGGTTGCCCTGTTGCTGTCAACACTGTTCGAAGGACTCGAGATCACCGCCACGACTGTCTTCGGCACCGTCCTGGTGCTGACAGGAAACGTATTCGTACTCCGGACCCGGAAGCCGGCACCGCAATGCGAGCTTACTGGTGCAGTTGCGCCACGACGTGTTTGATCGAACTGTCATCCGGATCCATTGAAGTCTCGAAGCCGAGTGAACCCATTAGCTCGAGCATCCTCTTGTTGGCACTCAAGACCTGGCCCTCGATAATCTCGAGGCCCTGGTCGCGTGCAACTTCCATCAGGTTACGCATCAATCGATGGGCGATGCCTTTGCTTTGCCATCTGTCTGAAACGACCAGCGCGAACTCGCAACTCGTCTTGTCCGGGTTGGTTGTGTACCTCGCAACTCCAATCTGGTCTTCGATATCATCAAGCTGCCGCGTGGCGATCAGGGCCATCTCGTTGTGATAGTCGATCTGTGTAAAGCGAACCAGCATCTCCTGGCTAAGCTCATGCATGGAGTTCATGAAGCGGAAGTACTTCGACTCGTCTGACAACTCGCGTACAAACTTCGCCTCGATCTCGGCGTCTTCGGGTCGAATTGGCCGAATAACAATATCCGTGCCGTCGTTGAGCTGGACCTTCCTGACCAGCCGCGCCGGGTAGGGGTGGATCGCCAGGTGGTTGTACCGGTCTGTCGAAGGCTTCGGAAAATCGACCATTATTCGAGCGTCAACGGCAACGATACCCTGGTCATCAATGATCAACGGATTGATATCCATTTCCTGCACCGAGGGCAATTCACAGGCCATGCCGGAGACACTGAGCAGAACATCGATGAGTTGATCCAGATCGACGGCGGGCATGTTGCGGAACTTGCCAAGCATCCTGGAGACCTTGGTCCGATTGATAAGGTCTGCTGCCAGGCGGCGGTTCAACGGGGGCAACGAGATCACCGAGTCGCCCATGATCTCGACCATCGTGCCACCGCTCCCGAAGCTAATGACCGGGCCAAACACGGGA
>Ga0316193_10004408_pt1 | contig 10342 bp, 9 predicted proteins | sample MerIslsedime2_MG_FD_207735 | JGI IMG/M metagenome (GOLD analysis project Ga0316193, IMG submission 207735) | Coastal sediment microbial communities from Maine, United States - Merrow Island sediment 2 | ecosystem: Environmental > Aquatic > Marine > Coastal > Sediment | place: USA: Maine...
TGTCACCTACGTGCCCGCCCGCAACACCATCATGCTGTCACTGGCGCTGGCCTGGGCCGAAGTACTGGAAGCGAACGAAATCTTCATCGGCGTAAATGCCGTCGATTATTCCGGCTACCCGGATTGCCGGCCCGAGTTCATCGAGGCCTACCAGCGGATGGCCCGCCTGGCGACAAAAGCGGGAGTGGAAGGTGGAGAGATGACTATCCACACACCGTTGATCGACCTGACCAAGGCACAGATCATCAGGAAGGGCGTTGAACTGGGTGTGGACTACGCCCTGACGGTTTCCTGCTACCAGGCGGATGGGGAAGGGCGGGCCTGTGGTGTATGTGACTCCTGCCGTATCCGGAAAGAAGGGTTTCAGGCAGCCGGGGTGCCCGACCCGACGAAATATCGCCAAAATCCTTGAGCCTCAAGGCAATTTCCCCTACAATTCCGCCTCCTCTATGGGGCCGTTAGCTCAGTTGGTAGAGCACCGGACTTTTAATCCGATGGTCGTAGGTTCGAATCCTACACGGCCCACCATTTGTTTTTGGCCCTGCCCGATTATTTTAAACTCCACAGTAGAGCTATAGCCGTTTTCTATACTCCGCCTCATGTATCGATTGATCTATAAAAACAGATGTACCGGGACGGTGGACTGGAACCTGATCAACCAGATCATTGAATCGAGCGAGGCGCATAACCAGGACAAAGCGTCACCGGCGTGGAGTCGCGGCTGTTCGGTGAGTGGGCGATGCACGGCATCGGAATTTTTGATTTCAACGACGAACTGTCAAAAGCGCTGATGAAGAAATGGGGCGAGGAAGACAACGGCGTCCGTTTTCCGGTGCAGGAGTGGCAAGCACTTGCGCTCATCAGCGACATTAAGGCTTCAAGCGCGGGATAATTTCATCAGGCTTGCCCGAACACTGCTTTAATCAGCGAGGCGTACTCGCATCTGCTTTGCGCCAAAGTGGCCCGGAGCTGAGTCAAAATGCCCGGGGATTCTGGTGCCGCAATGCTCGCAGGCTCCATTCGCGTCGAGGTGCCACTCACCCAGTGCGTACCAGTCCCGCTCGATAACGAGTTCCTTGCAGCCCGGACAATAGGTGCTGCTGCCGTCGCTGTCATGAACGTTGCCCGTATAGGCAAAATGCACGCCGTTGTCCATTGCGATTCGACGGGCGCGGCGCAGTGTGCTCGCCGGCGTGCTCGGAGTGTCGAGCATCTTCCAGTCCGGATGAAAAGCGGAAAAATGCATCGGCACATCCGGTCCCAGGTGCTCGACAACCCACTGCGTCATCTGGTCGAGCTCGGCATCCGAATCATTCTGGCCCGGGATCAGCAGTGTTGTCGTCTCGAGCCAGGTGTCCGTCTCGTTTCGAATATATTCCAGCGTTTCCAGGACCGGCGCGAGATGGCCGCCGCAGATCTTGTGATAGAAACTGTCAGTGAACGCCTTCAGATCGACATTGGCCGCGTCCATCGCACGGAAAAACTCGGCGCGGGGTTCCGGATCGATGTAACCGGCCGTGACGGCGACCGACTTGATGCCCTGCTCGCGACAGGCGGCCGCAATGTCGACCGCGTATTCAAGAAAAATAACCGGATCGTTGTAGGTGTAGGCGATGCTGCGACAACCGAGCTCAACGGCCGCCTCGGCCAGACGCCGGGGGCTGGCGCTGTCGGCCAGTGTGTCCATTTCGCGGGATTTGCTCATGTCCCAGTTCTGGCAGAATTTGCAGGCCAGGTTACAGCCGGCCGTGCCGAACGACAGTACGCTGCTGCCCGGATAGAAGTGATTGAGCGGTTTTTTCTCGATCGGGTCGACACAGAAGCCCGATGATCGCCCGTATGTTACGAGCCGAATCTCATCGTCGAGGCGTTGGCGCACGTAGCACAGGCCGCGCTGGCCTTCGCGCAGCCGGCAGTGGCGCGGGCAGACGTCGCATTGCAGGCGCCCGTCGGTCTCGCGGTGCCAGTACCTGGTGCCGACAATGGTCTCTTGCATACTTGAGATATGGTGTTTGGCCCCCAGTAAACAAGTATGACAAAGCTGGATTTCGCACGTCGATGAAGGCCCGCCCCGCAGCGGTTGCCGGGATGTTTTACCCGGCTGAGACAACGACGCTCGAACGCACGCTAGCGGAGTTGCTCGCCGCTGTACCGGCAGGTGGCGATGGTGCGAAAGCAATTATCGCGCCCCATGCCGGCTACCGGTATTCGGGCCTGACAGCCGCCCACGCTTATCGCTTGCTCGAGGGCCGCCGGGAGCGCATTCGCAGGGTCGTACTGCTCGGTCCGGCGCATCGCGTCTACCTGCAGGGTATGGCGCTGCCGTCGGTCGACGCGTTCACGACGCCGCTCGGAGATGTACCCGTTGATGCAGACGGAGTCACGACAGCGCTTGCGCTGCCCGGCACCAGGATTTCTGACGCAGCGCACGCCGAGGAGCACAGCCTGGAGGTTCACCTGCCGTTTCTGCAGACGGTGCTCGACGACTTCCGGCTGGTTCCAGTCGTCGTTGGCGTGTGTCCTGCGAACGAGGTCAAAACCGTACTCGAGGCGCTGTGGGGTGGTGATGAGACGATAATTGTCGTCAGTTCGGATCTGTCTCACTTCCACTCCTACGATGAGGCGCGGGGAATCGACGCGAACACGACCGCGCGGATCGAGGCCAGGGACACGACGCTGCAGGGAGAAGAGGCGTGTGGTGCATATGCGCTGAATGGTCTTTTGCTCACTGCAAAGGCGCACGGTATGCACGTGCGCACCCTGGATCTCAGGAATTCTGGCGACACGGCGGGTGACAAACAACGGGTCGTCGGGTACGGCGCATATGTACTCGCCTGAGCGACAGGATCTGCCGGGTATTCAACTCTTGCGTCTCGCACGTGGTTCGATCGAATATGGCCTGATCCAGGGAAAACCCTTGCCGATCGATTGCGACAAGTTACCCCGGGCGCTGACGGAATTGCGTGCAACGTTCACGACATTGCGTTCCAAAGGCAAGTTGCGGGGCTGCTGCGGTACCCTCGAAGCCTCGCTTCCACTGGCGGTGGATGCAGCGCGCTCGGCGTTCCAGGCGGCCTATCGGGACTCGCGATTCGACCCTGTGGGCCAGCACGAGTTCGAGGACATCAGGCTGGAAATCTCCGTGCTGTCACCGCTGGAATCGATGGTCGTGACCAATGAAACGGACTTGCTGGAGCAATTGATGCCTGGCACGGACGGGCTCGTCATTATTGAGGACTGGCGCCGCGCGACTTTTCTACCTAAAGTCTGGGAATCCCTGCCGGAACCGCGTCATTTCCTGGCGCAGCTCAAATCCAAATGCGGATTACCGGAAGATTACTGGTCAGAGCGAATGGAATTCCTCCGCTACCACACCACATCGTACGCAGAATTGGTCTAACCCGGCCTCCTGAGAGAATCCCGAACAGGTCCGGTTTTATAATTCTCGGATCTGTACCCGGGCAATAAACTGCAATCTGGGACCGTTGAACTCATGGTGCCGGGGCGCGCCCGGATCGCAAATAACGGCAAAGAACCCACAGCAAAACCAGGTTGACCGCCGGGGCCAGTGCCGCCAGCCAGGGCCATAGCGCTTCCGGCGCCAGTTCGACCAACAGGTTCCAGGGCAAGCCAAGGGGTATCAGGAATACGCCGGACAAGGGGTCCCGTTCGTTGCCAAACAAGCCGAAGGTTCCGATCAGGAGCAGGGCCACGGCAAAAGCATACAGCAACGCAAAAATCCAGGTGATGACGCGGCACATGGAGTTTTTCCTCTGTTTTGATCTGAGGTCCGATTCTATTACATTTAAATACCTCAGCGTGAACGGCGTCAAAAAAGCATGTATATTCCCCGTTCTGCCCTGAGAAGTACGCCATGACATCGACTGCCGCCCAATCCCAATCAGTACTGCGTAAACTGGCCACAAGCTGGTCCGGACTCAGTCTTTCGGCCCGGATTCTGATCGGCCTGGGTCTCGGAATCTTCACCGGTCTTTTTGTCGGCGAACCGGCCGCGGTCCTGCAGCCGGCTGCTGATATCTACATCCGCCTGATGCAAATGACGGTTCTGCCATACCTGATCACTTCGCTGGTCGTCGGCTTCGGGCAACTGGACGCAACCGAGGCGAAACGACTGGCATTGCGCGGCGGCCTGATGCTGTTGGTGGTCTGGGCGCTGACCGTGCTGGTGCTGGTGCTGATGCCGCTTACTTTTCCGGTTTTCAACAGCGCCTCGTTTTTCAGCCATTCACTGGTGGAACCGCGCCAGGCTATTTCACTCACCGAAATATATTTCACCTCGAATCCTTTCGACTCGCTGTCCAGGAACATAGTGCCCGCTGTTGTGCTGTTCAGTTGCCTGATCGGCGTCGGGCTGATCGGTCTTGAAGACAAGGAAAAGCTGATCGCGCCGTTACGCACCTGGAACAAGGCGATCGTGCGCATCACCGGATTCGTGATCGAGCTTACGCCTTACGGCGTTTTCGCAATCGGAGCTGTGACCGCCGGTACCATGGATCCGGAAACCCTGTCGCGGCTCGAAGTCTATTTCATCGTTTTTGCCGTGGCCTCGCTGTTGCTCGCTTTCATTATCCTGCCGTTCCTGGTGACCGCAGTCACACCCTTCAGGTACCGGGAAGTTGCAGGGATCGCGCGAGACGCTTTGTTGACGGCATTTGTCGCCAATAGCGCTTTTATCGTGCTACCCATCCTGGTTGCGAGGTCCAAGCAGTTGCTGGAGCAACACGGTCTTCTGGACGAAAATGCGGACTCGGCCGCCGAAGTCCTGATTCCGGTCATGTTCAATTTCCCAAACGCGGGGAAATTGCTGACGCTTTTATTCATTCCGTTCGCGGCCTGGTTGAGCGGTTCTCCGCTAGTCGGAGGAGATTATGGTTCTTTGATGGCTGCTGGCATTCCGAGCTACTTTGCCAAGGCGCAAATCGCGCTGCCGTTCCTGCTTGATCTCTTTGGCCTGCCACACGACCTGTTTCAGCTCTACATTCCCACCACCATCATCACCGGCAAGTTCGACTCGCTGGTGACAGCAATGAATCTGCTGGTTTTCGCCTTGCTGGGAGCTGGCGCCCTCAGTGGTTTCCTGGTTTTTCAACGCGCGCGTTTGCTGCGGGCTGCCGCCGGAATCCTGGGTAGCGTTGTGCTGTCCGTTGTCGTGCTGCGAATACTTTTCACTATCGTGATTGATACCGGATACACGCTGGACGAAGCCGTAAGGAATATGCATAAAACAACCCTGTCGGCGGACACCGTGGTGCGCCGCGAGATACCATCTCTTGACGGCAGTGAAGTGTCCGGTCCTGGTTCATTGGCCCGTATCCGCGCACGCGGCTCGCTGCGAATCGGCTACGATCCTGGCAACCTCCCGATGAGTTTCTTCAACGCTGACGACCAGTTGGTCGGTTTTGATGTCGAACTGGCCGAGGAACTGGCTGAAGCAATGCAGTTAAGCGCTGAGTTTGTGCCTGTGCATTGGCCGGATCTGCCACAAATGCTGGCGGACGGCGTAATCGATGTCATGCCCGGGATGTGGTACCGGCCCTACTGGTTCTCGTCCGTGATGCTGTCCGAGCCTTATTACACGGCCACTATAGGCCTGGCTGTGCGTGATGAACGCCGCCACGATTTCGACACCCTGGAAGAGATTCGACAACAGCATGCCCTGAAAATCGGTGTGCCGCTGGATGCGAGCCAAATCGAGTACAGCATCGAGTATTACTTTGGAGGGACGGACGCCGAGTTCGTGATCCTTGAATTCTGGAACGCCTTTTTCGAAGGCAAGCACCCCGAAGTCGATGCGTTCCTGATGCCCGCAGAGCACGCTTCCGCCTGGAGTCTGCTGCACCCGGAATACACGGTGGTGGTACCCCAACCGAATCCCGTCCAGGTTTCCACGGGTTTCGGTCTCGCCCCTGGCGCCGACGATCTCGCCCGGGTCATCAACGAGTGGATTCTTTTTGCCGACAATGTCGGGCTGATCGACCGCAGTTTCGATTACTGGGTGACCGGGCAGGGCGCACAGATTGACGAGCCGCGATGGTCCATCATGCGCAACGTACTGGGATGGGGGGCGGAGTGACAAACCCGGTTTCTGGATGGAGTGCGAATGCCTGTTGGCAATTTTGCATGCTTTTTGCCGCGCTGTTTTGCTTTAGCGAAGCTGTGTTGGCCAGTGACCCGATCTGCGACCTGTCGCAGGCCGGTGACCCCAGGCTGCAGAAGCAACTGGAGGAATTGCTCGATCAGGAGCAGCTGTCGGCTGCTGTGAAGCGTGGCGACCTGGCATTGACCCTGCTGGTACTGTCTGATCCGGAACGGCCGCGACTGGCGCAGGTCAACGGCAACAACATGATGTATGCGGCCAGCCTGCCGAAAATCGTCATCCTGCTGGGTGCGGCGGTCGCCATCGATGAAGGGCGGCTGATTCCGGACGAAGAAGTGCAGGAGGACCTGCACCGGATGATCCGCCAGTCCTGCAACGAGTGCGCCAACCGCGCGATCGAGCGGGTAGGTGAGCAGGAACTGGTTGAAATCGTGCAATCGCCCCGTTTTGGTTTTTACGATGACGAGGATGGAGGCCTGTGGCTGGGGAAGCCATACGGTAAGGCTCCGGCCTGGCGGCGTGACCCGATTAAAAGGCTGTCGCACGGAGCCACGACCTTCCAGACCGCCCGATTCTATTGCGGGCTCGAGCGGGGTACCCTTGTGAGTCCCGAACAGAATCGGTTGATGCTGGACGTCATGGCCAATCCCGGAATCAATCACAAATTCGTGAAGGGGCTGCAGCCCAACCCGGACAGCGAGATCTTCCGCAAGTCCGGCACCTGGAGGTCCTGGCACGCCGACAGTGCTTTGGTGCGCAACGGCAGCGCGGTTTACGTCATTGCCGGGCTGGCCCACAGCCCTGAGGGAGGCGATTGGCTGGAACGGCTGGCGGGTCCTTTAAATCAACTCGCCCTTACACGGTCGGCCGATCACTAACCGCCCTCGATGGCAGCCAGGGGTACCTCGTAAACTTCGCCGTTGGCGACTGTCACCGTCCAGGTGTCACCTTCGAGTACGGCCTCCACTTCCCGGTTAGTCGCGTTGACGTAGTCACTCATGAAGTTGATCGTGAACAGTTCTCCCAACTGGTTCTGAACCACGACCGAAGCCTGGCTGTCTTCCATGCGAAGGATACCCGCCGGGCAACTGCCGAACTCGGAGTCACCGGCCGCACGGCAGCGCAGGCGGGTCGTGGCGTCGTAGTCGGCCGTGGTGAACGGCGCCGTCCAGTTGTCCTCGTCGTCCTGGGGGTATAAGGCTGCTGTATTCCAGTAAACAAAAATGCTTTCGTCGGCCATGCGGAAAATCAGGCCCTGGTCGCCCAGTCCGCTCTGGCGGTAAGCCGCGCGTCCGTCCTGGTCGACGTAGTTTCCGGGGTTGTCGCCCACCGGAGTCAGGTCGTACATGAGTTCATCGCCGCGGTAGAGGGTGACATAGCCCTGGCGCTGGCTGAAAGTGCAGAGAATCATTTCACTGACCTGGTCCGAGCCCCTGGGATAAATGTCACAGCGGGCTTCGGTCGAGTCTGCCCGGGATGAATTCACCCACAGCGCCAAAACAGCAACAGCCAATAACATCGATTTGTTCATTTCGTTTGGTACCTCCTTTGACATATTCACGCCTTAATTCAGGCACTTACGGAGTGGTGACACCGTGCTGGCTCTTGATCAGCTTGTGAATTTCCGCCCCCAGGGTCTGGTGTTCCTGCGCAGAGTTTTTCCGCAATACGTTCGAAATGACGATGACCATGTAGTGCAGTTTCACGCCATCGATTTCCTGCTCAACGATAGCCACAGAATTCATATAATTGATCTCATTGCCGTGATAAGCGGAGCACTTGAAGTCGGCTTCTTCCTTGCACTTGTACAGCGAGCCTGACTTGAAATACACGGCCGCGTCTTTCAGCTCCGGAGCCGAGGCGTATCGGATGCGTCGCTCGGTCATGTAGAGCAGCCGTTTCAGTTGCCGGCTGCTCCATTCGTCCACGAGTTTTCCCTCTTCGATCATCAGCATGAACTGCATCAGGCTGTTCGCAGTGGCGTAACTGTTGCCACCGCCGGCAATATTTTTCTTGCCCTGGGCGGTGAAGAAACTGCCTTGCCGAATCTGGTCCAGTGACAGTCCGTTTTGGGTGACCGGCTCCCAGAAGGTCTGCTGAAACAACCGGGTCAGATCGGCGCGCGATGTATCGCGGAAAAATGCGTCAATCTGTTCTTCGGAAACCGGGTAAGCCTGGCCGAAATGGCGCAGCAGCATGGCGTCACGCATCACCATGGCAGCTGCGGAGTTGGAGCTGACCGACAGCATCCAGTCCAGGTATTCCCACAACGAGCCCTGGTCCCCGTCCTGGATGGTGCGCCGAGTCAGTTCGCGGGTATCCACGTTGAAGAAACGCACGGTGTGGTGGTCGCGATGGGCAAAGTCGTCGGCGGTAATCACGGTGTCGCGCAGGATTTGCTTGCGACGTTCCAGGTCGTCCGGCCAGGCATCCGCCAGGGCCTGGAACAGGCCCAGTGCAGCCAACAGCTTGCCGACGCTGCCAACATTTTGCCGGTAATCGCCACGGAACTCCGCGTAAAGCGGATGTTCCGGATCGCTGATGTCCAGCACGGTAATACCGTAGGCGTCCTTGTTCTCACCCAGCAAGCCGGCAATCTTTGCGGTGAATTCCGGGTCCGGGGTGGGCAGAGCCAGGCCCGGGTAGTCCAGTAACCGCAGGTCCACCTGCTCCGTGGTCAGCAGTGCGCCCGGCGGTTGGGTTCCGCCGGGCGCGAGACCTTCATTCGCCAGCCGGGCGCCTTCGACACGCCGGATTCCGGTTTCTTCGTAACCATCAAGGGGATAGGCCATCAGGATACCCGGGCCCATCAACAGCACGGCGAGTAACAGGGCGGGACCCGTCAGTTTCCATTGTCTGCTCATTGCGGTACTCCGTTCAGGTTCACAGTTATATTGGCCGTGTCTGCCAGGCGCGCTTCCATTTCATGCAGGTAATCAATCCCCCGCGCCATCTTACTGTCGAGAAACGGCCGGAGCTGGAACAGACGCAGGTCGCCGCCGAGAAAACCAAATTCGACGTCAGCCGGCGCCCGATTGCCCTCGTCATCCGTGATCGGAGGAAATTTCTGCGGCAAACCGCTGGCGAATTCGATCAGCTGGGCGATCTCGCCTGGCTGCAGGACGACATCGCTGCCACTGCTCGGCAGAAATTGCAGGTCACCGGTCGGATCCGGCACACGGCGCCAGGGCGCAGTGGCTGTTGCGAGCACGCGCACGTAGGAGCCGTCCAGGGCGATGCGCAGCGATTCAGCGGCCTGGCCGTCGACCGCGCCGCCCAACCCTTCGTTGACGGCGACCGAGATCACCTCCAGGTTGCCGGTGTCGATGTCCTGGGTGACCAGCACGCCGGATTTGTCGGAAGCCACCGACTCCAGCAACAGGATGGATGTGTAAACGTGCTCGGGCCGGGTCATGTGAGACTGACGCCAGGCGAAAGCCCGGGCGGTGAAGGGTGATGCCCAGACCTCGGCAATGCTCTTGAGCAGGTTGTCGAAGCCCACGACATTTGGCAAGGTGAGGTTCAGGCCGGCGCCGGTGAACCCGGCCAGGTCTTCGACATTCGTGTCCGAGCGCACGAAGACGCCGGGCGGGTTGTGAGAACCGAAGGCCTTCTCCATCGCCGCTTTGAGCTGTTCCTGGAAGGCCTCGCTGGGACGCGTGTTTGTGATGATGTCATACAGTTCTGCGCGAAAAACCTCTAACATTTCCGCATGTCGCGGGTCGTCCGGAGATATTTCGGCCAGCTGCTGGTAGTTTTCGACCATCCATTCAAACACTGTGACTTCTCCGCCGGGATAGGGCTGCTCCAACGCCTCCTGGCGGAACATGCCGAAGGGGATGGCCACTCCGCGGGAAACATGACCCGGGTAATGCGCGCGCAATTCGCCCAGCTTGGCTGCCTTGGGCCCGACGATGCGGCCCGAGTCGGAAGCGCGCAGGTCATCCAGCGACACAAAGGTCTGTACGGATAAATCGAGTTTTTCCAGGTCGGGATTGATCACAACGCCCTGGCCGGCGCCAGCCTCGGCGAATACTTCGCTCCAGCGCTCGTCCCAGGCCGACAGCTCGACCAGGCCCGACTTGCTGACCGCCAGCGCGACGCGCTCCCCGTTGTGTTGCGCCAGGACAGGCTCCAGTGAACTGTCCACCGTGACGTTGGGAATTCCCAGATTTCGCGCCAGCAACTGCACGTGGGAGAGCGGGTTGCCTTCTGCTTCCGTCA
>Ga0316193_10004409_pt1 | contig 10341 bp, 6 predicted proteins | sample MerIslsedime2_MG_FD_207735 | JGI IMG/M metagenome (GOLD analysis project Ga0316193, IMG submission 207735) | Coastal sediment microbial communities from Maine, United States - Merrow Island sediment 2 | ecosystem: Environmental > Aquatic > Marine > Coastal > Sediment | place: USA: Maine...
AAGACCAATCAGATGCTGGACATGCTGCTGTGCAGAAAGCGTGCACCTGACCGGAAGAAATGGCTGGAAAAGAAAGGCGACCTCGCGGTTGTATAACGTCTGGATTTTCTCACCGCAAAGGCGCAAAAGACGCAAAGAATAATAATGTTTGTCATTCAAAAATAATGTGATGAAATCCCTTACGGCTATATACCACAGAGGAGCAGACGGTTTAACAAGTGGTTATCCCGAATGAATGAGAGGATTCTGAAAAGCTTGAAAAAGCTTGAGGAAGCTCCTTGTTGCCATGATAAAGACATCGCACATACGAATTGGAAGGTAATACAACAACAATAGGTTTTCTCTGCGCTCTTTGCGCCTTTGCGGTGAATTAATACTAAAAATAGAGTCTTATTCAAACATGACTGATCAATCTGAAATTGATTTCGAAGGTATCGAGCGACAACCGCTTGCCGAGTTTACCGAGAAGGCATACCTGGATTATTCCATGTACGTTATTCTCGATCGTGCATTGCCCTTTATTGGTGATGGTCTCAAACCGGTGCAGCGGCGCATTGTTTTTGCGATGTCAGAACTGGGGCTAAGCGCCGCATCCAAGCATAAAAAGTCAGCGCGTACGGTAGGTGACGTGCTTGGTAAATATCATCCTCATGGCGATAGCGCCTGCTACGAAGCCATGGTGTTGATGGCGCAGCCGTTCTCATATCGCTATCCTTTGGTCGATGGCCAGGGTAACTGGGGCTCTCCCGATGACCCCAAGTCTTTTGCTGCCATGCGTTATACAGAATCACGGCTCATGCCTTATGCAGAGGTATTGTTGCGTGAGCTGGGGCAGGGTACGGTCAACTGGGTGCCCAATTTTGACGGTTCTCTGCAGGAGCCGGAAACCTTGCCTGCACGGTTGCCAAACGTGCTGCTCAATGGCGGTACGGGCATAGCCGTGGGCATGGCAACAGATATACTGCCGCACAATCTGAATGAAGTTGCCAGTGCATGCATACGTTTACTGGAGCAGCCAAAGTCTACCCTCGAGGAAATATGTGAGCACATCAAGGGCCCGGACTTTCCGACTGAAGCTGAAATCATTACGCCGATCAGGGAGATCCTGGAAACTTATCGCACGGGACATGGAAACATTCGTCAACGTGCAATCTATGAGGCTGAAGGCTACGATATTGTTATCACGGCATTGCCTTACCAGGTGTCCGGCAACAAGGTTATAGAGCAGATCGCGCAGCAAATGATCGCGAAAAAACTGCCCATGGTAGAAGACCTGCGTGATGAATCTGATCATGAAAACCCGACGCGTATCGTCATTGTGCCGCGCTCAAATCGTGTCAATAAAGAAGAGCTGATGCATCATCTGTTCGCAACCACTGACCTCGAGCGCAGTTATCGCATCAACATGAACATGATCGGCATCGACGGCCGGCCTCAGGTCAAGGACCTGCTCTCGCTGTTGAACGAATGGATCAAGTTCCGCACTGTGACTGTGAGGCGTCGCCTGCAATGGCGTCTCGACAAGGTCAACAAGCGTTTGCACATCCTTGATGGTTTGTTGATTGCGTATCTGAATATTGACGAAGTCATTGCCATCATTCGTGAAAACGACAAGCCCAAGCCGGTATTGATGGCACGTTTCAAGATTAGTGACGAACAGGCTGAAGCGATTCTTGAATTGAAATTACGCCATCTGGCAAGGCTCGAGGAAATGAAAATTCGAGGCGAGCAGGATGAGTTGTCGGTTGAGCGTGACGGCCTGGAAACAATTCTGGCCTCAGCGCGTCGATTAAAAACAATGATACGCAAGGAAATTCTGGAAGATGCAGAGAAATACGGCGATGAGCGCCGCTCGCCGATTATCGAACGTGGCGCAGCACAGGCCATTAACGAAGCTGCACTGATCTCAAGTGAAGCGATCACTGTTGTACTGTCGAAAAAGGGCTGGGTCAGGGCTGCCAGGGGACATGATATAGATGCGAGTAAACTGAATTACAAATCCGGTGATGAATTCCAGGCTTCAGCTACTGGCAAAACCAACCAGCTTGCCGTATTTATGGATTCAAGCGGACGCGCCTATACATTACCTGCACATAAACTGCCATCGGCAAGAGGGCAGGGCGACCCGCTGACCAGTCATTTCACATTACCTTCAGGGGCCACCTTCGTTTCGGTGATGATCGGAGATCCAGACCAACTTTACCTGGTTGGCAGCAATTTTGGCTATGGTTTTGTTGTTCGTCTCGGTGAAATGCATGCACGCACCAAAACTGGAAAGGCCATGTTGAATGTCGGCAAGCAGGCCAGGGCGCTGCCGGCGGTAGCCGTGCGTGACCTCGAACAGGATTACATTATTGCGGTAACAACGGAAGGACACATGCTGGTAACCGAGCTCTCGGAATTGCCACAGATGGCGCGTGGGAAAGGTAATAAAATCATAAACATACCTGGTGCCAGGTTAAAGGCGGGTGATGAGGCTGTTAGCGCATTATCGCTGATCCAGGATGGTGAAAAACTTACCGTTCATTCAGGTAAAAAATACAAAGTGATGAAGCCCGATGAAGTAGACAGCTATTACGGTGAGCGTGGACGGCGCGGCCTCAAACTGCCACGCGGTTACCGCAGTGTTGACCGCATGGAAGTTGAGCACAAAGCGGTTGACGAAGGTTAATCAATATTCAAGTTCTCAGGAATAAAAACTAACAGCTTTAACCCACAGATGAACGCAGATGTAAAGAAACTTAAAAAAACACCTTTATCTGTGTTTATCTGCGTTCATCTGTGGACTTATATTAGTTTCTACAAAAATTAAATCAGCCACACTGTTAGATCAGGTCGCGACTAGTGCAATTCAGGCTGAAAGAATATTTCGCATTCATTTGTGTTTTTTACGGACTATTGAATCTGCAATTTCTACCCCTATATATCCAGCAATTCATTTTTACGTGAGGCTTTATGAAACGCATCGCACTTTTTCTCGCTACCAATATTGCCGTACTGATCATTCTGAGTATCGTCCTCAGTATTCTCGGTGTCGATTCCTTATTGCAGGAAAACAACGTTGATCTTGATTTGCAGGCGCTGCTTATATTTTCTGCTGTGTTCGGTATGGGCGGTTCCTTCATTTCGCTGGCCATGTCGAAATGGTCGGCAAAACGTATGACCGGTGCACAGGTCATCGAACAGCCACAAAACAAAACCCAGCAATGGCTGTTGGAGACGGTAAAACGACAGGCCGAACAGGCGGGTATCGCCATGCCGGAAGTCGCCATTTATAACTCACCGGATATCAATGCTTTTGCTACAGGCATGAGTCGTAACAGCGCGCTGGTGGCCGTTACTACGGGCCTGATTAATAACATGAAAATGGATGAGGCCGAGGCGGTTTTGGGCCATGAAATATCGCATGTGGCAAACGGCGACATGGTTACCCTCGCATTGATACAGGGCGTTGTTAATACCTTTGTTATTTTCATCTCGCGTGTCGTCGGACATGTTGTTGACCGTGTTGTCTTTAAAACAGAGCGCGGTTATGGGCCCGCATATTATATAACCAGCATCCTGGCGCAGATCGTGTTCGGAATTCTGGCCAGCGCTATCGTTATGTATTTCTCAAGATTGCGTGAGTTCCGTGCCGATGCTGGCGCTGCCAGCCTGGCCGGCAGGGATAAGATGGTTGCTGCATTGCGAAGATTGCAGTCGATCCATGAGCCATCAAGCTTGCCTGATCAGATGGTCGCGTTCGGTATCAATGGCGGCCTGGCTGAAGGCATGCGTAAACTGTTCATGAGTCATCCGCCGTTGTCGCAGCGGATAGCTGCTTTACAAGGTATGAATTAATCGAGAAAGCTAACTGTATAGCGCCATTCTGGTAAGTGGCAAGGGACGAGTAACGAGTGGCAAGGCTTTTTCTTTTGACTTTCCTCGTTACTAGCCACTCATCCCTCGCCACTCACCGATATAGCGGGTTAACCCGCTATATCGGTGAAGTCGTAGTTCATCTTGGCCTGCGGCTCCTGCAGGAAGTAACCCTGGATAAAGTTCACGCCCATTCCCCATAATAAAGACAGGCTGTTGGCGTCTTTTACGAATTGCGCAATTGTGAGTTTACCGGATGCAGTAGCCTGCTCAGTAATTTTCTTTATGGTTTCCTGGCTTTGCGGATTGTCAGCAAGATCATCCATGAAACTCTTGTCCAGTCTTATATAGTCGGCATCAATATGTTCAAGTAACTGGAGCGGGTTGGAGCCGGATCCAAAGTCATCCAGTACAAAACCACAGTTGATCTTCTTCAGGCCGCTGGCTAGATCTTTGGCATTTTTCAGGTTGGTTACCGCAACCGATTCCTTGACTACGAAAATTAACACGTTTTCTGGCAGATGCTTGTCTTTGATCTGGAAGTTGATCCATTCGATCAGAGTCTCGTCCTTGATTGATGCAGCTGATAACTTGATAAAAAAGCGTGTGTGTTTGCCTTTTTCATAGCGTTTGATCACATCCCGTATCGCTCTATACAGTACCCAGCGATCGATCGCCGTAGACATGCCTATGCGTTCGGCGGCAGGCAGAAATTCGTGTGGCATGATCATGTCCTTGCCATCTTCCGCGAACATGCGTACGAACACTTCATAGCGCTCATCGGGGTCGCCATGAAGGCTTATAATTGGCTGGTAGAAGAGCACAAACCTGTCATTCTTGAGTGCCTGGGTCAGCTGTTCTTTGAAAAGCGAATCGACTTCATGCCTTGTCAGCTCGCCTTCTGCAGGTATGTATATCTTTATCTGGTTTGTCCCCGCTTGTGCAGCTTCATCAGAAACCTTATCTGCACGGCGCAGGACTTCATCGGTTTCAGGTGAGTTCTTGTCAATCAGTGTAATACCAATACAGCACGTGGTATTGATTTTTTCATTACCTATATTTACGTCCAGATCCATAATTGCATTCTGGATTTTTTCTGCATATGCCTGAGCCGAATCATTATCCTGGTTATAGGCAATAACCGAATAGCTGGGATTCATAAATGACAGCGTATCGTCTTTATGGATCACTTGTTTTAATGTGCTTGCGACTTCAACAAAGAACTTGTCGATATCAACTGCGCCTATGCGGTTCTTTATGTCTCCAAAATTGTCCAGTCTGATCTCTATCAGTGCGGCGGAGCAATCTTCTGATTCACACTGGGATATCGTATCTTCAAGTTTGTCCAGGCAGTATTGCCTGTTATACAAGCCGGTAAGCTGGTCCTTCTGGCTGAGCTCTTTCAGTCTCTCTTCGAGTGCTTCAGCATTGGCATTTTCCTTTCGAATGATGACCTGTATGCATGGTTCGCCTTCAATGCTTGCTGGTGAGAACTCCATTTCACCTTCGAATTTTGTGCCATCGGGCTTTTGCAGGTGTGTCTTATGGACTTCTGTTGTCGCGTCTTTTTGCAGATAGTCTCGCAGAAATGTTTTGAAGCTGTCTCTGTTATCGGGTGCAATCATATCCAGTATCGGCATGCTCTCCAGTTCATCTGAGTGTTCCAAACCAAACAAGTCCAGGTATGAAGCGTTGGAGTATACATGCATGCCTTCATGTACGTAGGCAATAGAGTCACGTGAACTGTCGAGTAAGGATGCGCAGCGACGCTCTGACTCGCCCATCGCGGATTCAAGTTTGTGCATTTGTCGCCAGCTGCGTAGCGCATTAATTTCGCGGTTTATTACCATGCGAAGATGATCCATGTTCTCATATGAAGACAGGTCAGCGGCGCCTTCCCTCATAGCATTAACAGTCGATTCCTCGCTGCCATTTTTTTGAACAGCAATCACGGGGACGGGTGTGCCGTTCAAATTTTGCTTGATACAGTCACAAACTTCTTTCAGTGAGATCAGCTCCATTCCTTTTGTGTATAAAACCATGTCAGGCTCTTTCTTGCGAATTGCCTCGGACAGGTCCTCTGCGTCTTCAACTCGTGTGGATCGCGCTGCATAGCCTTCATTACGTAGTGTGCTGACGATTTTTTCTTCTGTATCAAAAGAATCGTCGATCACTACGAGATTTATTTTCTTCTCGTCCACAAATGTTTCCCTTGGTGTCTCGGCGGCTAATGCATTAAATGACATAGTTTTTTCTTGTTATTAGAGCGATGACCATATTTCGTCAAAATTGTCCTTGTTTTTTGCGGACGATTTGTTTTTTTCTTCTTTTTTCATTTTTTCCACGGCATCCGCGGGAGTGAACTGGAACTGGGTGAATGAACCTGTGTGTTCTTTAACTGTACCCAGGTGGATTTCCATTACCTCTCCCTGGTCCTGATCCTGATTCTGATTCTGTTTCTGTTTCTGTCTCTGTTTCTGCTCCAGGACGTTGATTTTCAGCTTGTCACCGGGTCTGAATGCATGTGTTGGAAGCAGTACACTCATTGGCAGATCCAGGGCTTTTATAGCTGGTAGCATCAGGCACTCGAAAGGTTCTTCATTGGGTCTGTTGCTGCGTTGCACTGTGGCGGACATGACTCTGGGTGATAGTACCTGGACACCGATTTCCAGGCCGCTTTCCCGGATGAATTGCATCCACCGGATTACGCCGATTCGCCATGTGAGGCTTCCATCAGGTTCATTTTCACGTAATGCGATGGGCTCGCCTACTTGCGCCCTGGAGGTGGTATCTGAATTCCAGCGTAGGCAATAACCGCCAGCACTGACATTAACTACCTCCCAGTGCCTGTCATATTTGTTATGCAGTCCGAGTTTGGTATCTTCATGAAACTGCCTTTCTTTAGCATAAGCTTCAGTTAGAACTTTGTTTTTGGCTACCAGGTCCCATGGGTTTTCATTATCACTGCCTATTTCATGATGAGTCATGTAACCTGATTCAGCCTGCGACTCACTGGCTTTTAAATCTTCAGGTATGGTTTCCAGGGAAATATTAAGCTGGTTGCGTTTACTGGGATTTATAACTTCCGGCTCTTCTTCAGCTTTAACTTTACCGGCGATTTCTCTGGCAGCATTTACCAGGCCAATTGCAGCCTTGATGTGTCCGCGCCTGTCAGCCCGCGAGAAACGACGTTTCGCACAAACACCCCATGACATGGCAAGGACCTGCAATGTTTCTGCCGACAACTGGTCACCAATAGCGAGTTTTCCTTCCGTGTTTTGAGTGCTGTTGATGTCTTTGCGGATGGTATCGACGAGCTCTGATGTTTCAAGTGTACGGATCTCGGATGTACCGTCACAGTCTTGCATCGACAGGTAATTCGGCGGGCGGTCCTGGTCGATTCTGGAACAGAAGAATCTATTGACCTGATGTTCCCGGGCATCTTTATCGAGTTTCGTCAAATCGGCCCATTCAGCCAGCTTGTTATATACGCGTTCCGAGTCGCTCTGTCTTAGAGCCGAGGGGCGTGCCAGCGCGAACAGCATTGCCTGCTTGTAGTAATCAGAAATACTGGCTTTATTAAGCTTGTATTCAACGTCAGGTATCGTCTTGATATGGAAGCTCTGTTGTTCGGCATAGGCGTACATCTGATGTATGTCATACCAGGTGCCTACCGGATAGGGTTCATAGATTTCGCTGGCCCTTAACAGGAGCTCGGACATATAACGTATCGCGCGCAGTATGGCTATATTTTGCGTCTTTGAATCAACCTTTTTATCCAGGCCGTTTGCGGCTTCAAAAATAATGATCTTGTAGCCGTAGGACATTTCCTTCAGTAACGACTGGTTCAGGTTTACTATTTTCTGGCTTTTTTCAGGTAAGGGCAGGGTGCGATTAATGAAATATTTTTCCAGGTTGTTGAAAATGTTGCGCACCGGTTCGCGTAACAGTTCCATATCTTCTATGCGATATCTGTTTGGCATGGTCTGGCGGTTCAGATCACGTACTGCGCTGTAAATCTGCCGGGTCATTTCACCCATGTTGGCATGAGGTAAGCCCGCCAGCCATTTTTTCAGCTTGCGCGGATGGTTTGATATCGCTCCTTTAGCGGGCGTATTTTGTTCGGGTATATGTAATTTCATTGCCAGTCAGTTCACTATCCAGCCCCGTAGGCCTGCCAAATCTCATTCTTGTTTGATAAAACAAGGAGATAGTTATGTTTTTATTGTTTGTAAATGAAACACTGATAATTGTAGCTCAGATAGTGAAAATTGCTGTTTTTGACGTTGCACCCGGTATTTCCCGTACCAGCCGGGGCACCAGGAATCCGGGAAGCTCCTGTTTGAGTGTATTCAGTATCTCAATGGCCCTGTTCCGGGGAACATCGAAATGCATTGCGCCCTGAACAGGGTCCAGCATGTGTAAATAGTATGGTAGTACACCGGCCTGATACAAACGCTTGCTCAGAGAAATGAGTGACGCGGTGGAATCGTTAACACCCTTTAACAACACGCTTTGATTGAGCAGGGTAATACCAGTTGAAGCCAGCCGTTGCAGTGCTTCAAGTTCGTCACTCATCAGTTCATTGGCGTGATTAGCGTGGATCACAAGCGTTATTCTGAAACGCAGTTTTTGTAATAGTGTGATCAGCCCATTATCAATGCGTGAGGGCAACACAACAGGGAGCCGCGTATGAATGCGCAGCCATTTTATATGTGGAATTTGTTCGAGTGCAGTGCACAGGCGCTCCAGCTTTTCGCTATCCAGTACCAGCGGGTCGCCTCCGCTCAGGATAACTTCATGGACATCATCGTGCGTACGCAGATATTCGATCGCCTGCTGCCACTCATTTTTGCGTGGATTGGAACTGGAGTAGGGGAAATGGCGCCTGAAGCAGTATCGGCAGTGTATTGCGCAGGCGCCGGTTGTTACCAGTAAAACACGCCCTTTGTACTTATGCAGCAGTCCAGGTGTTGCCATTGCATTGAGATCTCCAACGGGATCCGTGAGTCCGGAGAGTGTGTTTTCTGATGCAACCGGCAGTACCTGCATAAGCAGCGGATCATCAGCATCGCCCTTTTGCATTTTTTTAACAAACGCCCTCGGCACCCGCAGGCTGAAATCGGAATTTCGAATGAGTTTGTTTTCTATGTGCTCGAGTCCAAGCTCGTACAATAATTCATCGACAGAGGTAATAGCGTTGGCCAGCTCGAACTGCCAGTCAGCGGACTCGCCGGCTTTTAGCAACTTGATATTGCGCATATGTCCTGATTCGGCGTGTGCTCTAAACGGTATTCGGGTAAGATTACGCCCTGAATTAAACAGGTTAAAAGCATGGCATCATACAACACAAACGAATTTAAAAATGGATTGAAAATCATGCTGGATGGCGATCCGTGTTCTATTACAGAAAATATTCTTGTCAAACCCGGGAAAGGCCAGGCATTCAATCGAGTTAAGATGAAGAACCTGAAGACCGGTCGTACCCTTGAGCGTACATTCAAAGCCACCGAATCGGTTGAAGCTGCTGATGTTGAAGACATCGGTGTGGAATTTTTATATACAGACGGCGAATACTGGCATTTCATGGAACCGGAAACTTATGAACAGCATGCTGCGGACAGTGTTGCAGTTGGCGATGCGTCCAAATGGATCAAGGGCCAGGAAAGCTGCGTGATGACATTGTGGAACGGCGCGCCACTGTCGATAACTCCGCCTAATTTTGTAGAGCTCGGCGTGACACAGACAGACCCGGGTCTCAAGGGCGACACTGCACAGGGTGGCTCCAAGCCGGCAACACTGGAGACGGGTACGGAGGTCAAGGTGCCGCTATTCATTGATGAAGGTGATGTGCTGAAAATTGACACCAGAACCGGTGAATATGTTTCCAGGGCCTGATGCCGGCGATGAGTGAGAGCTGGCGGCCAGCAGCATCCAGAGAAGTAATGCAGTTAAGGGCCCGTATGTTGAGAGACATACGGGCCTTTTTTGATCGGCGCGGCGTGCTTGAAATAGAAACGCCCTTGTTGTCTTCATCGTCTACAACAGATCCCAATATCAACAGTTTCTCTACTCGCTATCAACATCAGGGCCTTTATTTGAATACATCCCCTGAATACTGCATGAAGCGCTTGCTGGCTGCCCACGGTGATGCGATCTACCAGGTCTGCAAGTCGTTTCGTGATGACGAACTGGGGCCGAGTCACAATCCCGAATTCACCATGCTGGAATGGTATCGACCAGGGTTTGACATGTTTGAGCTGATGGATGAGCTTGGAGACCTGGTGCAGATGTTGGCTGGCAATTACGCACTCAACAGCGACAGCGTGCAAAAAATCAGTTATGCCGAAGCTTACCGGCAGGCTGCCGGCATCAACCCGCATGCGACCTCGGCTGATGAATGCCGCAGCTGCGCTATGAAACACGGCATCGAGCAACCGGTAGGCCTCGAAGATGATATCGATGAGTGGCTGGACTGGCTGT
>Ga0316193_10004410_pt1 | contig 10341 bp, 11 predicted proteins | sample MerIslsedime2_MG_FD_207735 | JGI IMG/M metagenome (GOLD analysis project Ga0316193, IMG submission 207735) | Coastal sediment microbial communities from Maine, United States - Merrow Island sediment 2 | ecosystem: Environmental > Aquatic > Marine > Coastal > Sediment | place: USA: Maine...
CCGGGACGTGTCCTGGGGATTTTACATCGCGCAGTTCACCTTTCTGGTCGGCGTAGCGGCTGGGGGCGTGATGGTGGTGCTCCCCTACTACCTGCACGACTACAAGGCTTACGGTCGGATCACCATTCTGGGTGAATTCCTGGCTATCGCCGCCCTGGTCATGTGCTTGACCTTTATCATCGTCGATCTCGGGCAGCCGCGGCGGATATTCAATGTCTGGCTTTACCCGACGCTGAACTCGGTGCTTTTCTGGGATACGATCGTGCTCAACGGGTACCTCTTTCTGAACATCGTTGTCGGCTGGAATGTTCTCGAGGCCGAGCGAAACGGCGTGCATTACCCGGCGTGGGTCAAACCGTTCATCTATCTCTCCATTCCCTGGGCCATCAGTATTCACACCGTGACCGCGTACCTTTACGCCGGCCTTCCCGGCAGAGGGTTCTGGATGACGGCCATCATGGCCCCGCGTTTCCTCTCTTCGGCTTTTGCATCCGGTCCGGCCCTGCTGGTCCTGCTGTGTCTGATCATTCGGCGGACGACCAACTTCGACCCCGGACGGCAACAAATCCAGACCTTGGCCAAGACCGTGGCCTATGCCATCGTTCTGAACGTGTTTTTCTTCCTGTGTGAAGTCTTTACGGTATTCTACAGCCAGATCCCCGAGCACATGGACCACTTTACCTACCTTTTCGTCGGTCTGCACGGACACGGCACCTATGTGCCCTGGATGTGGACCTCGATGGGCCTGATGGTCATCGGCATCATCCTGCTGGTCAACCCGGTCACCCGGAGAAACGAGGGGGTGCTGGCGGTGGCCTGTATAGCGGTTTTTGCCGGAACCTGGATCGACAAGGGGCTCGGCCTGATCTCCGGCGGGTTCGTGCCGAACCCGCTGCACGAGGTGAATGAATATATTCCGACACTGCCGGAACTGTTCATATCGCTGGCGATCTGGTGCCTCGGCTTCTTTGTTCTCACCGGTCTATTCAAGATCGCGGTTTCGGTCAAGGAAGAGGTCCGAGAGTAAAAAAAACAATTCAAAAACAAAAAAGGGGGACCCGGCCCGGGTCCCCCTTTTTTGTTTACAGCGGGTTGAGCATGGATTAAGCTTATATCCAAAACTGATCGGTTCTAGGTTCAGGGTTAAAGGTTCAAAGGTTACAACCGTATAAGGCATACCCTATTGGGAGAAACCGTTCTATAAACACCTGAATCCAGATTTATCGAGATATGAGCACTGCCTCTGGCTGCCGATCCAGTTTTATCGAAGAGGAAACGTTTAAGTTCCGGTGAAAAATTCCAAATCGCAAATAACAAACAAATCACAATGACCAAAATTCAAAATGTCAAACCTGATTGGGTCATTGGGTATTGAAATTTGGGATTTCATTGGAATTTGGAGCTTGGAATTTGAGTTTTCTAAATACCTCAATATCCGGGATAGTATTTCTAAAAATTACCTTTCTATAAGGTTATAGTACCCTTAATTTTCATATAAGTTTCTAAGGGCTTTTCAACCCAGAACGTTGAACCCTGAACCGGCTCAACCTAAGTATTTAAATTATTTGTCGTCATATAAAAAGGTGTATCGTTTAGATGAATTTTAGCATCGACGTCATTTCCGAAGCCTGGCTCCTCCTTAGGGAATCGGCCCTTTACATTCTTTTCGGCCTGCTGGTCAGCGGATTCTTGCGGGTTTTTCTCAATCCGAACACGATTGTCCGACACCTTGGAAAAGGGCGCTTTAAACCGGTTTTTAAGGCCGCCCTGTTGGGGATACCCATCCCGCTCTGATCGTGCGGGGTGCTGCCTGCGGCCGTGACGCTGCAGAAACAAGGGGCCAACACAGGGGCCGTCACCTCCTTTATGATCTCTACGCCGGAGTCCGGCATCGACTCGATAGCCATCACGTATGCCCTGCTGGATCCCATCATGACCGTGGCACGACCGGTGGTGGCATTTATCACCGCTGCCGTCGCCGGTGTCGCCGAAAATCTGCTGGAAAAAAGAAGCAGCGACACCCAAATTCATCCGGACCTGACCTGTCCGGTCGATCAATGTTGTGACGGAGTCAACTGCCGTCCCGAAGATCACAGGCGTCACCACAGCTTGGCCGAAAAGCTGGGGGCAGGGGTGCGGTATGCGTTTACGGATTTTTGGAACGATTTGGCGGGCTGGTTTTTTATCGGGCTATTGGCAGCCGGTTTGATTGCCGTTCTCATCCCCGAGGAAATGGTCAAGACCTATCTCGGCAGCGGGCTCCCGGCAATGCTCTTCATGCTGGCGGTCGGAATACCGCTGTACATCTGTGCGACCGCTTCAACCCCCATCGCCGCCGCACTGATCCTCAAAGGCGTCAGTCCCGGCGCGGCGCTGGTTTTTCTGCTGGCCGGTCCTGCCACCAACGTCGCTGCGTTGACGGTCATGGCGGGCATTATCGGAAAACGGGCCACCGTCATTTATCTGGTGGCGATAGCCGTTTCGACCGTCGTCTTCGGATTGATTTTAGATCAGGTTTACTCAGCCTTGGGCGTGTCGGCTCAAGCCATTGTCAGCGGGACGGCGACCGAAATACCTGCGTGGATCGAGGTGGCCGGCGCTTTAACACTTGTCCTCTTGTCACTCCCGCTTTTCTTCCGCAAAATCCGTGGAGCTATGCGCGCCGGGCGGCGCTATTTTGGTAGACCGACGGCTGGCCGGCCCAGTACTCCACCGACGTCTCCGCCCGATGTTGAGCCTGTTTGCGGGCCGACCTGAGGGTGTTCTCCTGGTCCGGGCGGATCATAGATAGTGTCCCTCCATAAACGGCCCTTTTCCGCAACTCCCCGCCTGCTTCGGGACAGGTCGGCGTTAATCACGCTAAAGACGTGACAGGTCTGCTGAATCACTTGTGCGGCGTACAAAAGTACGCCTCCGCGCGATGCCGCCGTTTTCCTTGAACTTGCAAAAAATTGCACATTTCTGGGCCGGAAACTGATAGTTCTTACAAAGACAGAGCGGTAATGGCAGGGATTGAACTGACCTTAGAAGACGAGCCTGTCCGCGCCGCAAAAAATGTACAACCCCTCGCCGTGGGCCAGGCAGGCGAGGGTCATGTTCAACTGCTCGGCCAAGGCCACGGCTATGGCGGTTGGTCTGGAAACCGACAGGACGATCGGAATGCCCGCCCGTCCGGCTTTCTGAACGAGTTCGTAGCTGGTGCGCGAGGAGAGAGCCAGCAGGCAGGCTTCAGCCAATCGCTCGGTCAGAAAGAGCTTTCCAATCACCTTATCGAGGGCGTTGTGGCGTCCGACATCCTCTGCAGCGGCCAGAAGCTCGAAATTTGAGTTGAACAGGGCGGCGGCGTGGGAAGCCATGGTCTGCCGGCGCAGCGGTTGGTGGCTGGAGAGGGTATCGATGCATTTCAAGATTCTGCCGGCAGATAGTGCGGGCCCTTTCGGCACCGGTGATATCGTCTGTTTCAAGTCCCTGACGATCTCCTTGCCACAGATACCGCAGCTGGTCTGGCTGATAAAACCCCGGCGGTCGAGGGTTGCGACAATTTTTTCGCGGCGGGACGCCGTCAGCGTGACGGTCACCACGTTGGTGTCTGCACCGTCGCAAAATCCGATGGCGTTGAGGTCGGCGGGGGTGTCGACGATCCCTTCGGCGAGGCAAAACCCGGCAACATGGTCGATTTCGTCACCGGGAGTGCGCATGATTACCGAATAAGGTCTACCCTGGATGCGAATTGAAAGCGGTTCTTCGGTAATGATGTTTCTGTAATCGGGCCGTCCGTCAGTTCCATCCCAGTGCATGATCGCTTTCTTGAGATACCCTTCCACCGCCACCCCCGGTTTTTTCGATACCGCTGCGCCTGCCATGTGGGACGGATCTACGGCTTTTTGAGACCCTAAGGTTTAGCCGAACCCACGGTTGCCGCCACGATTTCAATGGCGTCCCCGGTGTGGATGGCACCGCCGATTAAAACGCGCGCGAAGACCCCTTCTCGCGGCATGATGCAGTCGCCGGCCTGATAGTAGATGGCACATTTGTTTTTGCACTCTTTGCCGATCTGCGTAATCTCTACCAAGGCCGAGTTACCCAGCCGGAAGCGGGTGCCGATCGGAACCTTCGGCCAGTCGATACCGGTTGTGGCAATGTTTTCTGCAAAATCGCCGTAGTCAACCGTCAGCCCGCGCTCGCGGGCGTGTTCGATGCTTTCGGCGGCCAGAAAACTGACCTGCCGGTGCCAACGGCCTGCATGTGCATCAGCACTTAGACCGTGATTTGCGATCAGTTCGGCCGAATCAACACACTGTTTACGGGTGCCTTTTTTCCGGCTGATGGCAATTGAAACGATTTTCATTGGATTTTTTCTCGGATCTTACGGGTTCCAATAGTATCGACAACGTTGACGTGTGACCGTCATCGACGAATACGTTTTAATATACGGATTTTTTCAGCGATGTCCATTTCATAGACTCTATGAGATAAGGCATATTTTCCTTGACAAAACTACTGCAAGCATCCATATTATTCAATTTTTAAATTAATGTGTAATTTGAGTTAGATACTAAGGAGGCCGAAAAAATGTATGCGGTAGTGGCAACGGGCGGAAAACAATACAAGGTCAGGGAGGGCGAAATTCTGCGGGTTGAAAAAATCCCGGGCGACATCGGCACGCCCGTTTCATTCGACAAGGTGCTGATGACCTCTGACGGTACATCCGTCAACATCGGGCAACCGTTTTTAGAGAACATTGCGGTCAACGGGCATATCACGGAACAGGGCAAAGCGAAAAAGATTCTGGTTTTCAAATACAAGAGACGTAAGAGATACCGTCGCAAGAATGGTCACCGTCAGCCGTATACGACTGTAAAGATCGACAGCATCGCCCTTTAACACCCTTTCCCGTGAAGGCGGCGGTGGTTCTCTGCTAATGAAACCGTGGATGGGCACTAGCTAAGTACCGTGATGCGCACCCTAAAAAAGAATCGACAGTTAGATGATCGGACCATATTAGAAGGCAGCGTTTCGACGCGCTTGAGGAGATAGACCATGGCTCATAAAAAGGCAGCGGGGAGTTCAAAAAACGGCCGCGACAGCGCCGGACAACGGCGGGGTGTAAAGTGTTTCGGCGGCGAGCGCGTCAAGGCCGGCAGCATTCTGGTGCGTCAGGTTGGCACCAAAATTCACCCCGGCGATAACGTCGGTATCGGCAAGGACTACACGATCTTTGCCAAAATCGACGGGATTGTGGCTTACGAGCGGCTCGGGCGGTCACGCAAAAAAGTGAGCGTACATGTAGAGTGAAATTTGTCGATGAGGCGACCATCACAATTCAATCCGGTAACGGCGGCAGTGGTTGCGTCAGTTTTCGGCGCGAAAAATACATACCGCGCGGAGGCCCGGACGGGGGTGACGGAGGCAAGGGCGGGAATGTGGTATTGCGGGTCTCGCCCGGCAAGCGAACCCTCTACGATTTTCGCCATAAAAAGCAGTTCAGGGCTCAAAACGGGCACCAGGGACAAGGCCGGCAAAAAACCGGTCGGGATGGTAAAGATCTGGTCATCGAGCTTCCACCCGGCACACTGATCCGGGATGCTGATACCGATCAGGTCATAGCCGACCTGGTCGAGGGTGACCAGGCGTTTGTTGCCGCCAAGGGCGGCCGGGGCGGTCAGGGGAATACGCGATTTAAATCCGCCACCCATCGTGCGCCGCGATTTTCTCAGCCCGGTGAACCGGGACAAAGCCTCACGCTGAAGCTGGAGCTGAAACTCATCGCCGATGTCGGCATCATCGGATTGCCCAATGCCGGGAAATCAACCCTCATCAGTGCTATCTCCTCCGCGAACCCCAAGATCGGAGCCTATCCCTTCACTACCCTCACGCCCAATCTCGGTGTGGTTCAAGCCGGCTCGAATAAACCCTTTATCGTGGCCGATATTCCGGGCCTGATCGCCGGGGCTCATGAAGGTACCGGCCTCGGGATCCGGTTTCTGCGTCATATCGAACGGACCGGTTTCCTGGTTCATCTCATCGATGCCTCACGGATCGATCTGCATTCTCCACTCGAAGACTACCGGCTTGTCAATGCGGAGCTCTCACAATACGGACGCGGGCTGATCGAAAAACCTCAGGTGGTGGTGCTCAACAAAATGGACCTGTCGGGAACGACGGAAGCCGCACAAGCTTTTGAATCGGCTTTGACAGGTCAATCGGTGCTGCGGATCTCGGCGGCAACCGGTGCTGGCGTCGATCGGTTGATTCCACACATCTCGCGTCTGATTTCAAAACGGGTTTCAAAACGGGTTTCAAAACGGGTTTCAAAACGGGTTCAACAAAAGGTTCTCCATGGGGCCACAATAGCGGGCGAAAGCGATGACGGACAACAGGACGATTTGCTTTGAATGTACCCAACGGGTGGTCGTCAAAGTCGGCAGCAACGTTCTCACGGCCGAAAACGATCTGAACCTGGCGGCAATCCGTTCCATCAGCCGGCAGATCTGCCGGCTGATCCGTACTGGAATCGAAGTGATCCTGGTCTCATCGGGTGCCATGGCGTCGGGGATCCGGAAACTCGATCTGCCCCGGCGGCCGGATGAAGTCCCGAAACGCCAGGCCGTGGCAGCTGTCGGCCAGGCCGGTTTGATCATGGAATACGAGAAAGCCTTCGGCCGCTATGACAAAAAAGTCGCCCAAATTCTGCTCACCAGTGAAGATCTCTCCAATCGCCAACGCTATCTAAACGCCCGCAACACCCTCTATACCTTGCTCGCATGGCAGGTGGTGCCGATCATCAATGAAAACGACACCGTGATGGTGGAAGAGATCAAATTCGGGGACAACGACACACTGGCAGCCATGATCACACTCTTGATGGACGCCGATCTGCTGATCAATCTGACCGACATCGATGGCCTGTACACCAAAGATCCAAGGCAATTTGCGGATGCCGAGCTGATTCCGGTGATATACCGGATCGAAAAACGCATCGAGAAATATGCCGGTGATATACCCGGGGCGCTCGGCACCGGCGGCATGTTGAGCAAGATCAAGGCCGCTCGTAAGCTCAGCGCCGTCGGCATTCCGATGGTGATCGCCAACGGTACGAAGCCGGACATTTTGAAAAAACTTTTTGACGGACGGAAACTCGGAACTTTTTTTGTGCCTAAAAAGAAAAAGCTGTCCAGCCGCAAGGGTTGGATCGCCTTCAACCTCAAGCCTCAGGGCATATTGGTGATCGATAACGGCGCGGTCGACGCCCTGCTGCGCAACGGTAAAAGCCTTCTGCCCAGCGGCATCACAGCCGTCGAGGGTGAATTCACCGTCGGCGCACCGGTTGCTTTCAAAAGCCAGGGAAACAGAGTGATCGGAGTCGGGCTTGTCAACTACAGTTCTTCGGATATACAGAAAATAAAAGGTCGCAAGTCGGGTCAGATTAAAAGCTGCCTCGGTCACAAGCCGTTTGACGAGGTGATCCACCGCGACAACCTGACGATCACCGTCGAAATGGACGATTGAGACGGGCAATCAGAGAAAACGGCACAGATATGCATATCGGTTTGTTCGGCGGCACTTTCAATCCTGTTCACATTGGGCACCTGCGGGCAGCCCTGGAGGTGGTGGAAAAGTTTCCGCTGGATGAATGCCATTTTGTCCCGTCCGCAACCCCGCCGCACAAGGCTGCCGGTGATTTGGTCGACGCGAGCATCCGCTATGACATGATATGTCGTGCGGTGGCCGGCCAAGCCGGGTTGAAGGTTTCCGACATCGAACTAAAGCGGGCGGGACCTTCCTACACCGTCGACACCATTCGACTTTTCAGGGAGAAGTTACCCAAATCCGACCGACTTTACCTGATCGTCGGCCTGGATGCTTTTCTGGAACTCGACACCTGGAAATCATACCGCACACTCCTGAAGTCGGTGGCATTCATCGTGATGTCAAGGCCGGAACGGGGATTGGAAAGATCATCTGAAAGGTGGCGGGCATTGAACGACTTTTTGTGCCACGTTATCTCCGAGGAATACACCGGTTCGGAAGAGCGGTCGGTTTTTTCACATCCTCAACTGATGCCGGTTCACGTTATTAATGTCACCATGCTCGATATCTCTTCCTCCAAGATCAGGGAACTGATCCGCAGCGGTTGTTCCGTGCGGTATCTCTTACCTGCGGAAGTGCTTGACATTGTCCACAGCCGAGGGCTTTACGTATGACCGATGAATTTGTCGATACGCTCGAGGTCTATGTCAGGGCGGTAACGGGAAAAAAAGCCGAAAATCTGGTCGTTCTCGATGTTCGGGAACTGACTTCGGTGGCCGATGCGTTTATCATTTGCAGCGGACGATCAAACCGCCAGGTGCAGGCGATTGCCGAACACATCCATTCGGAACTGAAAAAACAGCATAAAAAACCGCTGAGTGTGGAAGGGATAAACGAAGGGCATTGGGCTTTGCTCGATTACGGGGATGTCATCATCCACATTTTCTACGAACCGGTGCGGCTGTTTTACGATCTGGAGGGATTGTGGATGGATGCCAGACGCATAAAAACAAGGAGTATGATAAGCATGGTCCATTCAAAAGCACCGACGGATAATGCCGATGAATAAGCCCAAACCCTGTCTGCTGATGATCCTCGACGGTTGGGGAATCGATTCCGCCGGGGAGGGCAATGCCGTCCACCTCGCCCGGACCTCTTTTCTGGATAAGCTCCTGACCACTTATCCGACCACCCGGCTGCAGTGCGCCGGTTCCGCGGTCGGACTCCCGGAAGGAATAATGGGGAATTCGGAGGTTGGGCATCTGAACATCGGTGCCGGCCGGATTGTGTATCAGGACCTTTTGCGTATCGACCGGGCTATTGCCGACGGTTCATTTTTCCGAAACGAGATGTTTACGACGGTGATGTCAGCCGTCGCTGAAAGGGGGTCGGCGCTGCACCTGTTGGGTCTTGTGTCCGACGGCGGTGTTCACAGCCAACTCGACCACCTGCTCGCTCTGGTCGACCTGGCCGACCAAAAGGGATTGAAGCGGGTTTTCGTCCACGCCATCCTCGACGGACGCGACACACCTCCCGACAGCGGGGTCGGTTATCTGTCCCGGCTGCAGAAACATCTCAATGCCGGCGGTTGTGGCAAGATCGCAACGGTTTGCGGACGGTATTACGCCATGGACCGCGACGGTCGCTGGGAGCGGGTTGAAAAAGCCTATCGACTCTACGTGCAGGGCAAGGGGCGCGCGGTTCGTGACCCGATTGCGGCCGTCACAGATTCATACCTGCGGGAAGAAACCGACGAGTTTGTGAAGCCGATTGTGGTTACCGATGAAAAGAGTGAGCCCCTGAGCACGGTTAGCGAGGGTGACGGGGTCATTTTTTTCAATTTCAGGGCCGATCGTGCCCGCGAGATCACACGTGCCTTTACCGTGCCGGATTTCGACGGGTTTCGGCGTGAGGTGTTCCCCAACCTCTGCGGGTATGTCTGCATGACACGCTACGAGGAAATATTAACCCTGCCTGTCGCGTACCCGCCGGTACACCTTAAAGGCCTTCTCGGCGAGGTCGTCAGTCGGAACGGCTTACGTCAGTTGCGTATTGCCGAAACCGAAAAATACGCCCATGTCACTTATTTTTTCAACGGCGGCGAGGAAAAGCCTTTTGGGTTAGAAGACAGGTGTCTGATTCCCTCCCCGCGCGAGGTGGCCACTTACGATTTGAAGCCGGAAATGAGCGCCGCAGAGGTCACCGCGACGCTCATCGAGCGGTTGACATCCAACAGTTACGATCTGATCGTGTTGAATTTTGCCAACATGGACATGGTGGGGCACACCGGCATTCTTGGCGCCGCCGTCAAAGCCTGCGAGACGGTGGACCATTGCGTCCAGCAAATTGTCGAACGGGTCGCCGGTATGGGCGGCGTAACGATGATCACGGCCGATCACGGAAACTCGGAAAAGATGATCGACGAGCGTGGCGGTGCCCACACCGCCCACACCCTCAACCCGGTGCCGTTTATTCTGGTTGATGATTCCCGGCGTGGCACCGACCTGCGTCCGGGAGTTCTGGCCGATATTGCGCCCACGATTCTCGACATCATGGGGATCGAGAAACCGCCTGAAATGACGGGAACCTCATTATTAGGGCGCACTCAAAAATAACGTCACATTTTGGACGCCGATGCATCCCGTCCGGCTGTGTTGCGAAAACTCGGAATATCCAGATATTCCTGCATTTTCGCGCCTTGCTGGCCGGACGCCTCAACACCCAAAATTACGAACTTATTTTTTCGTGAACCCTTAGGCGTCGACAGCTTCCGGTTTTTCCATGAGGTCGTAGATAAGGTCGCCGAAGAAT
>Ga0316193_10004417_pt1 | contig 10339 bp, 9 predicted proteins | sample MerIslsedime2_MG_FD_207735 | JGI IMG/M metagenome (GOLD analysis project Ga0316193, IMG submission 207735) | Coastal sediment microbial communities from Maine, United States - Merrow Island sediment 2 | ecosystem: Environmental > Aquatic > Marine > Coastal > Sediment | place: USA: Maine...
TCATCAGTGGTCCTCCGCAGCGCCAGATAGCCGAGATAGACGAAGAACATGATCGCCGTCAACGTCAGCCGAGCATCCCACGTCCACCAGACTCCCCAGGTCGGTTTCGCCCAGATCATCCCGAGGGCAAGCGCAAGGCCCGTGAAGAACACTCCAATTTCGGCGCTTGCCGCGGCCACGCGATCGGCCTTGAGGTTCCGGGTGACGAGGTAGACGAGGCTCCCGATGAAGGTCACAAAGAACGCGGTGTACGCCAACCAGGCTGACGGAACGTGGACGTACATGATACGAACGAGATCGCCCTGCACGTCATCCGGCGGGCTCGTCATCGCCATGGTGAATGACACGGCGAGCGAGATGCCGATCGCGATCCACGGCCATCGGCTATTCCGCGCGGTCACAGCCATCAGGACTCCTGTAGGGGTCTCGCCGTCAATACCCCGATCATGGCCACCACCGTCGCAACAGCAACCATGAGCAACACCCAGGAAACAATAGCGTGACCGTACCGTAAGCCGTCGTAGGCCTGGGTCGCTCCGAGAAGCAGCGGGACCGACAGCGGGGCCACCAGGAGGGGCACCAGCGCCGTGCCCGCGCTGGTGCTGTTGACGATTGAGGCAGTCAGGGTTCCGAGCAGAGCAAGACCGATCGCAGCGATGATCATGGTCAGAAGCAGCCATCCGGGTCCGAGCACGTCGATGTTGTAGAGGCCGACCGCGACAACTCCGACCACCACCTCGAATGCCAGCAGAAGAATGGTCGAGGAGATGGTTCGGCCGATGAATCCAGCCGCCGGATCGAGACCGAGGAGCGACGACGCATCCTGCTGCGGAATCGTTTCCTTCGATGCCTTCCCGACGGCAACGAGCACTCCGAACAGCATCACGATCACCCAGTACATGCCAACGCCGATTTCGCGGAGGAGTTCGGCATCGGTCCCTACTGCGAGCGGCACGAGGAGCAGAGCGAGCGCTCCGAACGGGATCGTGATCCACAGAACGTCGCCGCTCCGACGCTCCCTCAGGAGATCGCGGTCGACCACCGCACGGACTTGATGCCAGAACCCGGTGGTCATGTGAGCGTCCCTCCGGCGAGCTCGACACTCCGGTGGGCGATCGCGTTGATGCGATCCCGGTCGTGGGAGACGACGATCACCGCTCCCCCCTCTGCCGCTTTTCGCTCGATCAGCCCTTCAACGAGGTCGACCGCGTTGCGGTCTAGAGCGGAATGCGGCTCGTCGAGCAGGAGCAGCGATCGATCGATCATCAGCTCCCTGGCGAACTCAGTGCGACGCTGCATCCCGTGCGATGATGCACCTGCGAGCCGATCCGCGGCGCCGGCAAGACCCACGGCTCCAAGCGCTTCCGGGACGCGATCGATTGGCACACCGGCAACACGACTCGCATATTGAAGATTCTCGGCCAGGGTCAGTTCCGGGAAGAGTCCGGGAACGTGACCGACCATGCCGATCCGACGACGTACGTCGTACCGATCCGACGAGGCAAGGTCGGCCCCAAGCACGGTTCCCACTCCCTGCGCCGGCCGTATCAACGTTGCGATCAGCCGGAGTGCTGTGGTCTTGCCTGCACCGTTCGCTCCGAACAGTCCGACGACTTCGCCCGATCCGACTTCGAGATTCACGTCGCGAAGTATCTGCGTCGACCCGATCCGGACCCCGACCCCGTTCAGCACTACAAGCGGCACACCGGCCACGTCCCCAGATAGCGGATCGGTCCCCTGGTCGGGAGCCGAGGTCGAACGCGGATCGCTCACCATCGCTTCCCCTCGAACCCGCCGAGAGCCCAACCGCCACTCATCGCGCTCTCAGGGTGCCGCTGCACCACCGTATGGCTCACCACTTCTCCTCGCATCCGGCCCGTCGCACACCGAGACTGCAATTGGAGGACTCTAACGCTCGCGAGGTCAACCAGAACCTCGCCCTGCGGTCATTTGACCGATCGTCCGGCTCCGCTCGCCGTCGCCCGGTTCGCTCACGACTGCCGTCTGAGCCACCGATCCACGAATCGTGTTCGATCGTCTGCGAAGTCTGTGACTCCGTCGGCGTGACACTCGGCACAGGTCGTCTGTGCGTGGCACGAGAAACACGTTGCATCTCCAAATCTCACAACATTGGGATGCGCGAGGAGCCAGGGCTGTTCTGGATCACCTTCGGGATGATGACACGTGTCGCATTCGTTGTTCACCTCGTCAGCCTCGTCGGACACGTGACACACAACGCAGCTGTCGCCATCGTCTTCGAAGGCGGCAATTGCATGATCGCCTTCGTACCAGCCTTCAGGATGCGGCAACTCCACGCCATGACACGCGGTGCAGAAGTCCGGCTGGACATGACAGGTGGAGCACGACTCGTCGCCTTCGCTGCTGACAACGTCGGCATGGGCGGTTGCCCAGGGGTCGCTTTGAACACCATCGGGATGGTGGCACGTATCGCAATCGCTGCGTGCTTCCCCGATCTCTGCGGACCCATGGCACGCGACGCACCCGTCCTCTCCCGCTTCCACAAACGCCCCGGCGTGCTCGGTCTCGTACCAGCCCTCGGGATGGGGCATCTCCAGACCGTGGCAGGTATCGCAGAACTGCTCCTCCTCGTGGCACGACGTACACGTGGGATCCGCACCAGGGAGGCCGACACCGTGCCCACGGGCCCAATCGGATTCCACGTGGCTCGGTGGCCTGGGAACCACGGACAGGGGGTGGCACGACGAGCACGGCAGTGGGGCGACCGCGTCGACGCCGTGGCAGTCGAAGCACGTTTCCATCGCCGGTTTGATGGTCTTCTCGTCGACGTGGGTCTCGACCGGATGGCACGAACCGCAGCCGACCGAGTCGGACGCTGCGTCGTGGTCGGAGTGATCAAAGATCACAGTCGCAGGACGGTCACTCGGCCGGACTTCGTCGAGGTCGAAGTGACACTCCGAACAGCCGACAAACTCGGTATTGCTGACCACGGTGGTGGTCGGTGCAGGCAACTCGTCGGATGACGCAGTCCCTCCGGAGGTACAACCCGCGGCAAGTATCGCCACAAGCGATATTCCCGCTGCGTACAGGCCGCGACTGACCCTCCGGCGCCGGGTCATGCGGCCACACTCAGATCAGACGGGGCGGACGCACTTCGCGTCTCAGCCACCTTCAGCCTGTGTTTCATCGCTGTCGTCCAATCTCCGCTCGGCGCGCTCTCGCCCACACCTCGTCGCGACAACACGGTATTCGGGCAGATCACGCGGACATAGGGCCGAACGGCCAGAACCCCCCGGACTCTCTGTGTGCTTGATGGATGGCGGATGGACTGTCGATCGTACGATCGCCGCGTTCCGACCCGGCAGTGAGCAGACCCCCGGCGAACAACTCCAACCGAACCGGCACATCCTTGTGTTCGGGGAACCGGGATCGAGCGTCGGGATCTCCTCGTCCGGACCTCCTAGTAGCCCTCTTCCGGGGTATGGCATCCGGTGCAGTTGATCTCGCGCCACTGCTCGCCGATGTCAACCGGGTGTACGAACTCGAGGCCGGTGAGGTTCTGATCCAGGTCGCTGAGATTCTCTGATGGTCCCTGCGCCACGATTGTGTGGCACGAATCGCAGTCCTTGGTGATGGTGTTCCCTGATTCGTCGACCTTGTCGGACCCGTGGCACCTGAAGCAGCCTTCGTTGACGAAGTGACTCAGGTTGTTGAGATGCGCCCGGTAGTCGGTCTCCATCTCAGGGAAGAAGTTGTTGGCATAGATGTCGACCAGCGTGTCGGCGGCGCGCTCAATATCGTCGCCGAACTCATCGGCACGATCGGGATACGTCTCCCAGTAGAAGGCGGTGAGCGCGGACCGAATCGCCTCCTCAGCCTCGTCCTGGGTCTCGTACGGAGCGTTGAGCAATTCCAGTCCGTTTCGCCGGACGAATGGGAGGTCGCGGGAGATGCTTCCGATCACAATTGCCTCGTTGACCGCAACGGCAGGCGGCAGGAACTTGTGGCTTGGCCGGTTGTGGCAGTCCACGCAGTCGAAGACGCGAAGGTCGGCATCAGAGCCCTCAGGATCCGGGTACGGAATGTTGGGATCCGAGAACACGCTGACGGTGCCGTCGTCGCGAGTTACGCGTACCCATGGAATCACCTGGCGCTTTTCGTCAATCGCGAGATACTCGATCGTCTTCCCGGCGAGCATGTGATAGTGGATCCCGTCGCTCCCGGCATCTTGCGTCCCCTCTCCACCGCCAACGTTGACTGCCAGGCTGATCGTCCAGGGAGAGTTCGGCTCGTCAGATCGGAAGTAGTGCTGGGTGATCAGCTTCCGACCGTAGAACTGGCTCGGCCAGTGGCACTGCTCGCACGTCTGTTGCGCAGGGCGGAGACTTTCGACCGGAGTCGCTATCGGACGGTCATAGGAGTTGGTCATGGTCTTGACGACTTGCCGGATTCCGTCGATTTTCGACCTGACCCAGAATGAGGCCCCCGACCCGATGTGGCATTCAGCGCACGGCACCTGAGCGTGCGGCGAGCTTTGGTACGTGGTGTTCTCGGGTCCCATCACCGTGTGGCAGGTCTCGCCGCAGAAGGCCACGGAGTCCGTCGTTTCGTAGCCCTTGAAACCCGCCCACCCGGTTGTGATCAGAATCACGACTCCCAGTCCGAGGAAGAGCCACAGGCTCCTCATGTACTTCGGGTTGGAAGGTTCAACACGAAGGTTGAACCGAACGTTCTCCCCCCGCTTCCTCGCATTCACCACCTGGATGCGCATCGCCAGCAAGAACAAGAGAATGCCGATGATGGCAACCGCGGGAACCGCGAAGTATGTGACGAGCGATCGATAGGCGTTCTCACCACCGGATGTCAGGTCGATGCCGACCAGCAATACGAAGATGAGCGTGCCACCGAGCACCAGAGCGCCACCGATCGCGGCAAGCGGGTGGCGGTACAGGCTCCTGGCTTCGACAGCCGGTTCGGAGGGGGCCGATTCTGGGGGGGTCGCGTCTGAGGGCGGCGTTTCAGATTCGGGCATCTCGGCCGGTGGTTCCTCGTTCGCCACTAGAACCCTCCCTGGTGATGGAAGCCTAGCAATATCGACCTTGTCGTTCTCATGACGCAGACTCGAGCAGCCGTCGCTCGAATGAACGGTTCGAAGTACGGGTGGCCGTTGGGGGCGCGACTACGGCACATAGGGCGTGTAGATCTCGACATCGGGATCCGGCGGCGGAACGGTCGTTATCGCGATCTCCTGGTAGGACAAGAACACCAGAACGAAGGCCACCCCGAGCACGACGATCGCTGCGTACACCGGGAAGAACACGCGCCGCCGCCGCTGCGTTGTCTCTGGCGGAATCGTGATCGTGTCCTCACCGGATTCGATTGCCGCCAGCTGGGCCGGATGTTCGTCGAGCATTTCCTCCTCGTTCAAGTACCCGTCGAATATCGACTTGTTGAATCGGCGCACGTGCACGAAGTAGGTGTGCCATACCAAGATCGCCAGGATCGCCAGGATCGCCTCGCCACCGTGGGCTGCCTTTGCCGCGGGGATGAACTCGCCTGGGAGGATCCTCGTGGTTGCGATCGGGTTCCACATCATGAGACCCGTAACTGCCATGATGACGGTCCCCCAGATAATCGACCAATACTCGAGCTTCTCGGAGAATGTGAACTTCCCTTCGCGTGCCGGGTCACGCCGGAAGCCGAGGTTGTACGAGACCGAGTGTGCGGCAGCTCGGACGTCGTTGAGATTCGGGAGCATCTGCTTGCCGATTCGTTTCACGTAGAAGCGATATCCGGCCGTTCCGAGGTGATAGGCAGTCGCGATCAACACTGCAACAGCAAGCGTTCGGTGGATAAAGCGAGTGCTGTTGATCCCCCCCAACCCGGTGATGATCACCTTCGGGAACGCGGACTCCGACCACATCTGGATCAGTCCGGTGATCGCCAGGCCGGTGAAGGCGATGACCTGCACCCAGTGTTCGAGGCGGTCCGAACGTGTGAACCGTGGGAAGCGGCGCTGGGCGGATTCGTCGGTCATACGACACTCTCCTTTCTCCTGCGCAGGCGCCCGAACAGGTCGGTCGCCACGTAGAAGATCATGCCGCCGATCACGAGTGGAACGAGGATTCGATAGAACAGCCGTACGTAGAAGACGAGCGGCCACTCATCTGTGCTCGCCGCGTAGTGACTCATCCAGGCCTCCGGGAATGCTGCCTCGGCATCCGGGTGACACTGCTGGCAGGTCGCCAGGAGGTTCTCCTTCGCCACGGAGCTTCCAGCCTCGTCCGCTGGTTGGATATCGTGAACGCCGTGGCACGAGATGCACACCGGGGCGTTCGTGTCCTGATCAGGAGTGATCTCTTGGAACAGCGTGATCGTCCTTCCGTGGAAGTCCGCCACGTACGTGTTGAACACGTCGGTGTTGATTCCATACTCCCCCATCAACTCCTCGTCGGCATGGCACGTCGCGCAGATCTCGGGGGAGAAGAGGTGGAATTCGTGCTGGCTCGGTCCGGCGATCTCGTGGACACCGTGACAATCGGTGCAGGTCGGCACGTCGGGATTCCCCTCTGTCAGTGCGCTCCCGTGAACACTCTCGGTGTACCGGTCGTAGATCTCGGAATGGCACGTCCGGCAGGTCTCCGGAATCTCCGTCGGACTCTTTGGGGGATCCGTCGTGTAGTGCGGATCGTGACAGTCCGAACACACGGCCGCCTCGAGATTGCCCTCTTCTCGCGCCCGAGCATGGACGCTGTCTTCGACGACCTCCTGCTCGCGGTGGCACACAACACACCCGTCGGACTTCGCGATCGCCCACTCTCGGGTGTTGTCGAAGGTCGGAGGATCGTGAGGGATCGCGGTGATCTCCGTGTGGCAGAGAATGCACTTGAGGTCCCACTCGGCGTGGATCGAATCGTGCCACCGACCCTCGTCGATGGTCAGATCGAGCGTCTCTCCCGAAGAGAGCTCCATCGAGATTCCGGGTTCGGAGTGGCATTCGAGACATGTCTCATTGCTCCAGTCCGCATCGATCTGGGCATCCGCCTGGTTCGTCCCGCCCATGCTGAGCGCGACGAACACGCCGGCGCAGAGCACGAGATTCCTGGCCAGTCGGTTCACCGTCCGCCCTTCGTGTGAATCACGCCGCGCTGCTTTCAAGTCGAACGATTGCGAGAACAGCAGATTCGATGCGCGTCTGGCTCTCCAGACCGCCGTTCCGAGAAGTGTCGCCATCCCATTCGATACCTATCCGCATCTCCCCCATAACACGGCACTTGGCGCCAAGGAGATAGAGACCAACGGCCTATTGTTCGCGCCAACAGGCCCTCTGGACAGGATTGGGGAGGGTGGCGGGAATACCCCCCAGGGGTATTAACGTTATATCCCGGAGAACGCGCACGAAACGGAGCATGAACCGCATGGCAACGATCAACCTGACGAAGGACACCTTCGAGGAGACCATCCTCAACAACGATGTTGTTCTCGTCGACTTCTGGGCCGACTGGTGCGGCCCCTGCAAGATGTTCGCCCCCACCTACGAGACGGCGTCGGAGAAGTTCCCGAACATCGTCTTCGCCAAGGTCGATACCGAGGCTGAGCAGGAGCTCGCCGGGTACTTCCAGATTCGCTCGATCCCGACGCTCATGGCATTCAAGGAGAAGATCGGGGTCTTCTCGCAGCCGGGCGCTCTCCCCGGAGATGCGCTCGAAGACCTCATCGGCCAAATCGAAGGCCTCGACATGGACGCAGTGCGCGAGGAGATCGAGAACGCGGGTGATGACCACAATCATGACCACGAAGGTCATGATCACGATCACGCTGATGCAACTAGCTGAGAAGCTGAGGAGTTGAGAAGGACGGCCTGGGGGTTCCCCGGGCCGTCTTCGTCCAGCAGCGCAGGCCTCGCTGAAGCGCAGCGCGGGCTCTCCTGCCACCACAAATCTGCGGCCGCACACGGCATCGAGGGATCACCATCGAGAATCGCCGCAGCCCGTACGAAACACCTGAGCATTGGGATGAGCAGGCAGCTTCGTTCGACGAAGAGCCGGATCACGGGCTGACAAACGAGCGGGTTCGCGCGGCCCGAGCACCGTCGTCGACCCGGGTTGTGGCACGATCCCTTGTCAGGTGACTCAGAACTCTGGGGCAGAACCGTGGACGACGAGCGGTATGCGCTCGTCATGGGCGGGCCGAAAGCAGGGAAGTAGCAAGACAGAGCCAAGACCCGAGACTTGAGACCCGAGACAGTCTCGGGTCTCAAGTCTCGGGTCTCATGTCTCACTCTCCAATCACAAGGTCCGCGATTAGGCGCTGGGCTTCGTCGAGGTTCTGTCGGTGCACCATGACATTGAGCCGGTAGGCGCCGACCATGCCTGGTTCGGTGATCACCGACGCCGGGATGTCGGCATTACTCAGCCGACCCCACGCCTCATCGGCGAGGTCACGATCGGTGAACAAAGCCGCTGTCACAAGATCGTCCGGTTTGGCCATCAGCCCTCCGCTCCCCCGGTGAAGTTCCATGATTTGAGATGCATCGTCGGCACGTACATGATGCCGGGCGCGAACTCCGAGTCGGCGAACCGGGCGTCGTCGGCGAGGCCGAGGATCCTGCCATGGCCCAATGCATCGACAAACGACTGGGTGAATCGCATGTTGGTCACCGCGTCGGCGATCCGGCCGCTGTCAATCATGAAGGTCCCGTTCCGGGTCAGGCCGGTGACAACCATCGTCTTCGGATCAAGGATCCGGCAGTAGTTGAACGTTGAGACGTAGATTCCACGCTCGACATCTGTGATCAACTCTTCGGCCGAACGCGTACCGCCCCCGACGAAGACGTTCGTCGGGACCGGGCCCCAGCTCTCAGATCCGGTGATGTTGTTGCCCGTCGAGTCGACGCCGGACTTCTTCGCCGTCTTGCGGTTGTGAGCGACTCCTCTGGTCACCCCGTCGACTACGAGATCGAGATGGCCTTTCGGTGTCCCTTCAGTATCGAACGGGATACCCATCGCTCTCGAGTCGGTGACGTCGTCCCACATCTGGAACTGCCCATCGAACTGCTGAGTCCCCAGCTCAACGAACGACTGGCCCTCCGAGAGCATCTTCCCGTTGAAGCCGTAGAACCCGAGGAACACTGCGATGGTTGCCACTGCCTCGGGGGCGAGGATGACCTCATACTCCCCTGGCTTCACATCGAACGGAGCGGCAGAATCAACCGCGCGCCGTGCAGCGAGTTCACCAACAGCGATGCCATCCAGGTCCCCGATCGCCACCGACGCCGCATGGGCCATGCCGGCGGAGGTCCCGGTCTGGTGGATTCCGTCGATGATGGCGCTCGTCGACCGCCCTGAGACCGTTTGACCGACCGAATTGGCGAAGGCTTCCGTTCGGCCCTCGGTCTGGCAGTAGCCGGCAGCAAGCAACCCTTTCCCGGCATCCACGAATGCCCGGACAAGATCGGCCCGCGCTCCGGGCGACGCGTCGTACGTTGCATCATCAGCGTGTTCGACCGAGGCAACCACCGACGGCGGAGCAAGCCCAGGCCAGTCGGCGTCGACGGGCTGCAACACCGCCGTCTCGAGCGCTGCCTCGACGAATGCCTCCAGCGATTCCGTGCTGGTCGATGTCGTTCGAGCTGATGCGACTCGTCCGTCGACGGCGACCCGCAGGCTGACGGCCTCTCCCACCTCGGCGACGTTCTGGTGAATGAATGAGTTGGCGAATCTCGTCAGCGCCAAGTTGCCTTCCGATGCGACAACTTCGGCCTCCGCGTGGTCGTCGACCAGATGGAGCACCTGCTCGGTGAGGTCTCCGGACCGGCTCACCCGCGCACCCCCACTCGCACGTTCTTGAATCTCGCCGGCGCAGCCGAATGTCCGGTGTGCGCGACCTGCATCGGTTGTCCCTTGCCGCAGTTCGGCGTTCCCCAATGGATCCACTCGTCACCGCCGGCGAGCCGGTCGAGACTCCCCCAGAACACGGGCCCGATCCCGGTGTAGGTCGGGTTCTTGAGCATGCGACCCAGCTTGCCGTCTTTGACTTCCCAGGCGATTTCGGTCCCGAACTGAAAGTTCAGGCGTTTGTCGTCGATCGACCAGGATCGGTTCGTTGCCATGTACACGCCGTCCTTCGTATCGGCGATGATCTCTTCGAGCGAAGAATCGCCGGGCAGGATCCCGACATTGGTCATGCGAACCATCGGCAGGCGGTTGTACCCGTCGCTGCGGACCATTCCGCCCGGCGGTAGTCCAGCGATTGCTGCGGAGTCGCGGCCGGAGAGAACGCCGAGCCAGATCCCATTCTTCACGATGTCCACCCGCTGTGCCGGTGTCCCCTCGTCGTCGTAGCCGAATGTGCCGAGCGC
>Ga0316193_10004419_pt1 | contig 10335 bp, 8 predicted proteins | sample MerIslsedime2_MG_FD_207735 | JGI IMG/M metagenome (GOLD analysis project Ga0316193, IMG submission 207735) | Coastal sediment microbial communities from Maine, United States - Merrow Island sediment 2 | ecosystem: Environmental > Aquatic > Marine > Coastal > Sediment | place: USA: Maine...
CCCCCTGCAAAATGCAGTTGCCGGTATTACTGAAGCTTGCCGGAGAATACCGCGACCAGCTGCGAATCGCCAAGGTCAATACAGACCAGGAACGCGCACTGGCCGAACAACACGGTATCCGCAGTCTGCCGACCTTACGCCTGTATCGTCACGGAGAGGTGGTAGAGGAAGTGCTCGGCGCCCAGCCGGAAGCCAGCCTGCGCACACTGATCGATGCTTACATCGAACGTGAATCCGATCGCACGCTGCAAAGGGTGCTGGAACTCGAGGCGCAGGACAAGCACAGCGAAGCCCTGCAGTTACTGGAACAGGCCTATAAGGATGACCCTGATAATCCACAGCTGTCGCTCACATACGCCCGCTGGTGCATTGATGACCATCAACTGGAGCGGGCCGGGGAAATTATCCAGGCATTACCGAGAGAACTTCGTGAAGCAGCGGAAGCCGCAAGCCTGCAGGCATTGCTGGAATTCTCCCGCGCCATCACCGACACACCCTCAGCTGCAGAACTGGAATCAATGCTTGACCAAGACCCCAAACAGTCTGAACCCCGCTATCAACTGGCCGCCCGGCAGCTACTGGCTGGTGACTATGACAGAGCACTTGAGAATTTCATGCTGCTACTGAAACAGGATCGCAATTACAGAGACGGCGCCGCACAGCGCGGTCTACTGACTGTGTTTGCACTTTTGGATGAAGACGATGAGCGCATTCCCGGATACCGGCGCCAGATGTTCGCCTTGCTGCACTAATTCACCTAGCCCGGGCAATTAAACAGGCGTTTATCGTGGATGATTTTCGCGACTTTTGCCGGCACCATGGTCTCCCAGTCGGATTCCCCATTGCGTATTTTTTCCAATACCGTATGAGAAAAAATTGCCAGCTGTGATTGATCGATAGCAGCCAGTTCCTTGATATAACCGTTTTCCAGCAGGTGCAGATACAGGTGCCGTAAATGTTTCTCTATTTTCAGGTTATGTACCGTAGTCAGCTCACCCGTTTCGTGATTGCGGGCCGGACAGACGTACAAACGCAGGTCGTTCCTGAACAGGCGGCCAAAGGATTCCAGAATACCGCCGTGCAGGTTTTCGTAATACTTTTCATCGAAAATCTGCTCCAGGGTTGGCACACCCAGCGCGACGCCAACCGGCATACTCGTATAACCGGACAGATACTGGGCCAGGCGATAGAATTCTCCGTAGTCTGAAATCATCACGTGTTTGCCCAATGCGCACAGAATCTCCGCCCGATGCAGGAAATCCTCGACATCGATGTCGTCGCCTTCGGCGAGGTTGTGCAAGGTCATTTCGCTGAGCACAATCACATCCTCGGGGTTGATATCCGATTCTCTGCAAAATGCCTTGTAGGCACAGTCCAGTAAATTCATGGTCAGATTGGTGGGCGGCCGGAACCGGCTGCGTTCGACCAGAACAGCCTTTTTGTACAGCGCTTCGGCCGCTTGTACCACGTTACCATCAGCCTCAAACATAGCCGCAACGGACAGGCCAAGCTGTACCAGGCGTAAAGCCATTAAACGGTTGTCCACCTTCTCGAAGGCGGACCCGTAAAAGTCAATCATATCGATCGCCAGCAGATCGGTGCTGAGCCCGTCCAGCAGTGATGCCAGCAGTGCATCCGGATCATCGTGGAGATATAACGCCGCGTAAATCAGATTGACACCCAGCAGACCGAGGGTCTCCTGATCCTGTACATTCTCCTGTCCCTTCAGTTGTACGTGCAAATCGATCTGTGACGCTGCGTCACCCGGGCGGGTCTGAAAACGGATACCCAGCCAGCCGTGGCCATCCTGTTCCTGGCTGAAGCTGCGCGCTGCCACGGTGTTGGCGAATGCGAAAAAGGCACTTGTCGCCCCGCGACTCTCACCGAGACGCTCGTTCAACAGCTTGTACTCGTGATTGAGCATCGACTGCAGACGGTCGCGACTCACATAGCGCTGACACGAGCCGTATATCGAGTCGCTGAACTTCATGTCGTATGCCGACATGGCCTTGGCGATAGTCCCGGCCGCCCCCCCAACCCGGAAAAACCAGCGGGCGGTTTCCTGACCGGCACCGATTTCCGCGATGGTGCCGTATTTTCCGCCATCGAGATTAATAGCCAGTGCTTTCTGGTGCGTATCAAGAATCGCCTGTTCCATCGCTCAATTTCCCTGTTTTTCCTGTGGCTCTGACCAACCGACCGATCTGGAAATCTTCCTGGCTGTGCGCGTAACGGCCTGAAAATCGAAATGCCTGTCGTCAGCGGCCCAGGGCTGAATGGCACCTACTTAAGCCCATGCCATGTAAATAGCCGGGGAAAACACCGAAAGCACAGAAATTTTTCGTTTATTTCCGTGTATTCCGCGGCGAAATGCAAACAGCTTCTATCGGGGCGAGGCAACCCGGAGCTTAAGTAAGTGCCATTGGGCCCAGTAGTCCTTCAACCTGATATTGATGGATTCAGAACCACACAGCGATGTCAGGGCACCTGATTGAGCAGGCTCGACAGCCTCTTGGCAGGCACATAACCGGGCTGGGTACTGCCGTCTTCGAGAACAATGAACGGTGTGCCACGTGCTCCGAGTTGGCGAACCAGATCCATATGCTGGTCAATTGGGTTTTCACAGGACTTCATCTCCAGCGCCTTGCCGTTCTTGGCATCCGTCAGGGCGCCGTTACGATCCTCGGCACACCATACAGCCACGGCCTTCTTGTAGGACTCCGAGCCTACGCCGGCGCGTGGAAACATCATGTAACGCACTTTGATGCCTTCATTGAGGTACTGGTCCATTTCATTGTGCAGCTTGCGGCAGTAGCCACAGTCGATATCAGTAAAGACGGTGACAACGTGTTTCTCCTTTTCCGGTGCGAAAACAATCATATTGTCTTCACCGACCGAGTCGATGGCGTCACGTGTCACCTGCCGGCGACGCGGTTCTGTCAAGCTCACGCGCTTTTGGACGTCCACCAGCTCACCCTGGAGCATGTAACGCCCGTCTGCACTCATGTACACCACATTGGACCCGAAAACCACTTCGTACAGCCCCGCTACCGGCGTCGGCTCTACTGAAGCCGGTTTGACATCGCCCAACGCCTGGCGAATGGACGTTTCGTCAGCGGCACGATCAGCCAGTACGGAACTACTGGCAAACAATGCCAGACATAGAAAAATCGCTGTTTTAATCTGTTTCACAACTAGTTACCTGTATTGTCAGAATATTGTCCGGATTCAGACCACGATTCGAAACCATGGTTCAGATCTAACCCGGTCAAATTCAGGTTGATGGTAAGGCAGTTTACCCTACAAATCAGCCGCGCGGGTGATGTGCCTGGTGAATCTGCTTGAGCCTCTCCCTGGCCACGTGAGTATAGATCTGCGTGGTCGACAAATCACTGTGCCCCAGCAGCATCTGCACCACGCGAAGATCGGCGCCATGATTCACCAGATGTGTTGCAAATGCATGGCGCAGTGTGTGCGGGGACAGATGGCCGCGGATATCCGCGCGAACCGCATATTGGCGGAGGCGGTACCAGAAGGCTTGGCGGGTGATGCTCGCGGCCTTGCGTGAGACAAAAAGCCTGTCACTGGGTTTTCCCCGCAACAGTTTTGGGCGCCCATCCCTTGTGTAGCGGCGTACCCACAGCACCGCCTCGTCACCCACGGGCACCAGACGTTCCTTGTCGCCTTTGCCTACAACCCGCACCACGCCCTGATTGAGATTGATGCGTTCCGAACTCAATGCGGCCAATTCAGATATCCGCAGACCACTGGCATACAACAGCTCCAGCATGGCCCGGTCACGCAAACCCATAGGCGTGGAAACATCGGGCGCCTTCAGCAACGCCTCCACCTCCGACTCACTCAGGGTATGTGGCAATGGGCGGTCCATTTTCGGCGACTCGATATTGGCCGTCGGGTCATCCCGGCGCCGACCTTCCCTGACCAGATAGCGAAAAAAGCGCCGCATACTGGATAACAGACGGGCACTACTGCGCAAGGCCCGGCCACTCTGGTATTTGCCGGCCAGAAAACCCAACAGATCGGCCGGGCTGGCTTCCGGCAGGGGAATTTCCTGCTGTGCCAGCCAGGCTGCAAGGCCCCATAAATCGCGCTGGTAAGCGGCCAGCGTATTCTCACTCAAGCCGTTCTCCATCCACACGGCTTGCGCAAATCGATCGATGACGTCGATATCACCCTGCGTACACTGTTCAGCCAACGGAATTTGAATCCTGGCGGTGCGCTGCTGCATGGCTGGTACTCCTTCAGGCTGATATTGACGGATTCAACGCCACACAGCAACGTCAGTGCAGCAAAACCTGACCCTCTCTGGCGGCAATCGATGGTCTGGTGGCAGTCGGATAGAAGCTTAACCGGCCGCGAGACAGTGTAGAATGAACGCTTGATGCTATTAAGCTCAAGCCAGAATGGAGCGACGGTATGACTACCACACCCGCAGACTGTTACGCAGAGCCAGAACAGAAATTGTTACCGGTTGAACAAGCCCGGGAACGCCTTCTGCAGGCTGTGCAGCCCGTGACCGCTGTAGAACAACTTCACCTCCGTTCAGCAGTGGGACGGGTGCTGGCCGAACCGCTGGTCGCCAATATCAATGTCCCACCTTTTGCCAATTCGGCGATGGATGGTTATGCCGTGCGCAGTCAGGACTGCTGCGACTCGACGCAAACCGTGCTGGAAGTCATCGGGACATCATTTGCCGGCAGGCCTTTCAAGGGTGAAGTTTCCGAGCGTCAATGCGTTCGCATTATGACGGGTGCCGTTTTACCCGAAGGTGCCGACGCGGTACTGATGCAGGAGCACGTCAGGCGCGATGGCGAGCGGATTTCATTTGACGGCGGTTCGGTAACATCCGGCCGGAATGTTCGTTATGCCGGTGAAGACAGCCGCCAGGGTGATACTGTACTGGAACCGGGTATAAAGCTCGGCGCAGCCGAAATCGGCCTGCTGGCTTCTGTCGGTATCAGTGAAGTCAGAGTTTCACGGCGACTGCGCGTGGCGTTCTTTTCAACCGGTGACGAACTTGCCGCTATCGGTACTCCGCTGGCTAAAGGACAGATCTACGACAGTAACCGCTATGCCCTGTTTGGCATGCTGTCGAAACCCGGTATCGAATGTTACGACCTCGGTGTTATCCCGGATCAACGTGAAGCCGTTCGGGCCGCTTTCCAGCAAGCCGGAGAAATGGCCGATCTGATCCTGACTTCGGGCGGTGTCTCCGTCGGTGAAGCCGATTATGTCACCGAAACACTGGCTGAGCTGGGTGAGATCAACTTCTGGCGCATGGCGATGAAGCCCGGCAAACCGCTGGCTTTCGGAAAAATGGGCAACGCAGTATTTTTTGGATTACCGGGTAACCCGGTATCGGTGATGGTGACTTTCTACCAGTTTGTGCTGCCGACAATACGTAAAATGTCGGGTGAAAAGGCGCGAGAAGCACTGTTGATCCAGGCCCGATGCTCGGAAGACCTGAAAAAAGTCCCCGGTCGTATGGAATTTCAGCGTGGGATCTTAAAGAGAGAAAGCGATGCCAGCTGGAGCGTTTCCAGCACGGGGATACAGGGCTCTCATGTATTGAGTTCGATGAGTAAATCCAACTGCTTTATTGTCCTGCCCACAGACAGTGCTGGCGCGAAAAACGGCGAACTGGTCAGCGTCCAGCCATTCCTTGATTTTGATTAGCTTTGTGCTGTCTGCTGCTTGGCGATATCGGCACGAACCTTGTCCATATCCAGCTGTTTGACTTGTTCGATAAGCTGATCAAGGGAAGAAGCCGGCAAGGCGCCAGGTTGGGCAAAAACCATGACCTGCTCTTTGAATATTGCCAGCATGGGGATAGAGCGCACCTGGAAGTGTGCAGCCAGCTCCATCTGCTCTTCCGTGTTTACCTTGGCGAAGACCATCTCCGGGTTCTTTTCTGAAGCCGCCTCAAATACCGGCCCGAAACTCTGGCAGGGCCCGCACCAGGCCGCCCAGAAATCGATTAACACGACATCACTGTTATCGATGGTATCCTGAAAATTTTTATTAGTGAGTTCAATCGCCGCCATTACCACTCTTCCCATTACCTGATCCAGCAGAGGAATACAGAGTGTATCAAGTGAGGCTTGCGGGTAAAACCACAGAATTCAGATCAGGACTCGCCGCGCCAGCGCTCGGCTCCCTTAACCCGCTTGTCGGGCAAATCCGAATCAGAATCGCTCTTGTAGCTTACGTCCATCTCCACACGGTTGCGGCCCAGTTGTTTGGCGCCATACAAGGCCTTATCCGCCCGTTCAATAAAAGCGCTCGCAGTTTCACCCGGCTTGTACAGCGATACACCGGCGGAAAAGCTGGGCACCGTGACCATGCCGCCGTTCGCCTGCCAGCGGGTTTCTGAGGCACGACTTTTCACCTTGCTCAAGGCACGCAAAGAACCTTCTGCATCGGTATTTGGTAACAGTACCGCAAACTCCTCGCCGCCATAGCGGGCAACCAGATCGTGATGCCTGAAGATGGAAAGAATATTTTTTGAATATATCTGCAACACTTCGTCGCCACCCGCGTGGCCGTATTTGTCATTTATCTGCTTGAAGTGATCCAGGTCAATAAGCGCGAGCGACAATGGGAAACCATAGCGCTGAACACGTGCCACTTCGTCTTCTATGCGACGCAGGAAAGCGCGCCGGTTCGGCAAGCCAGTCAACTCATCGGTCAGACTAAGCAGACGCACCCGGGTCAGTTCATCGCTGAGCTGACGACTGTCCGACTCAATCAACTGCAGATAGTGGTGGGTATTGTCGAGCTTCTCTGCCAGCTCATGGTGGCCCTTGGCGAGTTTTTCGATTTCACGAATCAGCGTCCAGCGCATATCTTCGAGTTCCTTGCTATCACCGGCCTGGTGTAACTCGCCCAGCACCACTTCAAGCAATACCCCGAACTCCTCGTTCTGCGCAATGGTTCCAAGCACCTGTTGCGCGAGAGTCGCCTGCAACTTCTGGATATCGCGATGCTTGGAATCCAGATGACTGCGATAGGCGGTATCCACATGTGTTTCCGCCTCCACGCCCTTGCCGGCGGATTCCACGACAGAGTCTGCGATCGGCCTGCCGCTTACCGTAGTCCCGGGTATCGAAGGTTCACCGCCGACAACATCTCCCACAGCTTCGGCTAATTGCGGCTCACGACTGACTGCTGAGCCGGTTTTGGGCACCGCTGCCACATCAGCGTGTAACCGTTCCGGTGATTCCGTATCGGTATACAATGCGCTGTTCCGACTCTCCACCGGTTCGGAGATGTCATCCTGTGGTTTGACCAGCGAAGCATCGACAATACCAAATGCGGCCAATAGCGGCTCAACAGCAGCCTGAAACAACTCAGAATCCAGCTTTTTAAGTGCTTCAATCTGGCTGGAATAGCGATCGACATAATCGCTCAGCGTCTCCAGATCAGCCGCTGTCAGTGGCGGATGCATACGAGCCTGAAGCAGGCGAACCTGAACCTGTAGCGGAGAACCTTTACGCAGGTGTCCGAGATACGCACCGAGCAATTGATTGATCAGGCTGACATAGGCAAGCTCAACGACTTTCTGGTCGCTTACGACATCGTCAAGCATCCGTTCCACTTGGCGAAAGATGACAGCACCAGTCTCGGACTGGCGCAACGCATCGAGCAGACACAAAATTTTGTGCACAGCAGTCCCTTCTGTCCCAGGGAGATCAGTTGAGCCCATACTCCGAATTTACTCCCACAACACCGGTTATTCACTGGGCGATTATCGCCTCTTTTTCGTTATCAACTGCGTTGTTATTTTCAGTTAAATCCGGTCCAGGTCCGAACACGCAGCGACACAGACCCGGAAGTTACTCCCGTTCCGCCTAAAGAACAAACGGATAACAGTCACACATCCCGAGACCGCTCTAACCCGCTTAATACACTGGCTGAAACCGAGACCTGCGAAATGCACATCCAACATCGACAACAACATTAATTCGACTATGTTTTCAGCAAAATAGCTCTGCCTGATCACAGGTCTCAGCAACCCGTCCTCACACCAGGTAGAATGGTCAGGACGTTTTCTTACAAACCTCTACCATTTTCTCTTAGACAAAAACAGCCATTTCCGACAGGTCTTCTGTTCTAAAGGACCTGAACATGACGACACATTTTTGACGGCTGAAATCCATTAACGGCATATATACAAAAGTGATTACGATGCCAATGGCGCAAAAGCAAGCGCTTTAGGCGATGCGGGACATGACGAAGCACTAGCGCTTACGTCCCTGTAAGCGTCCCGGAGGGGGAAGGGGCTACAACCTTTTGCGACATCCGCCGGAGGGGGCCGGCGTTAACGGGACAGCAGCGCCCCGGAGCGGGGCATTTTCCCGAGGGTTATGTCGGCTGGCTTGCGAACTGGGACTAACCCAGCGATGAAAAAATCGCGTCGCGAATTTCATCAACCTTGCCGACACCCGGAATACGAATGTAGCGAGGCGCAGCATCCCCCCCCTTGTCAGCCCAGCCGGAGTAATAATCAATCAGTGGCTCTGTCTGATCGTGATAAACTTTTAAACGCTGACGCACGGTGTCTGCCTGGTCATCGTCACGTTGCACCAGAGGCTCCCCGGTCTGGTCATCCTTGCCTTCTTGTTTCGGTGGATTGAACACAATGTGGTAGGTGCGACCCGAAGCAGGATGTACGCGGCGTCCGCTCATGCGCTTGATGATTTCTCCATCGTCAACGTCAATTTCCACCACGGCGTCAATATCAACGCCCTGCACTTTAAGCGCTTCGGCCTGTGCCAGCGTACGCGGAAAACCATCAAACAGGAAACCATTCGCACAGTCATCCTGCGCAATACGTTCCTTGACCAGCCCCAGGATAATATCGTCGGAGACCAGACCACCGGCATCCATGACCTTTTTGGCTTCAATGCCGAGCGGTGTTCCATCTTTCACCGCGGCTCGCAGCATATCGCCCGTGGATATTTGCGGGATACTGTATTTGTCTTTGATGTAATTAGCCTGGGTACCTTTTCCGGCACCCGGACCACCTAGCAGAATGATACGCATCGTGATCGCTCCTTAACATAGACAGTCTGCAGTGACCTGCCCGGATCTAAACCAAAGAACAGAAGCCTGCATTATCCTCGGCGGGACCAAAGGAGACAAACAATAGAATGTATGAGGGGATGTGGTGGATTTATGAAGTCTGGGCCATCAGATTTGAAAGCGATACCAGCTGATCCCTGGATTCAAGCACCTTGGCGGTTGCTTCAATCACCCGCTCAGGCGATACCTGCAGCACACTCAGGTTGTGTCCAGGAAATTCAGAAGCAGTCGGTAATTCAGCCATGTGTGGATAGATGAAATCGGCCAGTTGCACCAGGTGAACCAGGACTTCGCAAGCACCCCGGTAGTCTGCATTATGGTGCTCCAGCAGTGTGGTATGCAGTTCTTCCGGCATCTTCCAGGCCTGCATCAACCAGCCACCGACACGGGCATGCCCCATCGCCAGCATATCCCGCGCCTGTCCCATACCAAGCATGCGACCTTCCAGCTCCGAAACCGACTGCCCCGGATTGGCACTTGCCATGTTATTGAGCAGCTTGAACTCCGGCGGGAACAGATAGCCCAGCAACAGGATACCAAAATCGTGCAACAGCCCGCACAGGTAACACAAGCCGGCAGAAGGGCGTATGCCATCGGGCAGGATAGCGCTCAGCTTCTGCACCAGGACGGCACTGCACACGGCATGTTCCCAGAAACGCGTCAGTCCCAGCGGACCATCATCGGGGATACGGAACGATCGCCCAGCCGCCAGACCAAGAGCCAGATTCAGCACCATATCGTAACCCAGCACGCGCGCAATAGCTTCGTGAATATTGGTGATGCGCCCCGCATAACCGTAGTAAGACGAACTCGCGTAGCGAATCACCTGTGCGGCAAGGCTGGGATCAAGCTGAACGATTTTTGCCAGTTGCTGAACACCGGCGTTTGAATCCGACTGCAGGGCAAGGATACGCCGACCCAGTTCCGGCATCGGTGGTAATTCGTAGACCTGCTCGAGCCGTTTTTCAACAGCGCTAACAGGATCAGATTCAATTACGCTGGTCATGAACTTGAAATGCCTGCCCGGTGACGTCAAAGTGAAACACACGCGTCCCTGCAGAAAAGTCAAATCCGTTCAACGCATTGAAGATTTGTCCTTAGGCACCAGTTCATCGGCACAAACTGGCAGCTTCTTTAGCAGAAATGGGCTAGTGTACCCCGCCACTGATATTGACCCATTCAGCGGGCCAGGAAGCGGTTAGGATCGATGGGGTCAATATCAGTGGCGGG
>Ga0316193_10004421_pt1 | contig 10333 bp, 9 predicted proteins | sample MerIslsedime2_MG_FD_207735 | JGI IMG/M metagenome (GOLD analysis project Ga0316193, IMG submission 207735) | Coastal sediment microbial communities from Maine, United States - Merrow Island sediment 2 | ecosystem: Environmental > Aquatic > Marine > Coastal > Sediment | place: USA: Maine...
AGACCAACGGCCAGGGGTATCGCCGACCGGTGGGATCGGTCGGGAAGCGGCGGTGGGTCACGCACCACGAGGCACGTCCCTGCAACGCCTCCACCTCGTCGTCGGCGAGGAGCGCGGCGATCTCGACTGGGACGCGTTCACACAGTGCACCGACGCGCTCGAGCCACGAATCGGGAATCTCTTCGTCGCCGAACTCCCAGATGACCGTCCGCAGTTTGTATTCGGCCGAGAAGCAGAGACCGTTGTCGATGCCCCAGACCGTGGCTGCCTCGCCGTTGCGTTCGGGGATGAGCAGGACGTGACCGCTCTTGCGGTCGGTGTTGTTGGCGAGTACGTCCAGCAATGCCATGGCGCGGAGTCGATCGTGGAGTTCGGGATGCGCCTCGTGGATCGTGAAGTAGTGCTGGCTGTGGTCGGCGGTGACGAACCACTGCACGGACCCCTCGCCGAGCGGCCCGTCGCGCAGCACCGTCGGTGGGATGACGCCGAGGCCGAGGTGTTCGCTCAGGAGGTAGGCCGCCACCTCGCGTCGATGGAGGCCGGGCTCGAAGTCCCAGAGCGGGCGCTCGCCCCGCGTCGGCTTGTAGATGCCGGGATGGCTCAGCCCGTCGTGGAGGACATGGACGAGGAAGGTGGCATTGCTGCTGTAGGGCATCCGACCCTCGACCTCGATCTCGCCCCGGACGAGGTGGGCGACGGGGTCATCGATGGCGTCGACTCGCAACTCGACGCCCCGCTCGTCGTCGGCGTCGTCGTCTTCGAACCCCTCCTGGTCGTTCTCGTACGGATCGTCGTGGCGGTCGGTCGACACGGGGTCAGTTCATCCGGGGGCAGTCGTGGCCATCGGGATCCATCGGGAAGCTGCACCACTGGCACGTTGGGCGGCCGGCCTCGATGACGCCGTCGGCATGGTCACAGAACGCCGCCGCTTGGCCCCGGCTGAGATAGAGCCGTACGTGACCGCGGTCGTCATCGTCGACTGGTTCGCCCTCCTCGTCGACCTCACCGATCTCTTCGAGTTGGATGAGCACCCGATCGTTCGAGCGATCGTAGCCCAGGCCGATCGGGCCGAGCACGAAGACCGGATCGTTCGGCTCGCGCAGCTCGAGCGCGCCCGGCATGGGGCGATCTTCGGCTGGGGGGAGGTCGGCGAGCACCTTGCGGAGGTACTGGACGATTGCAGAGGTCTGCTGCTTCTCACACTTCACCGTCACGCGGTCGCCATCGCTTCGGACCTGGATCAGGAATGTGCGCTCACCCGGTCGGCCGACGGTGCCGACGGTGAAGGCGTTGACTTCATCGAACTCGTAGAACACGCTCATCCGACGGCGCTCATGACGGCTGGAGGTCGGTGAGTGGACGTCCGGTCGAGTTGACGGCGAGTACGGCGGGTCCGCCAGGACCCCAGGTGATCGCGGTGACCGACGCCGGGCTGATGACGATGCGCTGGAACAGGTCGATGTGCGTGCCCAGCGCGTGGGCGACGGCCGCCTTGATCGTGTCGGCGTGCGACACACACACGATCGTGCCGCCGGGATGGGCGGCACGCAGACGATCGAGCGCCGACACCATGCGGGTCTGCATCTCGGTGAAGCTCTCCCCGTTCGGGAACCGGAACACCGACGGAGCGCGTTGCACGGTCTGCCACTCCGGGAGCTTCATCAGCTTCTTGAGTTCGGCACCGGTCCAGTCGCCGAAGTCGCACTCGAACAGCCCGCGGTCGATCTTCGTCGAGAGCCCGCGTGCCTTCGAGATCGGCGCGGCGGTCTCCTTCGCCCGCTCCAACGGCGAGGAATACACCGCGTCGACCCTCTTCAGCTCGGCGATCCGCGCTGCCGCGATGTCGGCCTGACGACGGCCCTCGTCCGCGAGGTGGAGGCCCTTGGCGCGGCCCGGCAACACCTTGCCGGTCGTGGGCGTCTGCCCGTGGCGGACGAGCAGCATCGTGGTGAACGTGGGTGGGGGAGACTTCTTCGCTGTGGCCATGGAGTGCGTCCAACCTACTGTCGGGGGCCGTGACTCCGCTCGCCAGGCTCGAACGTGACGTCGTCGATTGCCGCGCGTGTCCGCGGTTGGTCGAATGGCGCGAGCAGGTCGCTGTCGAGAAGCGCGCGGCATACCGAGACGAAACGTACTGGGGTCGACCGATTCCCGGCTTCGGCGATCCGTCGGCGCGCATCATCGTACTCGGTCTTGCTCCAGCAGCTCACGGTGCGAATCGGACCGGACGAGTCTTCACCGGGGACCGCAGCGGCGACTGGCTCTTCCGCGCCATGCATCGTGCCGGTCTCGCCAACCAGGCCGAGTCCGTCGCTCGCGGTGACGGCTTGGTACTCACCGACGCGTGGGTGACCGCTGCGGTCAAGTGTGCGCCACCGGCCAACAAACCGCTGCCGGTGGAGCGAGATGCCTGCGCGTCGTTCGTCGAGCGTGAGTTCGCCGCGCTGAACCGCGTGCGCGTGGTGGTGTGCCTCGGCCAGTTCGGCTACCAGGCGGCCTGTAGGCACTTCGGGGTTCGGCCGCGACCGAAGTTCGGCCACGGTGTCGAGGTTTCCGTCGAGCAGGGACCGACGCTGATCTGCTCGTTCCATCCCAGTCAGCAGAACACCTTCACCAAACGTCTCACCGAGCCGATGCTCGATGCCGTGTTCACCCGAGCCGTCGCCCTCGCGAACCCGTGACGCACGCCAGCCGACCCACCCTTCCCTTCCCTTCCCTCGCTGTGAGCGGTGCGAGCCCTGGGAGCGTGCACCGCTCACAGCACGTGTCGTGCTGGCGGCGGCGGCCCGCACCGCTCACAGCGCGTCCTGATGGGCGGCGCGGTGCGGGTCGGGGAGGGCGGCAGTAGCCTCGGGTGGCTGTGAAGACGTCTCGCCGCTCGCTCGCCAACACCGCTGCCCTTGCGCTGGTGGCCGTGCTCGGAGTGTCGGCGTGCAACTCGGACCCGAGCCCCACGCGGGTGGCGCAGGATCTCGTGCGGACCGAAGCGAAGAGCGAACGCCAAGAGGAGTGCATGCTCGGGGTCATCGACGACTACGACCTCGACCAACTGGGCGAGGACGCGACCAGCGACAACGAGCAGGTCGCACGCGAGGCGCAGGACCAGCTCGACGAGTTCGAAGCCGACCTCGCCGCCTGTCCCGTCTGACCGCCGGAGCGTTCCTCATGGTGTCGGACACCATGAGGAACGGATTCGGAAACGACGGTGTCAGTCGGTCTTGGGTGCCGCGTCGGCTGGTGGGGCAGCCGCCTTCTTCTTCTTGGGCGGTGGCACGCCGATGGCCGGTGCTGCGTCGGCTTCCTTCGGCCAGCGTCGGCGGCTGACGATCGACAACAAGCGAAGCAGACGCATCGCCGTCTCATCGGTCTGTGCCGGCTTCGCAATGATCGAACCATCGGCGATCATCCGCTCGATGACCTCCTCACCGAGTTCGGTACGCACGATCGTGAGCGTCCAGTCGTTGTCCTCGCCGATGCCGCCCGTGGCCACGTCCGAATGCTCGGCGGCGAAGTCCGGGCAGCTCGTGCAGCCCTTGCGGGTCCAGCCGTGGCATTCCTTCAGGTCGATCTCATGGTACGAGCCGTCCTTCATCCAGATCTGGAACACGCCCTTGATGTTCATCTTCACCATGTCCTGCTTCTTCAGGCCGTACTTGGCTTCGAAGAGCTCGGGGAAGATCGCGTCGTCGAACGTCTTCGAACAGAGCAGCCCGATGTTGAACAGGAACGGTTTGGACACCTTGCCGGCCTTGCGGTCCCACATCACCGGCGGTGACGAGGTCTGACAGCCCATGCCGACGAGCGCAAGACGCTCGTATCCCTTCTCCTTGGCTTCGGGGAGCGCGAGCGGGTTGGCGCAGTAGGTGTATCGGCTGCCGGCGGTTGCGAGGATCTCCTCTCTGGTCGCAACGACGGCGGGCTTGGCCTTCCACGCATCGTCGTCCTCGACGCCGCTCACGAGCGCTGCGTCGATGTAGTCGTGCTCGCGGAGCCAGATCAGCATCGCTGAGACGAGGCCGCCGTCCTGGCCCATCTTGTGGACCATGTCGTCGCTCGCTCGTGTGAGATGGAGCTGACGCCAGATGCCGGCCATCTCGTCGGGCTCGCGGACCCGTCCGAACAGGTGCATGTCGGCGGCCGGCTCCCACGCCCGGAACCGGGGGCAGGCGCGAGTGCACGTGGTGCAGCCCTTCTCCCCGTGGATGCAGTTGTCGAGGCCGAGCTCCTCCTCGAGGTGGAACGGGATGTATTTGCCCTCTTCGTGCTCGTACCCGATCACATCGTGGGGGCACGTCACCACGCACCCGGCGCAACCGGTGCACAGCCCGGTGGTGATGACCTCGGCGTACAGCTCTTTCCACTGGGCGGTCCACCGGCCGGCCTTGGCCGGTGTCGTCGGGGCGTCGGATTCGACTGTCGTCATCTCGCCGACTGTACGCGACGTCGGGAGGAGGAGGCCGATTCAGCGTGCTGAGACCGATCGAGGCCGTCCAGTTCGTCCTCGGCGGACACCCGCAAGCCCATGAAGCGATTGGTGCCCCGGGCGACGACTCGGGGCAGCGCGGTCGAGACCAGCACCCACGCGGTGTCGCCTGGCTTCATCGCTCCGGAACATGGATGGCGGAGGTGACCTGCGCCCGAACGCGCCGATCCCCGAGCCAGCCCTCTGAGGACGCAAAGGAGGCTCGGGGATCGACTTGCAGGGACGCGTCGGTGCGTCCCGATCAGTGGGGAGGTGCGCTCAGATCGCGTCAGCCCCTTCCTCACCGGTGCGGATGCGGACGAGCCGCTCCACGTCGGTGACCCAGATCTTGCCGTCGCCGATCTTGCCGGTGGCGGCCGACGACACGATGGTGTCGACAACGCTGTCCACGACGTCGTCGGCGATGACGATGCTCAGGCTGACCTTGGGAACGAAATCGATCTTGTACTCCGCTCCTCGGTAGGTCTCGGTGTGGCCGCCCTGACGGCCGAAGCCGCGGACCTCCTCGACGGTGATGCCGGCGACGCCGATGGCCTTGAGGGCATCTTTGACATCGTCGAGCTTGAACGGCTTGATGACTGCTGTCACGAGTTTCATGTGTTGGTTCCTTGTCTGGCTCGTTGGCTAGAAGTGTGTCAGCTCGTCTGAGCCATGTCGGGGGCGTAGCCCTGGAGGCCGTGCTCGAGGACGTCGAGGCCCTCGATCTCCTCCTCGGCGCTGACCCGGAGACCGATCGTCGCCTTGAGGATGCCGAACAGCAGTGCCGTCGTGGCACCGACCCAGGCGACGATGATGACGAGCATCAAGGCCTGGACGGCGAGCTGGTCGAATCCGCCGCCGTAGAAGAGCCCGGCGTCCTCTCGGCCCAAGAACGCGTCGTCGTAGGTGGAGAACAGCCCGATGGAGAGTAGACCCCAGGCGCCGACCACACCGTGGACGCTGATGGCGCCCACCGGATCGTCGATCCGGACCTTGTCGAAGAACAGCACGGAGAACACCACGATGATGCCGCCGATCGCGCCGATCAGTGTCGCCATCAGCGGGGTCACGGCGCCGCACGGGGCGGTGATCGCAACCAGTCCGGCGAGCACGCCGTTGCCGATCATGGCCACGTCCGGCTTGCCGGCGACGATCCAGATCGTGATCGTGCAGAAGAGACCACCAGCGGCCGCGGCGAGCATCGTGTTCACCGCAACGGTCATCACGAACTCGTCGGCGAGCAGTTCCGAGCCGGGGTTGAACCCGAACCAGCCGAACCACAAGATGAAGACACCGAGGATGGCGAACGGGATGCTGTGCCCGGGGATCGCCCGTGGCTTGCCGTTCGCGTCGTACTTGCCGATGCGAGCCCCGAGGAACAGTGCGCCCATGAAGGCGGCGACACCACCGGCCATGTGCACGATGCCGGACCCGGCGAAGTCGGAGAACACCGCGTCGCCGATCTGGATATCGGCGATCAGGCCACCGCCCCAGGTCCAGTGGACCACGACGGGGTAGATGAACGCACACATCACGGCAGAGAAGATGAGGTAGCTGGTGAACTTCGTCCGCTCAGCCATCGCACCGGAGGCGATCGTGACCGCCGTCGCTGCGAAGACTGCTTGGAAGAAGAACGTCGTCGCCGGGCTCAGACCGCCTTCGGGAATGGCGGCCATGTCGAGGCCGTCGAGGAAGAAGCCCTCGGTACCCATGAACCAGCCGTCACCGCCAAACGCAAATGCGAAGCCGGTGGCGAAGAACGCCAGGATGCCGACGATCGCGTCGGCCATGTTCTTGGCGAAGATGTTCACGACGTTCTTGGCCCGCGTCAGGCCCGCTTCGACGAGCGCGAAGCCCGCCTGCATGAAGAAGACGAGGACACCGGCCATGAACACCCAGAGGTTGTTCAGGTAGTCCTGCGTCGTTGGGACGTAGTCCTGGGCGAAGCCGAGGGATGGGGTGATGGCCAAGATGGCGACAACGCCACCCAGGCCGGAAACGATTCGCAGCGCACGTTTGCGCACGGGTCCTCCAATAGGTGTAGGGAACAGGGGATGCGGAGTCCAGTGGCGTCGTTGCCGCCCGGATTGCGAGCGCAACCTAAAGGTGCCGGATTTCCCGCTTGTCGCCGAAGTGTTTCCTCCGTGTGAATGGTGACCCGGGCCCGTCGAACTTGACCCGCGGGTCAAGTCGCGGGTCAGAATGGGAGTCATGGACCTCTCCTATTCCCCCGAAGCCGAGGAATTCCGCGCTGAGATCAAGGCCTGGCTCACCGAGAACCTTCCCGATGGTTGGTTCGAGGACGGCTTCGAGATGACCGACGAGCAACGCAAACAGTTCAACGAAGAGTGGCCGCAGAAGCTGTTCGAGGGTGGGTGGATCTGCGCCACCTGGCCGGCGGAGTACGGTGGCAAGGGCCTCACCACGATGCAGGGCGTCGTGCTCTCCGAGGAGTTCGCGAATGCGAAGGCACCCATGCGCGGCGACTTCTTCGGCGACACGCTCGTTGGCCCGACGATCCTGCAGTGGGGGACCGAGGAACAGAAGAAGGAGTTCCTCCCCGGCATCCTCAGTGGCTCGACCCGTTGGTGCCAGGGGTTCTCGGAGCCGAATTCCGGCTCCGACCTCGCCAGCCTCAAGACCACGGCCGTACTCGATGGCGACGAATGGGTGATCAACGGCCAGAAGGTCTGGACGACCCAGGGCCACCATGCCGACTACTGCTTCCTCCTCACCCGCACCGACCAGGACGTGAAGAAGCACGCCGGCATCTCCTACATGCTGGTCCCGATGCGTCAGGAGGGTGTCGAGGTCCGAGGAATCGTCCAGCCCGATGGCACCGCCGAGTTCTGCGAGGTGTTCTTCGACAACGCCCGCTGTGCGAAGGACGCCGTCGTGGGTGGCGTCAACAACGGGTGGAAGGTCGCCAACTCGACATTGGCCTTCGAACGGGGCCAGTCGGCGACCACCGGTTATCGCCGGTTCGCGGAGGAGTACCGCCTGCTCGTCGACGCAGCGACCGAGAAGGGTCTCCTCGACGACCCACTGATCCGTCAACGGTTGATGGAGTACTACACCAAGATCCAGATCCTGCGGATCAACGGACTGCGCAACCTGTCTGCGACGCTCAGTGGCGGTGGCGACATGGGCACCATTGCGCTCGGAGCGACCAACAAGATGTTCTGGTCCGAGATGCACAAAGCGGCGATGGAGCTCGCCGTCGACATCCACGGCGCCGAGGGCATGCTGATCGATTCCGGCCCCGAGTCGGGAAGCTGGCCCGGCGCGGCGCGCGACAAGCGTCGCGAGGGTTATCCGGTCAGCCCGATGATGTCGTCGTTCTTCTTCTCCCGCTCGGAGACCATCTGGGGAGGCACGAGCCAGATCCAGCGCAACATCGTCGGCGAACGCGTCCTCGGCCTCCCCAAGGAACCCAAGCCCGTCACCCAGTGAGCCTCACGCGTGAACAGATGGTTTCGTGAGTGAAGCATCTGTTCGCCCGTTCGGGGGACAGGCGCGCCGCTCGGGTACGGTCACGTGGAGTGGATGAACTGCTGGACGTTGACGGGAGCCCTCGGCCGATCGCCAGCGATCTGATCGATCTGCTCCACCGGATCGGTATCGACGAGGTACGCGAACGCCAGCGGGTGTCCGATCTCGAGATCCTCACGTTGGGGATCTCCTTCACGGTGTATTCCGACGGTGAGAACATCGACCGGGCGTGGCCGTTCGACATCATCCCGCGTCTCATCGACGGTGATGAGTGGGCGGTCGTGGAACGAGGACTGGCTCAGCGCCTTCGGGCGCTCAACCGGTTCATCGACGACATCTACAACGATCGCCAGATCATCGCCGATGGTGTCTTCCCGGCCGACCTGCTCGACGACTCCGCCAACTATCGCCCGGAGTGCCAGGGCATTCACCCCAAGTTCGGTGTGTGGGCACACATCTCCGGCTCCGATCTCGTGCGTGCCGGCGACGGCCGGCTGTACGTGCTCGAGGACAACCTGCGCGTGCCGTCCGGTGTCAGCTACGTGCTGGAGAACCGGAGTGTGGCCAAACGGGCGTTCCCCGAGCTGTTCAAGCGGCACCGGATCCGCCCGGTCGACGCCTACACCGATGAACTCAACAAGCTTCTGAGTTCGCTCGCGCCCGATGGTCGTGCTGACCCGACGATCGTGGTTCTCACGCCGGGCATCTTCAACTCGGCGTATTTCGAGCACTCGTTTCTCGCCCAGCGGATGGGGGCCGAGCTCGTCGAGGGTCAGGATCTCGTCGTCGGCGACGACGACTGTCTCTACATGAAGACCATCCAGGGCCTCGAGCGTGTCGACGTCGTGTACCGCCGCATCGACGACCTGTTCATCGATCCTGAGGCATTCAATCCGGACTCGATGCTCGGCGTCGCCGGACTCATGCGTGCATGGAAGGCCGGCAACGTCGGCATCGCCAACGCGCCGGGCGCCGGTGTGGCCGACGACAAGTGTGTGTACGCATGGGTGCCGGACATGATCCGCTACTACCTCGGCGAGGAACCGCTCATTCCGAACGTGCCGACGTATCGGTGCATGTACGACGGCGAGCGCGACCACGTCCTCGCGAACCTTGCCCATCTCGTCCTCAAGCCCGCCAACGAGAGCGGCGGGTACGGCATCGTGATCGGGAGCCGAGCGACGCCAGAGGAACTCGAGACGGCGGCTGAGGCGATCAGAGCCGATCCCCGCAACTGGGTCGCCCAGCCGATCCTGGACCTGTCGACGGCCCCCACCCTGGTGGAGGAAGGCATCGAGCCCCGTCACCTCGACCTGCGACCGTTCATCCTGACCGGAGAGCACAGCTACGTCACCGCCGGCGGCCTGACTCGCGTTGCGCTCACCAAGGGCTCCCTCGTCGTGAACTCCTCGCAGGGTGGCGGGAGCAAGGACACCTGGATCGTCGACGCGAACGGCGGCCCCGAGCCCGCGCAGGGTCAGATCCAGGCCCAGAGTGACGGGAGCAACTGATGGCGGTCCTGTCGAGGGTCGCCGACCGGATGTATTGGGCGGCGCGCTACCTGGAGCGGGCCGAGGACTCGGCTCGTGTGCTGCGGTCGTATGGCGATGTTCTCGCCGACCTCCCGACCGAGTCGGTCCGCTGGAGCCCACTCGTCACCATCTCGGGCAGTGATGTCCAGCTGCCGGCGGTCAGCGGCTCCGACGAGGGCCAGGTGGCTCAGTTCCTCATCGCGGACCGTGAACACCCGAACAGCATCCTGAACACGGTCGACAACTCCCGTGAGAATCTCCGCACGTGCCGAGAAGTGCTGCCTCGCGAAGCCTGGCAGACCGTCAACGACCTCTCCATCTACGTCCGCGGCGCTGCGGTCACGTCCGTGGAGCATCGCCGTCGCGACCGGTTCCTGTCGCGGGTGATCGACGAGAGTCGGCGTCTGGACGGGGTGCTGAACTCCACCATCACGCGTGACGAAGTCTTCGAGATGTGGCGTCTCGGTCGCTACATCGAACGAGCGGACATGACGACGCGTGTGTTGGGTGTGCGTGCGGCGACGCTGCTCTCCCTGCCGCCGGGCGAGGTCGACGAATTCGCCGAAGTCCAATGGATGGGTGTGCTGCGGTCGCTCTCGGCGCTGCAGATGTACCAGCGGGCAACTCGGGGACCGATCGACGGTCCTGCGGTTGTGCGGTTCCTCCTGTTCGATCATCGCTTCCCGCGTTCCGTGGCCGGCTGCCTTGCGGAGATGCGGACCTCGATCCTGCGACTGCCGGAGTACTCGACGGTGTTGGGTGCGGTCGAAGCGGCCGATCGCCAGCTGCGACGCAGCCGCCCTGCGGCCGACGACGGAGCTGCACTCGATGCCGCCATGGAAGGTGT
>Ga0316193_10004422_pt1 | contig 10332 bp, 7 predicted proteins | sample MerIslsedime2_MG_FD_207735 | JGI IMG/M metagenome (GOLD analysis project Ga0316193, IMG submission 207735) | Coastal sediment microbial communities from Maine, United States - Merrow Island sediment 2 | ecosystem: Environmental > Aquatic > Marine > Coastal > Sediment | place: USA: Maine...
AAAAGGATCAGGTGGTGAACCGGTGTCTTTCTCTGGCGTTTTGCTTTGGACTTGGATGCACTCAGGGCGAGAGGTGGCGTCGATCAACAAGGGAGGTTTGAGATGAGGAGTGTCTACCAAACAAATACATCACTCTGGAGGGCCCTGACCCTCGTCCTGGTCGGCATGGCCGCGATCACCGCGGTCGCGGCGGAGGAGGAGGAGACCAAGTGGTGGATCCCGCCCGAGCTGGGTCTCTCGGTCGTCGTGCCTTGGGGCAACGACATCGCCATCCAGGACGACGGCGGATTCGCCCTGACCCTGCAGATGTCCGCCTGGGAGCACAAGATCCTCGGAATCGGTGTGAAAAGCTACCCGCCGACCCTGCCCGGAGAGCGCACCCCGGGCTGGCTCGTCTTTGACGATCCGGACGGGTGCCCGTCGTTCATCGATCCCTCGTTTCAGGCGACTGCATACGTTTCAGTCTTTTGCAACCAGAATCCGGCAGACTGGCCGGACTGCCAGCCCCCCGATTGGGGACCGCTCCTGACCTACGCCTGCCCGGATGACGCCCCGGTCGGCTACGACTGGTTTGCCGATGCGGCGGCCATGGACCCGTGGATCTTCGACGAGACCTGGGTCGAGTTCTTCTCGGGAATCTCGGTCCCCGACCAGGTTCCACCGGAGGAACAGGAGACCCCACCTCAGGTGTGGCAACACGATGGAGAATGCGACACGAGCACTCCGCCGATCTGCACCACGGACTTCGAGTTGGTCGGGGTCGGCCCGAGCCTCGGTTCTGATACCGACTTCACCCGCTACGGCCGCTGGGCTCGTCTGCCCGGTCTCGTCGTCATCGCCGACCACGGTCCCGGTCTGGTGACCAGGACCCTGGACCCCACCGACTTCCCGTACGATCCCATCGATCCGCCCCATCCGACCTACAGCCAGTTCTTCGACCCGCCGCAGCCCCTCGAGGCGTGGAACGTGGCCGGTCTCTTCAACACCGTCGGCCACACCCTCCAGGCCGACAAATACGCGTGGCCCGGTTGGGGTCGGACGACCTTGACCGCGCAGATCATCGCCCCAAGCTCGCTCTTCCGACCGGTGATGCTGATCGATCGCCACGTTTCGATCCCGTTCACCGATGATCTCGGCAACGTGTGCGAGGACGGCGACTCCGCCTACCGGCTCGACGGCGGTCCTCTGACCTGTGTCCCGCACACGACCAACTGGCTCGACCAGTACACCAACGCAGAGCTCATCACGCTCCGGATCTTCGTCGTCAACGGCGATGCGCCCGACATCGTCGTCGACATGGACGGCAACGGGGTCCTCAATCTCCGTGACGTGGAGACCATGGGCTATGAGGCGCTCACCTATGAACGGGTCGTGAGGTTCTACCAGTACAGCCAGGCCTACTGCGGCGTCCGGTATGACTTCGACGGCGATCACATCGCACCGGAGTGCGTGCTGGCCGCCCGCGCAGGAGGGATCACCGGCGTTCCGCGCTGACCCGGTCGCAAGATCAACGTAACCTGCGGGCGGCGTCTACCCGGCGCCGCCCGCGATTCTCTTTGCCTCGTCGATCTCGGACAAACCCGGATCCGCTTCCCGCCACGCGGCCAGGAAGCCCTCGGCTTGCGAGACTGCCTTGGGCCCGCGACCCATGGCCTGCTGGACCTTCGCCAGCACCAACCCGGCGCGCACCCGATCGAGTTCGAGATCGAGCCTCGGGTCGGCGGGTTCGCCCGCCGCAGCCGCCTGCCGAGCCGCCGCCATCGCCTCGGGGAGCCGGCCCGCCGCGAGGTAGGCGCGGGCGAGCGCGAGACGGTAAACCGAGTAGTCGTACCCCGTGAGGGCGACCGCCCGAGACAGCTCGGTGAGCGCCGCTGCGGCGTCACCCTCGGCGAGCAGGGCTGAGCCGCGCAGAGAGGCCGCGGCCTTGTTCTCGGTGCGGTCGGGGTCGTCCGCCGGCAGGGCGAGGTCCTCGATCTCGGCGGCGGTTGCTTCGACGTCATCCAGGTGCCCCTGGCGCAGCTCGAGCAGACCTCGGGCGAAGAGATAGCGGGTCGGCACCCCGGGTGAGCGCTCAATGGCCCGATCGATGAGACTCCGAGCCGCCCGCTCATCGCCGACCTCCATCAAGCTGGTGCCCCGAATCGACAGGGCCATGGCCTCGCGGACGCCTTCTGCCTCGAGGAGATCCTCGAGGGCCTCGAGCGCCTCGGCCGCCTCTCGAAACCGGCCCCGCGAACGCAGAATCGACGCGAGCTCGAAGGCGGCGTCGAGACGATAACGAGGCAGCGCACCCTCGTCTCCCGCCAGGGTCCGATACCGATTCTCCGCCCGCGACCACGCCCCCTGGAGCGCCTCCACCACGCCGAGACTGATCATGGCCGGGGGAAAGTCGGGATCGACGGTGAGGGCCGCCTCGAACTCCCCGGCGGCGAGCTCGAGCTCTCCCTGGGCCTGGTAGACCTCGCCCAGAGAGTGGCGGTGATTGGCGCTGCCGGGCTCCAGTTCGACGCAACGCTGGAGCTCGAGGATGGCGTTCGTGGTGTCACCCAACCCGAGATAGGCATAGCCCATCATGCTGTGGACCACGCTGTTGTCCGGACTGAGCCGGGTCAGGATCTCGAGCTCGGCAATCTCCTCCTCGTAGCGACCCAGATCGGACAGAAGACCGGCGAGCAGGTGGCGGGCGTCGGTGTCGTAGGGGTAGTTCTCGACGAGCTCGCGGTAAGCGATCAGGGCGTCATCGAATCGGCGCTCGAAATAGGCCTCGCTGGCGATGATGTAGCGGGCCTCCCGGTCGGTGAGCCGATCGGTCTCCGAGGCAGCGCGTCGGATCTCACTGAGGGCTTCGTCGGTGCGCCCGGTGGCGGCGTAGACCGTGGCCAGACGGTAGCGCGCCATGGTGTAGCCGGGCGCCAGCGCAAGTGCCTCACGGAACGCTTGTTCGGCGTCGTCGTAGCGAAAATCGACAAAGAAACGGAGACCCTCGAGATAGACCTCATAGGCCTCGGGGTTGTCGGCGACGAAGTCCGCCGTGTGGACGTCGACCTGCTCGGTGGGGGGCAGACCGAGGCCTCTCCGCGCCTCGGCCACGAGATCGTCGGCGCAGCGCAGCAGGCTTTCGCCACCGAGGCCGTCCACCCGGCGGGCCGCGAGGTTCTTGCCCGTTGCCGGTTCGACCACTCGCGCCGTGACCGTAAAGCCCTCCGGACCGGGGAGCATCTCGCCGCTGACCACGGCCGTGAGGCCGAGCTCGGCGGCCGCGGCGGCCAGCTTCCCGGTGTCCACCGCCGCCATGCGGTCGGCGCCCACCACCTGGAGCAGACTCGAACCCGCCAGCCCGTCCGTCACAAGCTGGGCGAGACCGTCGCCGACCCAGTCGAGCCCCTCGTCACCGGTGCGGTTGGCGAAGGGCAGGACGCCGACGACGTGAAGAGGCTTATCGTCGACGACACCGCCGACCACCGATTCGCCCGTGTTCCTGTTGTCCCGACTCAGACCCCACCAACCGAGGATCGCCGCGGCGATGACAAGACCGACCGCTCCGGCGATGTACGAACCGCTGCGTCGCAGGGTCCGCTGCGCCCGACCGACGACAAGGTCCGGCCCTTCGGTGATGGCGGTACGGCCGGCGTCAAAGCTCACCGATGTACTCTCTCCGAAACGGGAGAGCTCGACTCCGAGATCGCTGAGCAGCTCGCGGGCGCTGCCGTAGCGCTCGGTCTGATCGCGCTGAAGACCGCGACGGATCACCCGAGCCAGATCGTCGGGCAGCTCCGGTCTGAGCTCGGCCACCGGCCGGGGGTCGTTGGAGAGAATCGCGTACATGATGGCGGTGGCGTTGTCACCGTCGAAGGGACGAACACCGGTCACCATCTCGTAGAGAATAGCGGCCAACGACCAGAGATCGGTGCGGCCGTCGGTCTCCCCACCGGTGGCCTGCTCCGGCGACATGTAGGCCGGGGTGCCCATGGTGGCGCCGGTCCGGGTCAGATGGGTGCTGTCCGACAGCTTGGCGAGGCCGAAATCGAGGATCCGGACCCCACCCGATGTGAGCATGACATTGGCCGGTTTGATGTCGCGGTGAACGATGCCGGCATCGTGCGCCGCCGCCAGACCCTCGGCGATCTGGACAGCGATGGCCCGGGCCTCGTCCACCGGCAGCGGGCCGTTCGCGATGCGGTCCTTGAGGGTTTCGCCGTCGCAGTGGGCCATGCTGATGAACGGGCGGCCGTCATCGGCCTCGCCGATCTCGTAGATGGTGCAGATACGGGGGTTGTCGAGGGCTGAGGCTGCCTGGGCCTCACGAAGGAATCTTTTCTTGGCCTCCTCGTTCTCACCGAGCTCGGCGGGCAGGAACTTGAGCGCGACGCTCCGTCCGAGCTTGAGGTCCTTGGCGTGATATACCACCCCCATCCCGCCCCGTCCGAGCGGCTCGAGAATCTCGTAGTGAGAGATGGTTCCTTCGTTCACTCAACAATCCGGATTCCCCCGTTTTCACCCAGCGGAGGACCGTCCGACTGGCGACGGTCGCAACCGACCGGGTCGATCAGCGATCGGCCGGGAAATCTCGCTCAGTATATCGCGCGCGATGGAGCTGGTCGGCGTCGTTCAGAAGGTGAAGGTGGCGCCGATGGAAATCAGATAGACGCTGTCGGCGTCGGCAATGTCGAAGTACTCCACCTCGCCGCGTACCGCCAGGCCTTTGAAACGAACCTGGGCGCCGATGCCGAAAACCATGTCGGTCCCGTTGTCGGTGGTGAAGTGGATGATGTCGCCGATGGCCGATTGGATGTCGGCGTCCCAGCTGACGACACCGACCTTGGCGAAGATGTCGGCGATGCCCAGCGGGAGCATGCCCATGGCGAAGGCGTCCAAGCCCTTGAGGTCCGCCCGAACGCTGACGGGATCACCGGTTCCCGGGGGCGAGTCGCTCAACCGGCCGAAATCGACGTAGCTTCCTTCCACCGCGAGGAAACCCATGAACCGGTAACCGGCGATGATCTTGTACGAGGTGTCACTGGCCGAGAAGTCGAAGCCGTCGAAATCGAGATCGTTGATCTTGAGGGAGGTCTGGCCGAAACTGCCGCCGACGTAGAAGCCGTTCTTGGCCGAAGCCGGGACGGCCGCCAGCACCATGACCACCAGTGCGGTTCCGACCAACGCGCTGCGAAAAACTCGATTCATATCACGGTCTCCCTTCGGCCCCAGTCTATGGTGAAGCCCACCACAACTGGGATGGTACTCGATCACCGGTACATCCTCCCTTATCGCACTTCCTCAACCTACCAAGACGGGCAGAAACCATGACCCGGATCATCCGGTTCCCGTGACGGCCGTCACCAGAAACGCAGGTTGGGGCAGCCTGTCCGCCTGAAAGGTGGGCAATCGCCGGCGGGGAGCCTACATTCAGTAGGGAAGACGCCAGAAGCAACCAACGCCGTCAGATCGGCCACGGCCGACGATTGGGAGGCGGTCCTCAGTGGAGATCACGCCGCGCCAGATCGAACACGCCGCGCAGCGCGGTGAGATGCGATTCGACTACCAGCCGAAGGTCTCCTTCCTCACCGGCGAGGTCTGTGGTGCCGAGGCGCTGCTTCGATGGCAACGCGACGACGGCTCCGAGATCTCGCCGGAGAGCTTTGTCCCGCTCGCCGAGGCCTGGGGCGTGGTCAGCGATCTCACCGAGGCCATGTTTCCGCGTTTCCTCGCCGATGTCTCGTCGATCAAGACCCTCCACCCGGATCAGCGGATCGCCTTCAACGTGTCGGCCCACGATCTCGACGCCCCCCGGTTCATCGCGATGCTGCACGACGCCATCGACGAGGGCCACGTCGCCGTCGAGCACCTCGAGCTCGAGGTCACCGAGGGTGCGGTGGTGTCGGGCAAGCCATCGGTCCTCGGCAGCCTGCAACGTCTGGTGGCCGATGGAGTCGAACTCGCCATGGATGACTACGGCATGGGGTTCTCGTCCCTCGACACCCTTCACCGGCTGCCGTTTTCTTCCATCAAGCTCGACCAGAGTTTTGTCCTGCGGGTCCTGCACTCGGCCAAGAGCGCGGTGCTGGTCAAGCTCAGTATCGCCATGGCGCAGATGCTCGGCATCCGCATGGTGGTCGAAGGAGTAGAATCCAAGGCGATCTATGACTCTCTGTTGCACTCCGGCTGCTCGGCGGCACAGGGTTTCTGGATCAGCCGGCCTCTGCCGCTCGAGCACTACCTCAGCTTCCTCGACGAAGATCCGCGATGGCCGGCCTCACCCATCGGTCTCTTCCGGATGGCCCAGCTCGCCCACCACTGGCAAGAACGGTTGCTCATCGACATGGTCTTTGCCGCGCTTCGCAGCGACGACCCGGTGAACGAGATCCCCCTCGACTTCCATCTCGATGAGACCCAATGCGAGCTCGGCAAGTGGTACTACGGCATCGGTGAGAAGTTCGTCGGTGATCCCGATTTCGATGCTCTCGAGAAACCCCACCGTGCCATGCACGATCTCTGCGCCGAGGTTTTCAAGGCGCTGCGGACCGGGAATCGGCAACGCATTCTCAACGAGCTCCTGAATGAGATCTCGGAAAACTCGTGCCGGGTCACCGCCTGTCTCCACCGCCTCGAGACCAAGGCGCTGATCCGGGAGGCGGGCTGATCAGCGCGGAGGAGCGTTTTTTCCCCTTCTTTGATGAGACTGAGCCTCCGACTGCGCTACGATCGCAGGCGATGGATGTCTCGAGCCGCGAACCAATCGGTCAGCCCCAGGAGCTGAGCCCCGAAGACGTACTGCTCTTCAAGGTCTGCGTTGCGGCCATCTGGTCGGACGGCGCCATGGCGGCGGCGGAGCGCGATCACCTGAGCCACCTCATGGATCGGATCGGCGCCACCGAGGAGGAGCGCCACGAGCTGCGTCGAATTGCGCTGAACGATGTCAGCCGGAGCACGGTGCTGGCCGAGGTGGACTTGCTCGAAACCGGAGACAAGCGCCGCCTCTACGATCGCTGCGTGGCGGTGCTGACGGCCGATCGCCGCTTGCGACGGGGCGAGTTGCGCTTTGTCTCCCGACTCCGAAAACGGTCCGGCGTCGGGCCGTTGGCCCATCAGGCCATGCTGTGGCGAGCGATGCCGGTGCGCCGGATTCTGCGGTTCTCACTGCCGGTCGGTCTCTTCTGCATCGCTGCGGTAGCGGTGGTCCTCATTCGCTTTGCCGACGACCCCGAGACCCTCCCACCCAACGAACTCGCCTACCACCCAGAGATCCTGCTGCGCCAGGCGGCGGCCGGCACCTCGCCCATGGAGGCGGAGGCCCTCTTCGAGGCCATCCGCCACTCGGTGGTCAAGGTCAATGTCCTGATCGACCAGAGTGTCGTCGGCCACGGATCGGGCGCGGTGCTCGGTGTCGACGGCGAAGGCCAGCTGTATGTGCTCACCAATCGGCACGTGGTCTACCACGAGGTGGAGAACCCACTCTTGCTGGGCTACGAGCTCGAGCTCGAGAACGGGATCCAGCTGCCCGCCATGCTCGACTTCTATTCCCGCACTCATGACCTGGCCGTCGTCGTCGCTCCCGGTCTCGGCGGCTGGGGCCTGCCCGTCCCGTTGCGGATGTGCAGTACTCTCTCGGTCGGCGAGAAGGTTTTCGCGCTCGGCAGCCCCATCGGCCTCGACCACAGCTTCACCACGGGGGTGATCTCGGCCCTCCGTTGGCCCATGGTCCAGACCGACGCCACAGTCCACTCGGGTTCGTCGGGCGGACCGCTCTTCGACGACCGAGGACGGGTCTGCGGGGTGGTCACCACCTCGCACATGCAGAAGGATTTTTCTTTCGCCCTGTGCGCGGAAACCGTTCTCGAGATGCTCGACGAGAGGATGACGGTGGACTGAGGTTCCGCGATCGCCATCGACATTTATATCGCTATCGCTATCTCTATCGCTATCGCTATCGCTATCGCTATCGACGATCATCTGTAGCCCCACCAAGGGGCGGCAGCGAAGCAGTCCGGATCATCCTCGTGCGGGCGGGACGCCCGCTTTACAATGGCGGTCGGTATCCATTCAGGGACAGACTGGTGCGGTCGTTCGATCACCCCCGGAAACCCATCTCGCGAACCGCCGATTCCACCGGGATCTCGATGTCAAACCAGGCGGAATGGCGATCGTGACGAGCATCCTTGACAGTCGCGGTTCCTCGTCATAGTATGACAAGGACGAATATTCTCGTTTGGGAGGGCGTAACATGAGATTGAAACACCATCGCTTGACTGTTTTTGTGGTCGCGTTGTGGGTGTTGGCTCTGGGGCTCACCACCGTCTTCGCGCCCGTTCCGGCGGATGCGACCTCCGTTCAGAAGGTGGGTTGGATGACCTACGCCCCCAACCATCCCGGTGGGTGCGTGCCTATGGCGTTCGATTGCTACGTGTTTTTCGTCTACGCGGATTGATCTCAGGGTCATGGGACGCGTCGTCATGGTCGTCGCCGGTCTGACCGGCGCGATCTGTTTCGCCGGTTTCGCCCTCGGCCTTGAGCCGGCCGCCTTGGGTGAGTCCATTCGCTGCGAGGTCCGGTCGGTCGCCATCGACCAACCGGCCTACATGGTGGTGGATGCTGTCGTTCGGGGCGACCGTCTGCTCTTGCCGGACTTCACCAACGGGCTGCGCGAGATCGACCTCGGTACCGGAGCGGATCTGCGGTCGGTGCTGCCCATGGGCTCCAAACGCGGCCAGGTCACCGGCCCGCAGCATCTGGGCTGCGGCGGCGGCCGTTGTGTGGTCTTTGGGGACCGCTACTTCTGGATTTACTACAACGCGGGCTTCGAGTTCATCGATGAGTACCCGGGTCTGACCACCGGCGCCGGCGCCCAACCTCTGGTCTTCGCCGACCGGATGGTGGTGGCGGGCACGGCCAGCCCGGAGATCTCCGGCGGCGGGGTCCCCTTTCTCTTTGTCCAATACGATGACGGTTCGGTGGTGCCGCTGCAGGAGTACCCGACCGGGATGGAGATCCCCGAGATCGCCAAACGGATCCATTTCCAGGGACCCACGGCGGGCGGGGTCGACCGGCTCGCCGATGGCGGCTGGGTCTACGTCGATCCGCGCAGCTATGGGGTCTTCATCTTCGACCGGCGCGATCGGCTGGTGCGGGCCTGGCGGGGAACGAACCCGCGCTTCAGACCGCCAAACTTCGCGGTCTACGAGCCGGTGCACGACGATTCAGGTCGGGAGTATTTCTCCCGCTGGAGCCTGGCCCAGACCCAGGTCAAACGACCGGTGGCGCTGGGCACGGACCTCATCGGCATCGTGGTCGGGATTCCCGACGGCGAGTTCCAACAACGACACGAGCTCGACCTCTACCGGTTGGATGGATCGCCGGTGGCCACCGGCGTCGATCTGCCGGGGGTCAAAGGCGGTCGGATTGTGGTTGCCGATGCCGGCCTCGGCAAGATCGTGGTGGTCGGACAGTCAAGCTGGGAGCCGGGATCAAAAACCATGGCGTGGAAGGTGACAGTCACAGGTCTTAAACACTGAGTCGTCGCGCGCGAGGGCGCGTCACGCAAAGCATCATTTCGGAGGGCACGATGCAGCGTGAAATCGTCGGAGTTGTTGTACTCACGCTGGTTGCAACGTTGGCCGGCGCGGCGCCCCGGGTGCTGGGCCCCGACGATCGTCCCCTCGACCGCGCCGCCGTGATCGCCGACGCCGATGCTTTCTGGGTCCGAAACGGCGCCAGTCTGCCGGTGCTGTTGACGCCCGATGCCGACGATCAGCTTCGTCTTCCCGACCTCCCCGTAGCCCGGCTGCTGGTCCTCGATGCGACCACCGGGCGACCGGTGCCCACAGGCCGCCTCAGATGGCCGGGCGCCGAGATCCCCGACAGTGTTTCGATGGTCACCTGGACAGCCAACGGCGGTCGGCTCGACCTCGGGTGTCTCGGCGGCGAAAAGGTCGAGTTCTCCGCCGATGGCTACCGGCCCCTGACCGTCACCCTGGAACCACAGAATCGACGCACGACCATCCTCCTCGAACCGCACGGCGATCTCGAGGTCGTGGTGCAGCCGCCCCTGGCCGGCCGGTTGTGGATCGCCGCACGGGACGAGATCTCGACCCTTTCGCCCTTCCATTCGGCCGCGACGCAGCACGAGATCGGCGACGACGGTTCCATCGTGGTGCACGACCTGGAAGCGAAAACCGCCTACGACGGGGTGCTGGTCGTACCCGGAAGGGCGCCGGTGGTCGGCCACATCATGGGGCTGCCGAAGCGCCTCCAGCTCAGGCTCGATTCGGGTCATGCCATCACCGGTCGAGTGCTCGATCGCAGGGACGCTCCGCTGGTCCGCGCTCGAGTCCAGGC
>Ga0316193_10004423_pt1 | contig 10331 bp, 10 predicted proteins | sample MerIslsedime2_MG_FD_207735 | JGI IMG/M metagenome (GOLD analysis project Ga0316193, IMG submission 207735) | Coastal sediment microbial communities from Maine, United States - Merrow Island sediment 2 | ecosystem: Environmental > Aquatic > Marine > Coastal > Sediment | place: USA: Maine...
CCGTGGCCAGTATTATCACGTAGGTGAAGGCGGCCCTCTCCCTGCCCAGCCGGACTACCAGGTTGCGTTTGCCGTGGGCTTGATCCGCGTGCAGGTCAGGAAACTCGTTGATCCACAGAAAAGCGGCAATGTGCAGCCCCAGCGCACCTGACAGGTGTAGCAACGGGGCCGACAGGTGGCCGGTCTGTACAAAATAGGTGCCGCATACCACCAGCGGGCCATAGGCCAGGGCGACGGCTAATTCGCCCAGCCCGCGATAGGCCAGGCGCAGTGATCCGCCATGGTAATACCAGGCCAGCGCCATACCGATGAGGCCAAAAGCAATGATACGAGGGTCGCGCAGCCAGACCAGCAACAGCCCGATAACAATGGCCGCCAGGTAGAACAGCAGGGCGATTGCCCAGGTTTGCGAACGGCTCAGCAGGCCGTCCACCAGTACCCGCTTGCCCCCGGAAAAGGGGGTGCGTTCCTGCTCACTTACTGCGAGGTCTGCCCCGGAATCATAATCCACAATTTCGCCCGAGGCGTTCTTGGCGACCTCCACACAGAAGACTCCCAGCACGGTAATCGCCAGCCAGCCCCAATAGAGACCCTGATCAGCTGCGGCGGCGCACGCGCCTAGCCACAGGCCGGCAAAGGATGCCAGAGAGATCTTGGGATCTGCCAGGCTCCAGAAACCTCGCCAGAAATTCTTGCCTGCCACAGGACCTCCTTTCGCCCGGGAGAGGGCCACAGCTAAATACTACGGTTAAATGATCGACCTATTTATAGTGCGTAGGTCCGGCGTTCGACCCGCCGTGCCGGCGCCAATTCAAAACTCCAATGATCAGCGTAAAGCTGGCGGCAATCATCCACTGGCAAATCCGTGGATATCAGTCTGCATCTTCAGCTTCCCGTGCACGTTCCAGGCGGCTTTCTTCTTCGGCCAGGGCGGCCTTGATTTCCAACATGACGGCATCGACGTCCGCGGTATGTGTGTCCAGCTCGAACTGGCCTGTTAGCGGGAAATCCGGGTGCAGGTCTCCCTCTTCGTACAGCGCCCACATTTCCTGAGCGTAGTGACTGTCCAGCAGCGCTGGCGCGAACAGGCCGTAATAGTCGGTCATGTTTTTTATATCGCGCTCCAGCATAGCCTGGGCATTATTGTTGGCCGCGGCGTCTACCGCCTGTGGCAGGTCGATGATGACAGGGCCATCCTCGTCTACCAGCACGTTGAATTCTGACAGATCGCCGTGTACCAGCCCGGCGCAGAGCATGCGCATCACGTATTGCATGACCAGGGCGTGGTCTTCACTGGCCTGCTCGGCGGACATCGACACGTCGTTCAGCCGGGGAGCCACGTTGCCGTCTTCATCGGTAATCAATTCCATCAGCAGCACGCCGTCGAAACAGCCGTAAGGCTGTGGCACCCTGACCCCCGCTCGTGCCAGTCGATACAGGGCATCGACCTCCGCGTTCTGCCAGGTCTCCTCCTGCTGCTTGCGGCCAAACCTGGAGCCCTTTTCCATGGCCCGGGCGCGTCGGCTGTTGCGCACCTTGCGCCCCTCGGTGTATTGCGCGGCTTTCTTGAAGCTGCGCTTGACGGAATCCTTGTAGATCTTGGCACAGCGAAGATCAGACCCACAGCGCACCACGAATACATCCGCTTCCTTGCCGCTCATGAGAGGACGGATAACCTCGTCTATCAGGCCATCCTCGACCAGGGGCTGCAGGCGTTTAGGAATTTTCAATGGTATTAACTATCCTGGAAATGGGTGATCTCTGGGCATGCGCCTGGGGAAATATTGCCATAGCATGACGCTGAACTAGCAATCAGCGCGGGCGAATTGTAGCACTAATCAGCGCTATATAGGACTGCGCTGCGCGAGGCAGAGAGCCTACACAGAGTGCGTCCCCCGGAGAAACCTGCCCGGTGTAGCGCCCGTCTCAGGTAGTAAGCGACTACGACTTGAGAAAAGAGGAGGCCGCACCCATAAGACCGCCAAGGCCACCGACAGACTCCAGCAGGCTGCCTCCGCTGCTGGCCTCGTCCATAATCTGTGGCAGCACATCGGCCAGGCCAGTCGCGGCCGAGCCGGCGTCGGTGCCCACCTGTGAGGCGAATTGGGAGACATTGCCTTCACCCAGCAGCGATAGAATGCTGTCGGCGGAGATGGGTGAATTGGCACCATCCCCCAGCCAGGAGCTGACGATAGTGCCCAGTTGCCCACTGGATGCCATCTTGCTCGCCAGTCCCGCCAGGTCGACATTGCCCTGCCCGTCACCCAGCAGGCTGGTAAGTGCTGAGCTGACGGTGTTCGAGTCCACCTGCAGGCCCAGTTTTTCGGACAGGAGTTGGGCGCCTAACTGTATGAGATCCATGTTCTGTTTCCTTTGAAGTTATGAATGTGCATCGCAAGTATAGTCGTGTTTTAGCGAGACGCCGGGGTCTACCCGTTTGATAGTCGCAGGGCCGCTTCGAGGAGCGTTTGCCGGGTATAGAAGGTACTTATCGATAAATTCACGACTCATAAAGGTGCGCACGCACCTTTATGAGGCATTTTCCAAACTATTTCCCCCTGGTGGTGGCTCGCAGAGACCTGTCACAGGTTTTTACTATTTAAAAAACATAGGCTTAGGCGTTGCAGAATAGATTGGCGTGGATATTGCTATTTATTAGCGCAATTGCCCGATTGACTGCGTGCCGTCCTGTGACGGTGTAGTTTCTGTGGGCATAAATTTTAAACTGAGGAAACATTAATGAGCGCTAACTCCGGTCGTCAGCAAGCCATCCAGAATATTACCAACCGCACTCCTGTGGCGGTATCCCCAACCGATTTTCTCGGAAAAATCTGGGCTCAGGATGTTTTTGACCTGGGCAGGATGGAGTGGGCCCTGTCCAAAACGGCTTTCAAATCGATCAAGAAAACAGTCCAGACCGGGGAGCCACTGGATGCAGCGACCGCTGATGTCGTAGCCGCCGCCATGAAAGAGTGGGCCGTCTCCAAGGGCGCGAAGTTTTTCTCACATATCTTCTATCCGATGACCAACATTACCGCTGAGAAGCACGATGGCTTCATTATCACCAATTCCGACGGCGGGGCGATAACGGAGTTCTCGGGTAGCCTGTTGATCAAGGGCGAGCCCGATGGTTCCTCGTTCCCCAACGGTAGCTTGCGCATGACCAATGCCGCGCGCGGCTACACCGCATGGGATCCCACCAGCCCGGCCTACATCATGCACACCGACAACGGCGCCACGCTGATGATCCCCAGCGTGTTCATGTCCTGGACCGGCGAGGCACTGGATAAAAAAATCCCGCTGCTGCGCTCCAATTCCGCGATGAACAAAGCCGGGCAGAAAGTGCTGAAGCTGATGGGGGAAACCGAAATCGCATCCCTCAACTCCAGCTGTGGCGCGGAGCAGGAGTACTTCCTGGTGGACTCCAACTTTGCCAACAGTCGTCCCGATCTGCTGCTCGCCGGGCGCACCCTGTTTGGCGCGCCGCCGGCCAAGGGCCAGGAATTCGACGACCACTACTTTGGCGCAATACCCGCCAGGGTCCAGGTGTTCATGCAGGACTACGAGGACCAGCTCTACAAACTGGGCATCCCGGCCAAAACGCACCACAACGAGGTAGCCCCCGGGCAGTTTGAGATCGCGCCGTATTTTGAAGCGGCCAATATCGCCGCGGATCACCAGCAGTTGATGATGACCCTGATGAAAGCCACGGCGAAAAAACATGGTTTCATGTGTCTGCTGCATGAAAAGCCGTTTGCCGGCATTAATGGCTCGGGTAAGCACGTTAACTGGTCCGTGGGAAATTCAACCCAGGGCAACCTGCTTGACCCGGGTTCCACCCCCCACGACAACCTGTTGTTCCTGTTGTTTTGTGGCGCAGTGATTCGCGGTGTACACCTGCACGGACCCTTGCTGCGGGCGGTGATAGCCACTGCTTCCAATGACCATCGCCTGGGTGCGAACGAAGCTCCCCCGGCTATCCTGTCGGTCTACCTGGGAGACCAGCTCGAGAAAGTATTCATGGACATCAAGGACGGTAATATCCACACCAGCGAGTTGGGTGGTGAGATGGACCTGGGGCTGTCGCAGATCCTCAAATTTGACCGCGACCCTGGCGACCGCAATCGCACCTCGCCGTTTGCGTTCACCGGCAATCGCTTTGAGTTCAGGGCGGTGGGCTCCTCTCAATCGGTCTCCGGCCCGCTGGTGGCTATGAATACCATGCTCGCCGACTCCCTCAACTGGATTGCCGGAAAGCTTGAAACAGAACTGGGTGGCGGAGCCAGCCAGGCAGATGCGGTGGTTACTGTGCTCAAGGAATTAATGAACGAGCACGGCAATGTGGTATTTGGTGGCGATGGCTATTCCGAGGAGTGGCACAAGGCGGCCGTGGAAGAGCGTGGCTTGAAAAACATACCCACTACGGCGGATGCGCTGCCGGCACTTCGAGAAGCGTCTGTGGTTGAATTATTTTCCAGCACGGGCGTACTCAGCCCGGTAGAACTGGAAAGCCGGTTCGAGGTGTACGCAGAGCAATACGTACTGTCTATCGAGGTTGAAGCCAAGCTGGTTATCGACATGGCCCAGACCCTGATCTATCCCGCAGCTACCACTTATCTTGCGACGCTGGCAGGCACCTCCCAGAGTATGTCTGCGATGGGTGTCGAGCTGGATAATTCGGTTGCCAAGCTGGTCGCGGAGCAAATCAATGCGATGCTCGCCGCAACAGCAGAGTTAGGAGCAGCACTTGCCAAGGAAGGCTTCTCTTCAACCGAGGAGCATATGCAGTTTTGCGCCCAGGGTATTCGGCCATTGATGGACCAGGTTCGCGCTGCCGCCGATGCCCTTGAAGGATACGTGGCAGATGAACTCTGGCCACTGCCCAAGTACCAGGAAATGCTGTTCATCAAGTAGGTTAATTCCGGGGCCTCCTGTTTATCAGGGGTCCCGAAACTTGCAAGCCCTGGCGTGTTAGCGCAGTCTGTGTAGCCTATTGAGGAACACCTATGCTGGCTGCCCCTTTACCCACTGTAGAACTGAACCCGGACCTCGCGCCAGTCGCGGTGGTGGTCTGGCTGCACGGCCTGGGTGCCGATGGCCATGACTTCGAGCCCATAGTGCCCGAACTGCGCCTGCCTGCCGACCTGCCGGTTCGTTTTGTATTTCCCCATGCACCCGAGATGCCGGTTACTGCTTTTGGCGGTCAGCGCGCGCGGGCGTGGTTCGATTTTGGCCTGGATGGTGGGGCAGACCTGGCCGGCCTGAAAAAGTCCGTGTCCCAGGTACGTGATCTTATCCAGAACGAGATCGATAACGGGATGCCTGCGCAGCGTATACTCCTGGCGGGGTTTTCCCAGGGTGGGGTGCTCGCTTTCCAGGTGGGGCTTCACTATCCGAAACCGCTGGCAGGTATCCTCGCACTTTCCACCTTCCTGGTGGACGGCGAGACTCTCGGTTCAAGTGAGACCCAGGCCAATGCGGGTATTCCTGTTTTCATGGCGCACGGCCAGCAGGACGCGGTATTGCCAATGGCACTGGGCAAGGCCGCCTTCGCTTCGTTGCAGGGCGCCGGATACGAAGTTCAATGGCATGAATACCCCATGGGTCATGAAGTGTGCCTCGAGGAGATACGACAAATCAGTGCATGGCTGCAGTCGGTATTGGCATCGGCGGGCTAGTGCGAAGTAGCTTTCGCCGGGGCGCGGCGTAGTTCAGCTTTGAGAGGTGAGCGCGATAGCCTCGATCTCGATTTCCAGCTCCGGTAGCGCCAGTGAGCGCACCTCGACAATGGTGTCGGCGGGGTAGGGCTGACTGAAGTAGCGCTCACGCAGTGCTACAATTTTCGGGAAGTTAGACATGTCGGTGAGGAAGATCGTGACCTTTACGATCTGCTCCAGACCGGAGTCCGCGGCCTCGAGTACCGCCCTGAGGTTGGCGAAAACCTGCTCGGCCTGGGCATCGAAGTCACCCACCCCCACCAGGTTGCCCTGCAGGTCGATCGCGGCCTGGCCCGAGGTGTATACCAGGTCGCCAACCCGCATAGCCTGTGATATCCGGTACGCCTCGAAAGGGTCGGGATCGGTGCTTATTTGCTCCATTTCCGGATGCATGTGTAGTACTCCATTTACCTCAGGGTAAGTAATAATAGCCGTTATCTCCATCCTTGGTATATTTGTGCTTTACTGTTGATAATGCATGGAGGAGAGCCACGTGAGTATATGTTACAAGTTTTGCGAGGTTTTTCTGCAGTTGGGTCTTACCCGAAGTAAAACTGCTTTTCCCTCCCCCGAAATGTCGCATGATGATGGCAGGTTTACCCGCTTGGTGGTCTACATGAGCGGCGAGAACCCGCTGGTTTGATGGCGATGAAAACCGGGCGCCATAGCAAAAGCAGGATATTGATTATCCTGGTGTACTTTGCCCTGGCGGCCACCTCCGTGGGCGCGCGTGAAATCTCCAGCTATGCCGTGGTCAAAGAGGATGGCACCCTGCGTATCAGTGGCAAGACGGTGCACCTCTACGGCATCTATATTCCCGACACCAATCACACCTGTAGCAGAAACCGCAATCCCCCGGTTTGCGGTTCCCGGGCAGTGCTGGCCCTGGAGTTTAAAATCGACGGCTTTGTGCGCTGTGAAATTATCAGCAGGAATGACGATGGCAGTGTGGTGGGGTGGTGCCGGGTGAAGGCCTCGCAGTTTGATGAGGGTGAGGATCTCAGCGCGTACCTGCTGCAAAAAGGCTGGGCAGTGGCACTGCCCGACGGCCCTTTTGAATACCATACACTGGAGAAAATCGCCCGCTCGCGACAGTTTGGTGTCTGGGGTACGACCGTGGATAACATTGTCCGTCCCTAGCGGCAGTAACCAACTCCCTTGCCAGGTCTGCAACAGCCTGGAACAGAAAATGCGTGCCCGGATAACAGGAGACCACCATGGCCAATGAAACAGTACAAACCGTCACCGGTGCGGTGAGCGTCGATGATCTCGGGGTCACCTTGATGCATGAGCATCTGCTGATTGGCTATCCCGGGTGGGAGGCGAACACGCTGGAGCCGGGTCCGTCGCGCGACGAGATCATTGCAGTGGCTGTCGATAAAATTGCATCCATGCAAGCTGTTGGTGTCCGCTCCATGCTGGACCCCTGTCCCAATGACCTGGGTCGGGATGTCGAGCTGGCCGCGGAGGTATCCTCCCGCACCGGTTTCAATATCATCTGCGCGACTGGACTGTACAAGGAGGATGAGGGCGGGGCTGCGCACTGGCATTTCACCCGCAGCCTGGGCCACGGGGTAAACGCCATGGCCAGGTTGTTTATCCACGAGCTGACGGTGGGGATTGGTGACACCGGTATCAGGGCGGGCATCATCAAGGTTGGCACCGGTCACGGCCAGATAACGCCCTATGAATACGATGTGCTGGAGGCGGCCGCCCAGGCGGCAGTGGAGACCGGTGCCCCGATTACCACCCATACGGACCAGGGCACCATGGGGGAAGAACAGCAGGCTTTTCTGGTAGAGAAAGGTGTTCCCGCACACCGCATTATCATCGGCCACAGTTGTGGCTCAGCCGATCACGATTACCATATGAAACTACTTGATAAAGGCTCATATCTTGGCTTTGACCGTTTCGGCCTGGATATCCTGGCGCCTGATGAACAGCGTGTGCAGTCACTGGTCGCCCTGCTGCATAAGAGCAGGGAGCAACAGATCGTGGTGTCCCACGATTCTGTCTGGTGTACCCGCGGCAAGCCCTATCCGGATGAGCTGTTGGCCGGCATCGATCCGGAGGTGCTGTTCAACCCGACCCACTTTCACCGTCATATCATTCCGCGTCTGCTCGATGCGGGAGTCACCCAGCAGCAGATAGACACCATGCTGGTAGATAATCCACGGCGATTTTTCAGTAGCGAAAAACCGGGTTAGTGGCCCGGCATCGCCAATCCGTATCGGGCAAGCCTTTCCCTGCCAATTTGAACAATCTGACTTCTGGTCTAGGCTGATTAGTTACCCGTAGCTAACGAATGAGTTGCGGGCTTCTAATAACCAAGGAACAGCAGCTATGAAACACTATGTAAAAATCTTACTGATGTTAGCGGTGGCGGTAATCCCATGGACACAATCGATCCAGGCGCAGGAAGCCGGCGCCAAGCCGGGGCCGGTTGAGGCGTTCTTCTGCAACCTGCAGTCGGGGAAAAGCATGAAAGACCTGATGCAGGTAACCGAGCGTTTTAACAAGTGGGCCAAGAAAAATGATCCCGGCTATTCCGCCTGGATATTGACCCCCCAATTTGCCCAGTTTACGGAGACGCCCCAGGTAGTATGGCTGGGTGCCCACGAATCGGGTAATAACATGGGCAAGGGTCTGGATGCCTGGCAGGCTTCCGGGAACGACATTCAGGAGGCCTTCAACAGCGTAATGTCCTGTGGCATTCACTCGGTTGCCTCATCCGTAGAAATCAATGTGCCCGACGGTCCTCCGGGAGATGGTGTGGTGATGTTTACCCAGTGCAGCTTTGCTGATGGCAGCGACTGGACCAAAGCGATCGCGGCACACAAGGAGTACTCCGCGGCAATGCGTTCCATGGGGGCAAAAAACTCCAACTGGCTGTTTTTCCCCATGCTGGGTGGCTTGCGAGATCGTGATTTCGATTACTGGGGTGTGGCCACTTTCAAAAGCTGGACTGACTTTTTCGCTGCCTACGAGATCTACGTGAACGGTGGCGGTTGGAAGAAGGGTATGGAGCTTATGAATGGTGTTGCAGACTGCGGAGTCGGTTCAGCCACTGCGTGGGATGTGAAGCTGGTGCGCCAGGGCGATTCCTGAACTGCAGGGAGTCACTCCCGGGTGCCCGGGGGCGACTCTCGTCTAGCGATGGGGCGGGCACACCGCCCCCGCCTTTCTTTTCGCCACAAGGTGGCTGCGTCTTTGTTTTCGTCGCGTTGTACTCAAACCCTGAATCCCTCATCAACGGTGTAGACCAGGTGCCAATCTGGTGATCCCTGATCGCCCGAATGCCGGTATCATAGGTTGTTAACGTGCCCATGACCAAGGAGTCAGCATGGTCGGATTTTTTATCGTATTGCTGTTGTGCCAACTGGCGGGCGAGGTGATTGTCATCGCCTCCGGCGCACCCTTGCCTGGCCCCGTCATCGGCATGGCGCTATTGTTCATCGGCCTGCTGGTCAAGGGGAGCGTGCCCCCAACTCTTGGGGAATTATCCAATGGCCTGCTTTCCCACCTGTCCTTATTGTTTGTGCCCGCGGGCGTGGGCGTAATGCTGCACGCCGAGTTACTGGGAAATGAAATTCTCCCCATTGCGGTATCCCTGGTGATCAGCACTCTGGTGACCCTGGTAATCACCGCGTGGATTATGCAGCGACTGGGCGCACGAGGGGGTGCTGACCAGTGAACGGTGACCTTGAGGAAATCTGGGTATACCTGTCCGCCAGTCCACTGTTGGCGTTGACCCTGACGCTGGTGGCCTACCAGCTTGGTCTCTGGCTGTATAAGAAAGCCGGCAGCAATCCACTTTTCAACCCGGTACTTTTCGCAGTGTGTGCCATCGTGTTGTTACTGACGATAACGGGTACCGACTACGCGACCTATTTTGAGGGTGCCCAGTTCGTACACTTTCTGCTCGGCCCAGCCACGGTCGCGCTGGCCATCCCGCTGTACCAACAATTGCACCAGGTAAGGCGATCGCTTCTGGCTATTCTGGTCGCCGTAAGCTGCGGGTCCATCACGGCTGCCGCCAGCGCGATTGCCATAGGTTGGGTAATGGGCGCCTCCAGCACCACCTTGCTGTCGCTGGCGCCCAAGTCCGCTACCACCCCGGTCGCCATGGGCATATCCGAGCAGGTGGGCGGCCTGCCCAGCCTCACCGCGGTGGCCGTTATCCTCACCGGCATCATTGGCGCCATGGCGGGTAAAGGTCTGCTGGGTCTGCTGGGCATCACCGATGCCCGCGCCACGGGTATTGCCATGGGGGTTGCTTCACACGGCATTGGTACCGCGCAGGCCCTGCAGATCAGCAGCGTCGCCGGCGCATTTTCCGGCCTGGCCATGGGCCTGAATGCGCTGGCCACGGCCGTGATTATCCCGTTGCTGGTGAGGCTGTGGTTCTAAATCAGGGGCAGCGCGGCCTGCTATATCCGGGCGGGGTAATTTACAGGAACCTGTTGCTTGCGGCAGAATTGTAGTCTTCGCAATCAAGAGGGGAAGGGTTTTGCTATATACTCTCGGCGATGATAGGCCTTCGCCATTAAAAGGATAACAAACTATGGGCGATATTAACTGGGACGCGATTGGCGCCCTGGGTGACTTTCTCGG
>Ga0316193_10004424_pt1 | contig 10331 bp, 5 predicted proteins | sample MerIslsedime2_MG_FD_207735 | JGI IMG/M metagenome (GOLD analysis project Ga0316193, IMG submission 207735) | Coastal sediment microbial communities from Maine, United States - Merrow Island sediment 2 | ecosystem: Environmental > Aquatic > Marine > Coastal > Sediment | place: USA: Maine...
CGACAATTTTACCGATGTCATGCAGGAGACCGGAAACAAACAATTCCTCGATTTTATCATGGCGCAGGTAGTTGCCGATGACTTTGGCGCCGACAGCACACCCCAGGGAATGGTCCCAGAATTTTTCCTGGTCCTGTTTCTTTTGGCGGTTGCGGTTGGCAAACAGATCGAATACGGAGGTTGTCAAAAGCAAATTTCGAATGGCATCAAAGCCGAGCAGGACAATGGCGCCGGTAACCGTGGATATCCGCTCGGGAAAGCCGTAAAAAGATGAGTTCACCAGCTTCAAGAGCCGGGCCGTCAACACCTGGTCGTCGGCAATCACCCGGGCCAGGTCCTTGGCCGAGGATTTGGGATCATTAACCAGCTCGGTGATCTTGAGGACGGTGCGCGGCAGGGTCGGCAGGTCGTCAATTTTTTCGATTATTTTTTGAGGATCAGAAATGCCCATCTTTGCTCTCGTCTTTCGCTAAATCTTTACACAGCTGCCTGCTGGCGGCATTGAAAATCTCAACCATTACCGGATCATCCAGTACGTCTGCAAATTTTTCTTTTAACTGGATCTCTTCGGATACATTTATCCGGGGCTCCGGCTGCCCGGCGCTATCGGTCTCCCGGTCCACCTGCCCTTTGACGATGAATTCAGTAACCCCCCAGGATTTAAAAATGCGGATATTCTTTTTGGTAATCCTGGCACCGGCCTCTAACAACAGTACACCCTGGTGATTCTTAACCGGGTGCTCCAAAATCATCCCCGGTTTCAGCTCTTCAATGCCCACAGGTTTCATCACGACCTCATCATTTGGAAACAGAATTAGTTTAATGGTTGATTAGTTAAATAGTTGATTAGGTTAAAGGATTTCAGCCTATTTGACAAACCGACGCCCTTTGAATCAACTCAATCAACTTAATCAACTTAATCAACTTAATCAACTATATTAACAACTATTCCAGAAGCTTAAAAAAAAAGAAAGAAAAAAGACCTAAAGTTCCCGCAATTTCATCCGATAAAGTGAATGCAAGACAAAATACAGGTCCGGAAAGGAGGCAAATAAAATTCGTCGGACCCATCTCTTGCCCTGCAAACATTCTTGAAAATATTCTTTAAAACCATTGGCAAGAAAGCCAACCCTAAAAACCTAGAAGAGGAGAAAAATCATGGCATTAAGCACTATTAGTTTAACATCCGGTATGCGGGCCAATCTGTTCAGCTTGCAACAGACGTCCCGTGATATGGAAACCACCCAGAATCGTTTGGCTACAGGCCTGAAGGTTAACACGGCGCTGGATGATCCCATTAACTTTTTCACCGCCCAGGAGCATCGCTTAAGAGCTTCCGACCTCGCCTCCCGTAAAGACGGTATGTCCGAGGCCATTCAGACCATCAAAGCAGCCAACGTGGGTGTCGAGGGAGTCAACAACCTGATCGCCCAGGCCAAATCGCTGGCTCAGTCAGCAATGTCGGCCGCGACGACTACGGAAGCTACGGCCTTAGCCAGTCAATATGGCACGGTAATGGCTCAGATTAATGAGATGGCAGCAGATTCGGGATACAAAGGCGTCAACCTGCTGCAATCTGGTTCCTTAACGGTTGAGTTCGCTCCGACAGCCGGCCAGTCGAATTTGAGTCTGACCGGTTTCGGCGACTCCTCCGCTGCCTTCAATATTACGGGCTTAGATGCTGAAGTCACTGGCACGGAGGGCTTGGGAGTAGACTGGACTGACGCCGACGCAATAGATACGGCAGCCATCCAAATCTCAATCGACAACCTTGAGAGTGCGATGGGCACTTTGAGGACTGAATCCAAAACGCTGTCCAACAACCTGTCAATCGTTACGGCACGTGAAGATTTCACCTCCCAGATGATCAATACCCTGGGTGACGGTGCCGCCAAATTGACCGAAGCCGATATGAATGAGGAAGGTGCCAACATGCTGATGCTGCAAACGCGTCAGGCTCTTGGAACAACCTCATTAAGTCTGGCCTCACAGGCAGCTCAGAACGTACTGAGATTGTTCTAAACTATACATGGATCTTGGAGGGGGAGCGATCCCCCTCCAAACCAGATATCTGACCTCTTGATTTCATAAATGTCCCTCAACTATATCTTTTTTATTGGAAAATCAACTGTATTGATACGTCAAGAGTTAAGTCAACGTACTGACTAACACCGGGTTGAAGGAAAACAATGGCACTGAAAATAACATTAAAGCCGAATGAGAAAATGATCGTCGGCGGTGCTGTGATAACAAACGGCAACATCAAAAACACCGATTTAATTATCGAAAACAACGTGCCGATTCTGCGCCAGAAAGATATTTTAAGCGAAAAGGATGCGACATCACCCTGCAGTCGAATCTATTTCTTAATTCAGCTCATGTATATTGATGAAGAAAATATAGCCACCCACCAGCATACCTATTGGGAATTGATCCGTGAATTGCTGGATGCAGCCCCAAGGTTGACCGGACACATCGATCAAATTAATGAAAATATCCTGAGCGGCAATTGCTACCGGGCCTTAAAACTCGCCAGCGAATTAATCGATTATGAACAGGAGATTCTTGAATATGTATACGCCGACACAGACCCAATCCCTGAGAGCATATGAAAGCGTCAACAAAGCCACCCAGTCCCGCCGCGAAACCGAAGCGGCCGTGCTTACCAAGGCTGCCGTAAAGCTCAAAGAATGCCGTGACAACTGGGATGCGCCGGATCGGGACAGCAGGCTGGAGGAGGCGCTGAGGTACAACCAGCGGATCTGGAGCATATTTCAAAGTGAACTGTCGCAAGAGGATCATGAACTGCCCAAGAAATTGCGGCTGGACATTCTTCGATTGGCCGCCTTTATCGACCGTCGTATTTTTGAAACCATGGCATTTCCGTCACCGGAAAAACTCAAAATTGTCATCGACATCAATAACAACCTGGCCGCCGGCCTGAGAAGCTCACCCTGACACTTCCCACGCGCTAGCATCAGAATAAAATTGCCTGCCGACATGCAACCGCATGATCATACACCCGGTAAAGAAATAAAAAAATGCCTCGATTATAAAGACCCTTTTCATTTAAGAATTACCCGTTTGTCTTGAATGCGGCAGACTTGTCGCTAAACTTCAAACCCTTCGATCTGCATCGGAGCCCTACCCTCCAGAAATATCCGCCACATCTCGCTGTAGGCGTGCTCCAGGTTTCTAACAAAACGAGGGGTATCGAACAGCGGGTTTTTCAGGCGATTGATGTTCAGTTTGTATCGAACGGCTTTCAGCTCGGATGGATGCGTTGCCAGCCGAACCGATAGTTTCTCATATTCCTCCAAATGGTGAGTAACCAATTCAGAAAGTCCGACGGCGTGCAATAAGCTGGATGACACCCGTGACGCAAAATGACTGCCCAGTAAGGCAATCACCGGCACTCCGGCCCACAATGAATCACTGGTGGTTGTGTGGCCGTTGACAATCCGGGTATCCAGCGCCAGATCAGCCCATTTTAGGCGTGATAAATGTTCTGCTTTTTCTATCTTTTTTGCAAACACCAGCCGATCAGGTTCGATGCTTCTGTCTGCAGCCTCCCGGCGCAGATTGCACCTGGCATTCTCGGTGTCACTAATAAGCCACAGCACGCTGTTGGGAACCTGCTGCAATATCCGCATCCAGCAATCAAACATGACGGGATCAATCTTGTACGGGAGGTTGAATGAGCTGAACACAAAGCCCTTATCCGGCAACCCCAACGCTGCCCGATTCCAACCCCGCGATGCAATTTCCTGTTGATGGTCATTGACCTGATAACAGTCGGGCAAAATGACCAGCTTTTCACTGTAAAAAGGGCCATGGTCTTCAGGGGTAACGATACGGTCGGTGATAAGATAATCAATGAAATCGGCTCCGGTGGTACCCGGATAACCGAGATAGTGGACTTGGATCGGTGCCGGACGGCAGGCCAATATTCCCAGCCGGGCGCCTTGGGTGTGCCCTTTCAGGTCAACTAAAATATCGACCCCGTCTGCATAGATCCGTTTGGCCGCATCAATATGAGAGCGCTCACGAATGTCAATGAATTGATCGCTTTCTTCCATAATCTGATGGCGATATTTACTGCTATCTTCCGAGCCATAAGAATAACAACGAACCTCGAATTTTTCCCGGTCATGGAGGCCGAAAAAACTCAGCATCAAATGGGCAGTGGCATGATTATGAAAATCGCAGGAAAGATAACCGATCGTAATCTTAGCCTTTGGTTGTCTTCGGTTTTCCAATGATACCGGCATTTTCAGATTTTTCAATGGTTCGGTAATTTTGCGGCTCCATGCTTTTGAAATGGCCAGGTTCCGCGACAATTCAGATTGCCTGGACATGCAGATAAAGGGCGGTTCGAGGATCAATCGGCCATCGGCGGCCTTTTGGCGGCTTAATTCGGCCAGTCTTTCAGAAACCATCTTCAATTTCGGCCAGTTGCAGGTATGCTGCAACTGATGGATCAGATAGCTATAAGCGTCTGAGTAATGCGGATTGACTTCAATGGCTTTTTGCAAGCAGTCAATGGCCTCCTGGCGTTTTCCCTGATCCGTCAGAGCAACGCCCATATAAGTGTAAGCCTCGGCAAATCGAGGGTTTAACCGGGTTGCTTTTTGAAAGCATCCAATGGCATCATTGAGACGACCATCATCCGCAAGTGTAATCCCCAGGTTTAAATAGGCTTCGGCAAAGCCTGGAAAAATTTCCAGCGCACGATGGTAACAAACAATCGCTTCGGTAAAACTGCCCTGATCCCTAAGGGCGTTGCCCAGGTTGTTGTGCGCCTCATAGAGGCCCGGTTTTATCTGAATGGCCTTTTGAAGAGATAAAATGGCTTCCGGCAGGAACCCTTTTTGCTTTAATAAATTTCCGATATTGTTATGGACTTCAGCCCATTCGGGGTTGATTTGCAGACACTGCTTTAAACAGGCAATAGCCTCATCCGGGCAGGCTCGTTGTTCCAAAATATTGGCCATGTTATAATAGGCTTCGACGAATCCGGGATTTAAGGACAACGTCTGCTGATAACAGGCAATCGCATCGTCGAAACGCCCCTGGGCCTTAAGGGTATTTCCCATATTATAACAGGCTTCGTTACTGTCCGGCTTTAGCTGCAGCGCTTTCTGATAGGCTGATGTCGCACGGGTGTAATCGCCGAGTTGATGATATGCAATCCCTTGATTTACAAACGCTTCAACGAGATCCGGTTTCAAATCGATCGCTTGCTGATAACATGCCAGCGCATCAGTATACTGGGCCCGATCCCGGTAAATGTTTCCCAGGTTATTTTGATAGATCGGGTTTTGTGGAAAAATTTGAACGGCTTTGTTGATTAAATCAAGCGCGGTGGCATTTTCGCCCTTTTGATTGGCCAGCACGCCCATCAAATGTAAAGCATCCGCATTACGGGGAGCAATGCTTAATATTCGAGTGTAGACTTTTTCGGCTTCCAGCAATTGCCCTTGCTGATGAAAGTGTAGGCCTTTTTCTATTTCTGACGAGAGGCAAATTGCCAATTTATGTTCCTGATCTTCAATTTTCAAATTCACTTTTCGGGTTTTTGAATCCATCTATTGAAAATGGTGAAACGGTTAATGCTCAACCGTTAGAAGCTATTGCGGCAGATTTTCGAGTATCGCTTCCTGAAAATTTGCCTGGGGTGGTTGAGGAATAGGAGAGCATTTTTGACTTGTTGCCTTCATGTTCAAGCACTCTTTAAACAGGGCCAAGAGCTGTGGATTGACGATATCACATTCTATCGCCGCCCCGAGCACCTGTAGGGCATATTCCATTTTTCCAGCCGACATGAGGCTCTGCACAAGTTCTAAACATGGAATGTCAAGGTGGGCACCCATCGGCGTGTCTCTTAATTTTCTGATGCCCTCAAGTCCTTTTTCTTTTTGGTCCGCACAACAATAGGCAGCCGAAAGAATAAATCGGGCCGGCGGGTAGTCGGGAAATCCTTTTAGCAGATCCTCGAGAACCCGGATGGTTTGGGATGCATTTTCGCAATGCAGCTCGGCCATAGCATGGTTGTATCGGGCTTCTTTCAGATCCGGGTCACATTCAACAGCTTTTTTGCCTGCATCAAGCGCGTCTTCAAATTTCCCCAGCCGACTGTAGAGGGTTCCCATATTCACATAGGCAATCGCTGCCAGATTCGGATTGGGATTCAGGGCAAGCAGTCTTTGCCACAATTCAAACGCTTCCTGATTTTTCTCCAGAATGGTGGCTTGAACGGCCAACTCACGCAATGCATTCAGATCATCACCCATGGCGGACAGCTTTTTTCGGCCGATATCAAAATAGATTTCTCCTTTGCGATCCAGCTTTTCTTTATCCAGCCGACCGTAATGGTGCACCGGAATAGGACATTTTTTAATTTCGATACCATTTCTTCTCAAAACTGGATCGACCAACTCATGTACCGGACCTTCAAACCAGATTTGATCTTTACCGTAAAACAACCTTACTTTTTCACTCGACAGCCAACCGCTGGCCGCTTCTTCTTCGGGATATTTGCCGTCATTGGGCATCCATCCCACAATGTTGGCCAGTTTGTTATAATTTCGGGTGATAATGGAATAGGCGATCGGCGTCCGGGGAGTCTTTTGCACTATTTTGCCAAAATGCTCATGGTCCAGCGGAGAAATCACCTCATCGCCGTCCAAAATTAGTATCCATTCACCGGATGCTTTCGAAATCGAATAGTTGCGCGCTTCGGCAAAATCATTTTCCCAATCAAAATCATAAACCTTGGCCCCAAAAGCGATGGCAATATCTTTGGATCGGTCGGCGGAGCCCGTATCAACCACAATCATCTCATCGACGATGGGTTTTACACTGGCCAGACATCGGGCTAAATACTTTTCTTCATCCTTTATAATCATGCATAAAGAGACAGGGGCCATTTTTGAGAATTTCTGAATGCTATTCGGCCCCAGTTTCTCTCTGACCTTCAAGGCGGCGCCAATAATCCCATTATCACTACCGAATTTAATGATCGCCCCTTCAATTTCAGGCATCGCCATCTCATATTTGCCCTGCTGGACCAGAAAATCGATCAGCATATATTCTATCTTCTGATTATTCGGATACAGGGCCGCCGCCTCACGTGCAACAACCTCGGCACTCATAAAATCGGCCGTCGCGCCAATGAAGGAGTGGTAATTGGTGGCAATATCAAAATCCGTGGGGGTGAGCTGAAAAGCTTTTTCAAAAAAATTCAGGGCATCCTGCGGCCGGTCGGTTGATAGGGATAGTATTCCCAAATTGGTGTAGGGCTCTCCATAACCCGGATCCGAATCGATCGCCCGTTTAAAGAATTTTTCAGCAGAAATGGGGTCGTCATTTCGATAGGCCAGAATGCCTTTGAGGTTCAGGGCCGGAGCGTGGCCCGGATTCATCAAAAGTACCTGTTCAATTTGGGCCAGGGCCGCTTCATAGTTTCCCAATCCTTCTTCAGCATAGGCCAGCAGTTGCGCTTTTCGTATTTCCTGATTTTCGTCGGCCGGCGGCATTTCGGTCAGGGCATCTTTGGCATCCTGAAATCTTTTGGCCGCCAGTAATATTTCAGATAAGCCAAGGTAGACGCGAGGATCTTCGGGCTGAAACCCTATTGCACCCAATAATACTTCAACGGCCGGATCAATTTGGCCTTTCTGGCTCAATTCTACCGCCCTTGCCAGAAGCTGAACCGTCAGCGCGGCTTTAACCTGCGGATTTTGCGCGCCGTTCCATTTTTCTTTATATTTCTTTCGATTTTTGTGGTTGGCCAGATTCCTCGCTGAAGTGCTCTTTTGAGCTTTGTGCCGATCGTAATGGTGGACGTAGGTATCAGCGGCAATAAGATTCTGATAGCCTCCTGAGGTCGCTCGTTTGCAAAAATCTTCAATAACGACTTCTTCTGAAGCAAATTGTTCATCAAAATATCCGATTTTATCGACCAATTCACGTGGGAAAGCCAGACAAAAATTGGAAAGTTTTTGGGTGGTCACCCGTCTATATTGGTATTGTTCATAAAACGCTTTGGCAGCGGATTCAAACTCAACCCGGTCTGCTTCGTCGAAAGGAATCATCTGCTGGATGCCCTCTGTCCGGTTGGACATGGGACCCACAATGCCGATATTCGGCACAAGGTCGATACACATTTTAAATGCTTTGAGCCAGCCTTCCGGCAACACCACATCATTGTGCGTTAGAACAATCATTTCACCGCTGGTTTTTTGGACCGCCTGGTTGAGAAGTTCGGCCCGGCCCGCCTGCCTGGCACCCTCAATGATGCGGAAATGTTCGTTATCCTTTACGAGTTGTTGCACCCATTTGAGTATGCCTTTAGTGGCCCCACGATTGATAAACAGTATTTCATGGGATTCTGGAGTATTCACCACAAGACTTCTAATACATTCTTTGACACAGTTCTGAATTCCATCAAGGCTGACAATAATGGATGCGGTTGCTGCTCGGTTTTCGGATGTCGATCGATCCGGCTCAAAATCATTGGATTCATCAACCTTAGCGGATAAAACCGAAACCGTATTTACAGATTCAGACAGCGACAAATCCATTTTTAGGGGTTGTTTATCCAGCACCTGGAGATTGCTGCTAGCATCTTCATTGCCAGGCTCCAGCTCCAGCACCCGATGATAAAACTCTTTGGCATCACCCGGCCTTTCCAATGCTTCGCAAATTCGGCCGGTCGCCAGCAAAGTATCAATGTCCCTGGGATGAGTGGTCAAAATGCCTACATAAATGTTAAGCGCTTCTTCGATGCGCCCAAGCTCAAGACAGAAAAAATCGGCCAGGTTCTTCTGAAAAGTAATATTTTCGGGCATCATCTCAACGGCGCGTTCATAATGATGCCGCGCTTTTTCTTTGTCGCCGGTATGATAATAAAGGACTCCCAGATCATTGTACGCCAGGGCATAATCCGGAAATTTCTCAAGCAAGCCCTCCAACGCGGCAATAGCTCGGTGGGGATTGCCATTGTTCAGCACTGGTTGAACCTCGTGGTAAAGCGCTTCCGGCGTATTGGCCGCTGAATTGCCCGCTTCGATCGAGTTTAATTTGTCCAGGAATTGCCGAGCATCTTGATGCCCGGGTTCGATTTCCAATACTCGGCGATAAAATACTTCGGCGTCTTGAAACCTTTCCAACGCAACACATATATGACCGGTTATCAGCAGTATTTCGACATCTTGTGGGTTCGCTTCTAAAATTTTTACGTAGATTCTTAATGCATCCTCAACCCGGCCCATTTCAACATAGTAAAAATCGGCCAGATTCTTCTGGAAAATCAAGTTCCCGGTATCGAGTCGCACTGCGTTTTCATAGAATTTTAGGGACTTTTCCTTGTCTCCGGCGTTGTAGTACAAGACCCCCAAGTCGTTGAAAGTCAGCGCGAAATCAGGAAAAGCGGCAGCCAGTTTTTCTAGCTCTTTGATTGTTTCTTCAGGTTGTTTATTTCCGATCTCGGCTTGGATATTTCGATAGATTGTCTCAGGGGATTTCGTATTCTCGCTCCTTGGTTCACTAGAAACCGGTGATGAGCTGGCCTGAATGCGTCTAATGATTTTACCGCAAGATCGGGCATTTCTGTACATATTTAGAATTTTCTGGTTTTCTTCCCTTTGCTTTTCCCGATTGGAATGTTCAATACTGCCCTTAGATCTTAAGTAGAGCCCCAGCTGAACCGGAAGATGCATAAAGGAGTGACTTTGAGAAATTCGCAACCAAAATTCATAGTCTCCTGAAGTAATAAATGAATCATCAAAATAGCCATATTCATTATGAACATTTCTGCGCCACATCGGCTGGGGGCCCACAAAGCACCCTTTATTCATCAAATCTTCCCTGTTGAAGTTTAACCAGTTAAAATATCCAACCGGGGTGCAGCATCCAAAGGTCTCATTTTCGGTTTCCGTTATAATGACATTTGCATACACCAGAGCAGTCTCAGGGTAGGCTTCAAGGAAGTTCACCATGACTTCAAGTGCGTCATGGCGGTGTCGGTCATCGGTGTTGGCGTTAGTAATATATTTACCGGTTGCTGCCTTTATACCGCGATTCCAGGCGGCATAGACTGTTTCACGGCAATCTGTGCGGATATATTTGACGTTTGAATACTTTTCTTGAAAATCTTTTACGATGGCTTCTTCGTTCTGTTCCGATCCGCTATTGACGACGATGATTTCCAAATCATCGGAGATAGTCTGGTTTTCTAAATCGTCCAGGCAGCCCTTAATATATTTTTCGGCATTGAAAGTAGAAACTATTGCGGAAACTCGGGGTTGTTGATGCGCGTTGGTAGGGAC
>Ga0316193_10004428_pt1 | contig 10327 bp, 9 predicted proteins | sample MerIslsedime2_MG_FD_207735 | JGI IMG/M metagenome (GOLD analysis project Ga0316193, IMG submission 207735) | Coastal sediment microbial communities from Maine, United States - Merrow Island sediment 2 | ecosystem: Environmental > Aquatic > Marine > Coastal > Sediment | place: USA: Maine...
TCCGGCTTCAGTTGACGGGAAGAAGAAATAGAAAAGAGGCGACCGGCACTGCGCCGGTCGCCTCTCTCTCGTTCAGCAGCGCTGAAACTGCTTCCGGCTAGTTGTCCTCAGCGCCGTCGTCGATCCACTCTGCGAGATCGACCGCGAAGGCCGCATCGTCGGGACCGTTGTTGTGGTCGGCTTCCACCCGCGGCAGCAAGATCGCCGTCGCATCGGCGGAATTGCCCGCGACGATTAGCGGTCCGTTGTCGTTACTGCCCGTCGAAACCTCGGTGTAGCTGTCGAGCCTGATTCCACCCAACGCAGCAGCCCCGTGGCAGGAGTTGCAGCTGGCATCGAAGTACGGAAGGATGTCATTCGCGAACGACACGATCAACGACTCGTTGATGACGATGTTGATCTCGGCCGTACCCTCATTGCTCTCGGAATCGATCGCCGTCAGAGTGATGACGTGATTTCCGACCGTCAGACTGGCGGGAGAGACGTCCAGTACATTGCCGGTCCCGAGCACACCATCGACATCGGAAGTCCACTCCAGGTCCTCGGGCGGAATCTCGTTGTCGAACTGGTCGACGGCATTGCCCATGAATGAGATGTCGGTATCACCCTGCGTGAACTCGGACATGTCCGCCGGTGCTGCAATCGTCACGTTCGGCAGGACCGCCTCGACCGTGTAGTCGATGGTGTTGCTCGGGTACGTCTCACCGCCGATGACCGAGGCCACCTGGCAGGTGTACGTCTCGCCGTCCACGATCGTGTAGATGGTCGAGTCCCACAGCCAGGTCGTGGCCGCGGCCGGGGCCACGTCGGTGATCGGATCTCCACCGCTCATGGGCGTGATTGACACCGCGTAGTTCTCCGCGTCCTGCACGGCCGACCAGTCCATGGAGATGGACGTCGGGTCACCCTCTGCCGCCTCGCAGCTGTTCAGCACCGGGGCCAGCACGGAACCCGCGATCTGGACCAGGATCGGATCGCTTGACGTCCTGGAATCGCCGTTGATCGCGGTGACCGTCGTGGAGTACGTCGTGCCCTCGGTCAGGTTCTCGAACAACGCCGAACTGGTGGTGTTGTCGTTGAAAGTCTGGACCTGGTCTTCCTGAACCAGAAGGGCCGTTCCCGCGCTTGCGGGGACGGGAACGAGCGGCGACATCCGGACTTCCTGCGATGTGGCGCCGAGTCCCGGCGTCCACGTGATGTTCGCGCTCGTTCCCTGTACGGCCCCGGTGACGCTCGTCGGAGCCTCCGGGGGAATCTCGAACAGCGGGTCGTCGTTACAGGCCCCTACGGTGACCAGTAATGCGGCGAGCAACAGGTGTAGCGACTTCTTCATACGGTTCCCCCATTTTGTCAGGACACAAATAGTCGTCTTCGGCGCACGAAAGAGCGTCGCAAGAAGAGTCCTCTGATTCAGTTGGATCGACTGGTAGACGCACGGACGGAGCGGACGGTCACACCGTCCCCTCCCCAAACATCGACTGAATACCAGCCTCCGGCGACCGGGAGCCTCTTGACCCGAGCCGTCGAAAGTCTAGCATAAGCGGCCCGACCACGCAACAAGACTGGATCTCAATCGCATATGGACTGCAAGACGTTCTCGCAGCGTCTGCAGCTTCTGGAACCGACCCTGTGCCCGCCACCGACGAAAGAAAGAGCTGAGAATGAGAAAGAGGCGACCAGTATCACGCCGGCCGCCTCTTCTTCGTTCAGCAGCGCTGAAACTGCTTCCGGCTAGTTGTTCTCAGCGCCGTCGTCGATCCACTGTGCGAGATCGACCGCAAAGGCGGCATCGTCGGCGCCATCGTTATGGTCAGCCAATACCTTCGGCAACAGAACGGCCGTTGGATCCGCGGAATTGCCCGCTACGATCAGGGGTCCGGTGCCGACGCCCGTCGAGACCTCCGCGTAGCTGTCCAACCTGATACCACCCTGTTGTGCAGCCGCCCCGTGGCAGGCCGTACAGGTCACAGCTCCGCCACTGGCCTCGAAGTATGGAAGGATGTCGTCCGCGAACGACACGACCAGGACCTCGTTCACCCTAATGGTGATCCTGGACGTACCCTCCACGCCATCGGAATCAACAGCCGTCAGCGTAATCACGTGTTCGCCGACCGACAGTGTGTTGACCGTCAGGGAATTGCCCGTTCCCAACACACCGTCACGTTCGGAGGTCCATTCCAGGTCCTCGGGCGGAATCTCGATGCTGAACTGGTCGACGGCGTTGCCCTCGAAGGTGACGTCAGCGCCTTCGTCAAACTCGGCGAGGTCAACAGGGGCAACGATCGTCACGGTCGGGGGCAAGACTGCCTGCGCCTCGACCGTAATCAGAACGTTGTCCGTGTCTGACAGGCCTGCCTCATCCGTAACCGTCAGGAGTACATCGTGCACGCCCACGTCGAACGTTGCAGAGAGAGTAGGGCCACCACCGATGTCCACTCCACCCTCGCTCCAGGCGTAAGTGGCGATCGCAGCGTCTCCAGCGGTACTGCCCGAGCCGTCGAGCAGAACGACTTCGTCGCCTGATCCGTCGACGTCTTCCTCGGTCTGGTCGTTGCCGGCATCGGCCACCGGCCCGTTCACTGGATCCGTGACAAGCGGGTCGTCGCTGCACGCCCCGACGGTGACCAGCAATGCGGCGAGCAACAGGTGCAGCGACTTCTTCATACGGTTCCCCCATTGTATCGGGACACATCTATTCGTCTTTGACACACGAAAGAACGTCGAAGAAGTGCCCTCTATTCGGTTCGATTTACTGGTAGACGTACAAACAGATCGGACGGTCACATCGTCCCCTCGTCATACATCGACTGAAGACCAGTCGCCGGCGACCGGGAGCCTCGTAACCCCACAGCAAAAGTCTAGCAGACCCGACGCCCGCTCGCAATGAAACTGATTCTCACCTCTTTCGCTGCCTGCCTACGTGAGCCTTTCCTCCGCCAGTGCCTGCAGAAAGGCATCGCCGTAGCGCTCGAGCTTCGCCGGACCAACTCCCGGCACGTCCAGCAGCTGTCCCGGAGTGGTCGGCTGAGATTCGATCATGTCCCACAGTACCTGATCGCTGAACACGATGTAGGCGGGTACGCCCTGGATGTCCGCGAGCCGCTTTCGGAGCGTCCGGAGCTTCTGGAACAGCGGGTGCGACGGGGATCGATCAACGATGGTCCCTGCACTGGTGCCACGCGCCTGACTCCCGTGCCCGGAGAGCCAGCGTCTTCGGGCCGCCGACCGGCCGGCCGGCTCGGTCTCCGCCACGAGGGAAGCTGCGCTCACTCCGGTGCACACGTCGCACGAGGTGTCGCACGGCTCGATCTCCTCACCGAAATGCGCCACGATCGCACGGTGACGGCACACATTGGCGTCCGCGACCCGGAAGAGCCGGATCGTCGCTTCGCGCTTTTCGTGCCTAAGCTCCTGGTCTTCGATCTCGGACAGGAAACGCTCACGGGCCTTCACGTCGGCCCACGAATAGAACAAAGTGCACTCGCTGGGCAGCCCGTCCCGTCCGGCGCGGCCTATCTCCTGGTACCACGACTCGATGTCGGCAGGCATGTCGCGATGGATGACGAACCTCACGTTCGACTTGTCTATCCCCATTCCGAACGCAATCGTCGCAACCACGACCTCGGCATCGTCGCGCGCGAATGCCTCCTGAGCGCCGTTTCGCTCGCGGTCCGGTAGTCCAGCGTGGTATGCGACAGCACGAATTCCTCGTTGCCGGAGGAACTCGGTCGTCGATTCGACGGAACGGCGGGACAGGCAGTAGATGATCCCGCTGTCGCCCTCGTTGCGGCGGACCAGGGCGAGGATCTCACGGCGCGTGTTTCCTTCGCCCTTCTTCCGGCAGCGTATGACGAGGTTCGGGCGGAAGAAGGAGCCCTTGTACCCGGCCGGAGTCCGCATCCCGAGCTGTCGCAGAATATCCCGCGCCACCAAGCGCGTTGCAGTGGCAGTCAGGGCCAGTACCGGAATGTCGCCCAGTTCTTCACGCAACCCCCGCAGCCGCCGGTAGGAGGGTCTGAAGTCGTGTCCCCACTGCGAAATACAGTGCGCCTCGTCGACCACGACCAGCGACAGCGGGGCATCACGAAGTCGGTCGCGCAATCTCCCGTCCAGGGCCTCCGGTGCGAGATACGCGAGCTCGTAGTCACCCCGCACGAGTCCTTCAACTCGGCGAAGCCACTCCTCCCGGGGGAGCGAGGAATTTATCGCCGTCGCCCGGAATCCCACGGCCAGCAAAGCGTCCACCTGATCCTTCATCAGGCTGATCAACGGAGACAGGACTAGCACCGTTCCGGACATCAGGCGGGCCGGAATCTGGAAGGTGAGCGACTTGCCGGCTCCGGTGGGCATCACCGCGATACAGTCGCGACCGGCGAGGACTGCCTCGATGACCTCCAGTTGGCCAGGCCGGAAGCTCTCGTAGCCGAAGACTTCGCTCAGTACAACTTCGGGAGTCTGCGTCACTCCGAGTCCCGCGGGAGGATTCTCGCGTCCTTCGAGGCTTCGATCGCGGCATCTGCTGATTGCTCGGCGATGACGGAGGAAGCATGCGCCGAAAGCTGATCGAGCAGCGACCGGAGCTTGCCTCGTTCCTTCTTCACGTATGCGGCATAGATGGCGCGCGACAGATAGTAAGAGCCGCCGATCATGAACACCGGAAAGCCTACCGCCATCAGGGTCGAGCCGATCGCGGCGCCCACGCCGGCTCCGATTCCAATTCCCGCGCCGGCACCGACACCTCCGATGACTCCACCGAACAACGCCCCTGCGAAGCCGCCGAGTCGCTCTTCCACCCGGATCAGGGTCTTGCCCTCGTTCGCCACGACGAGCACCTGCAGAGAGGAAGTATTCGAGTCCGCGCGGGCGCTCCAGGTGAGCGACTTGCCCACCACGCCGGCGTGACCCTGCCAGGGGGAGGCATTCTGGATCGCTGGAACCAGGGCGTCGAAGCGCTCAGCCGGGTACTCCCCCGGCAATTCCGTCTCCACTCGAACCGTAAGCGGCCCCCCGACCAGGGCGGCACTGAAGCTCTCACTCGCCGGCACGTCCAGCTCGGCCGCCGCACTTCGAACCACGGCTGGATCGATCCCGGCTTCGCGGGCTACTTCTTCCAGCTCGGCGAGCGAGAAGCCGGACGGGTCGGCCGCGGACGGTTCCGCGCGCTGCATCTCCGCAGCCTTCCGCAAGATCGCACCGGCTTCCTTCTCGGAGTATCGGCGGGGGATGAGCTCGTTGCTCACGTGCCACCCACCCTCTCGTGCAATGCCCGATGCTCCTTCACGAGAGCCGACCTTGTCCGGGTGTACGAGTTCAGCCCGGTGATCATCACTATGCTTCCCTTGGCGCTGGACACGGCCCCGAGGATCATGCCGCCTTTCGTCGCGAATACGGCGATCAGAGCCAGTCCGAGACCGAAGAAGCCCGGGAAGGTCCGCACGTACGCGAGCCAGGTCCGCTGCACGACCAGGTCCTGTTGAACAGTCACTCCACGATCATCCCGGTATCCGGATTCGGCTCCCCGTTCACCGGCACCTCGACCCGGTAGTTGTGGCCGTGACCGGGGGGCCGGTAGCATCTTTCGAAGCGGGCCTCATTCTCCGACTCGGTCCAGTCGGATCGCACGCAGCGGCGGCCCGCCGGAAACTCAACCGCACGTGTCAGAAAGGTCCTGATCATGCCGGAACATACATCGGATGACGCAGGATTGTCAGCGCGTCGTTCACTCGATCCGATCCTGCGTCCCCGTTCGATCGCCGTGGTAGGTGCAAGCCGAAGAAAGAACAGTATCGGCAACGCGATATTGCGCCACCTGATCGAGGGTGGATTCACCGGTCCCGTGTTTCCGATCAATCCAACCGCCGACTCGGTCGCGGCTGTACCGGCGTTCGCCACGGTGATGGACCTGCCGACGGCCCCCGACCTCGCATTCATCGTGGTGCCCAAAGAGCGAGCGCTGGACGCGGTGCGGGAGTGCGGCGAAAAGGGCGTGAAAGGTCTCGTCGTGATCACGGCAGGATTCCGCGAAGTGGGTGGTGAGGGAATCGCGCTGGAACAGGAACTGTCGGACACCGTCCAGCGGTACGGGATGCGAATGGTCGGCCCGAATTGCATGGGCGTGCTGAACACCTCCACTGCCGTTTCGATGAACGGGACGTTTGCACCGTACATGCCCCCGATCGGTCCGATTGCGTTCATGAGCCAGTCAGGTGCGATGGGGATGACGATTCTCGACTACGCGAGCGAGTACGGGATCGGGATCAGTCAGTTCGTATCGGTCGGGAACAAGACCGACGTCTCCGGCAATGCCCTGACCGAGTACTGGCGCGACGACGACGAAGTCGGCGTGATCCTGATGTATCTCGAGTCGTTCGGCAGTCCGAGAACTTTCGTCAGCCTGGCACGTGAGACGACGAGGAAGAAGCCGATCCTGGTAGTAAAGGCCGGCCGGTCCGAGGCGGGAGCGAAGGCGGCCTCGAGTCACACGGGCGCTCTCGCTCAGGTCGACATCGCCACCGACGCGCTGCTCGCCCAGTGCGGAGTGCAACGCGCCGACTCGGTCGAAGAGCTGTTCGATGCGGCGCTGGCGTTCAGCAAGGCACCCCTGCCCCGCGGGAACCGGGTGGCGATTCTCACGAATGCCGGCGGGCCCGGGATCATCATCGCTGATGCGTGCGAGGCCTGTGGGCTGGACGTGGCGCCTCTGTCGGAGGAGTCGCAGGCGAAGCTGCGCGAAATCCTGCCCGAGGAAGCCAGTGTATCAAACCCGGTGGACATGATCGCCAGCGCATCCCCGGAACAGGTCGAGCGGGCCACCCGGATCGTAGTCGCTGACGAGGGAATCGATGCGTTGATTGCCTCGTACGTTCCGCTGGCGCTCGAGGCGCCGCTCGTGGCCCGGGCGATCCGGGACGGAGCAGAAGGGGTGGACAAGCCCGTTCTGGCCGTGCTGATGAGCAAGCGCGGACTGCCGCAAGGGATGGCGGAACTGCAGGAGTCCCCGATTCCCGCGTACCGGTTCCCCGAGTCGGCGGCCCGGGCGCTCGCCGCCATGTGGAATCACAGTCGGTGGCAAGAGCGTCCGCCCGAGACCGTGAGGCGATTCGAGGTCGACGCGCGGCGGGTGGATGACGTGATCGCGGCCGCAGTCGAAGAGGGCAGGGACCGTCTGACGCTGATGGAGGGACTCGAGGTGCTGGATGCGTACGGCATCCCGGTGGCGCCATGGGCGGTGGTTCACTCCGCCGGCGATGCGGTAACCACCGCCGAGCAGATGGGCTATCCCGTGGTGCTCAAGCCGGTCAGCGCCGAGATCCTGCACAAGACGGAGGCAGGCGCCGTTCGGATGGACCTGGAGACGGCGGAAGAGGCGGCCGAGGCGTACGGTTTTCTCGACGATCTCCTGGTCGAGACGGGTCCCGACGCCCGACAGGAAGGAGTGCTCGTGCAGCGGATGCTGAAGGGCGGGCGCGAGGCGATCGTCGGCATGACCTGGGAGCCCCGGTTCGGTCCGATCGTGATGGTCGGGCTCGGCGGCGTGTACGTCGAGGTACTGAAGGATGTCGCGTTTCGCGTCCAGCCGGTGAGCAACGAGGACGCGGTTGAGATGATCCGCGCGCTCCGCGGCTATCGGATTCTGGAGGGTGTTCGGGGAGAGCCCGGCGTGGATCTCGACCTGCTGGCCGAGGTGGTCGAGCGCACGAGCCAACTGGTAGGAGAGCACCCGGAGATCCGGGAGATGGACATCAACCCTTTCCTGGCGTTCCCGGAGGCCGGCAGGTGCGCGGCGGTGGACGCCCGGTTCCGGATCGGCCCGGTCGAAGAGGAGGATGAGGTAGGATGAACGGAATCCCGTGGGAAGACCCTGCGGTCGGCTTTCCCGAGGACCTGGGTCGCACGTGGATCGAGAGCCTCACGGCTCCCGTCTCCTTCTTTCGGCGCCTGGAGCCGGAGGCTCCGCTGGCCCGGGCCGTGCTCTACTTCCTGATCATGGCCGTGGGCGCGGCACTGTTCTCGCTGCTGTGGGGCCTGGCCGGATCTGCACCGGAGCTGCCGCCCGCGGCAGCGGACGTCATGGACCTCGATCCGCGCGGGATTCAGCTGTTCGGATTCTTCCTCAGTCCGTTCGCGAACCTCATCCTGCTGGGGCTGGCCTCGATCTCCGTCCACCTGTTCATCCGATTGCTGACCGACAGCAACCACCAGCTGATAGCGACGACGCGAGTGATCTGCTACGCGTCGGGACCGGCCCTGTTTACCATAATTCCCTGGGCCGGGGAGATCTTCGGCTGGATCGGATCAGCGATCCTGCTCACGATCGGAATTCGGGAAGTGCACCACACTACCACGGGCCGCGCCACGCTGAGCTTGCTGTTTCCTTTCCTGCTCGCCGTGATGCTGACCGGGCTCGCCTGGTTGTTCGTACTGGCCGTATTCGCCTCGCTCGGCGACCTTCCGTTGGCCTGATCGGGAGACGACCCGGTCGCCGGGGCGAAAGCGCCCGACTGAACACCCGTGGCAGAAGCGAATGACCGACGAAGAACTGAGCGTGACCGAGCGGATCGAGAGGGAAGAGCTGGCCCGGGGACATATCGCGGCAGGCGAGCAACCTGTGCCCCCACGTCCCGCGTCCACGGTGGTTCTGGCAAGAGACTCGGACGCATCACCGTTCGAGGTACTTCTCCTCCGTCGTCCGGCCGAGGCTCGCTTTGCCGCCGGTGCGTACGTGTTTCCGGGTGGGATGATCGACCCCGCGGATCACGATCCCGAACTCGTCGAGCGTCTCGGAGCCGACGCCGGCGGCGGTGAGCCGGCCGCGCTGGCGGCGGCGCTTCGCGAGCTGCTCGAGGAGACGGGACTGCTGCTGGCCGATTCCCGGCCGACACCGGCCGCGGTGGCAGCAGCGCGTCACGCCCTGCTTGCGGGTGAGAGCAACTTCCTCGGGGTGGCGCACGAACTGGACCTCACCTTCCATACAGTGCGCAGCGCTTACTTCGGTCGCTGGATTACTCCAAGCCGCTTCTCGCGGCGCTACGACACCCGGTTCTTCCTCACCTGTCTGCCGGAAGATCGGCGGGACTTCGAACCGGATCTGACGGAAGAACTCGCCGGGTTCACCTGGCTGTCTCCCTCGGAGGCCGTAGAACGGTTCCGGGAAGGCCGGTTGCCGATGCTGTTTCCCACCCGCACGACGCTCGGCTCGCTGGCGGAATACGACAACCTGTCCGCGCTGTTCGAGGCCTGTAAGGCGACTGCCGTCGAGCCGATCACACCGCGGCTCCTGATTCGAGGAGACTCTGTCCGTCCGGTGCTGCCGGGCGATCCGGATTGGGATGCAGCCGACTGACCGGCCGGCCGACGCCGGGACCGGTTCGACACCCGTCGAGGGCGTTCTCGCTCCGAATCCGGGTCCCCTGACCCTCGACGGGACGCGAACCTGGCTCGTCGGAGTCGGCACCGTGGTGCTGATCGATCCCGGGCCGGCACTGCCCGAACACCTCGCGCGGGTGCAAGCCGCGGTCGGCAGCCGCGGAGTGGATGTGATTCTGCTCACCCACGCGCACGCCGATCACGCTGAAGGTGCGTCGGCCGCGGCTCGAATGTTCGGCGCCCCGGTGATGGCTTCATCGGCGACCCTGGCGCGCACTGGTCTGGCCGGCAGGGTGCTGGCGGACGGTGATACGATTCCGGTAGGCGGACCAGGCGACGCTGAATCGTTCTCCGGGGCTGTTTCGCTGCAGGTGATAGAGACTCCCGGGCACGCCGCGGACCACCTTTCATTCATGCTGCTTCCCTATCGGTGGCTGTTCACCGGTGACCTGGTGCTTGGAGAGGGTTCGAGCGCCGTACTGCACCCGGACGGCAGGATGAGCGAGTACCTCGCCAGCATCCGGAAGCTCGAGGCCCTCAGGCCGGAACGCCTGTTTCCCGGCCACGGACCCCCGGTCGAGGACGCAGCCACACGGTTGGGCGAGTACCGCCGTCACCGTCTCGACCGCGAGCGGCAGATCGAACTGGCGATCGAGAACGGGTCGAAGACGGTTTCCGAGATCCGTGAAGCGGTGTACGGCACGCTCGACCCGGGACTCCAGGCGGCGGCGGATGCGTCGGTATCCGCCCACCTGGTGCACCTGCGCGAACGCGGCCTGGAAGCCCCAGAACCCGGAGCCGGGATGTTCGAGACCCTGGGTCCGCCATCCGAATGGGATGATCAGCGCGAAGGTGGAACCCGGTGAAGGCCCCGAACAGCAAGGCCGTACTCGGGATCATCTTCCTGACCGTATTCCTCGACCTGGTCGGATTCGGCATCGTCCTGCCGCTGCTTCCGTTC
>Ga0316193_10004429_pt1 | contig 10323 bp, 7 predicted proteins | sample MerIslsedime2_MG_FD_207735 | JGI IMG/M metagenome (GOLD analysis project Ga0316193, IMG submission 207735) | Coastal sediment microbial communities from Maine, United States - Merrow Island sediment 2 | ecosystem: Environmental > Aquatic > Marine > Coastal > Sediment | place: USA: Maine...
GGTTCGCTGAAGGTTGCAAACACTAGCATTGCGCATAGGCCCATCGCGATGAATGACACGGTGAGTAACTTCCACGGCACGAATCCCCGGCCGATCAACCAGCCGGCGCTGACGTTACCGATGATATTACCGACCACGACGATGGCGCCGAAGCGTGCCGCCTGCGCGAACGGTACAGCGTAATCGGTGACCAGTATGGTCGGCAAGAACGCGGTCAGCGATTGATACAGGCTGGAATAGCAGACGAAGCCGGTGACCACGAGCAGCGGGCCGGTGCGCAGAATACTACTGATGAAGTCGGCGGTACTTAGTTGAATGCCCGCCCTGGTCGGCGCAGCGCGGAATGTCAGCGCGAGGATGGCGCCCCAGGCGAGGATGATGAAGCCGATATCGTTCCACAGGCCGCGCCAGCCGTGCCAGTCGATCAGCACCGGGGTAATGATCATCGACAGGCCGATCCCGGCCGGCATGAAAGCGCCCCACAGGCCCATCGCCAGGGGACGGTCGCGATCGCTGGCGGAACGGCTGATCAGCGATGGCAGGGCGACGATCGCGAGGATAAATCCGAGTCCCTCGATCAGGCGCGACAGCAGCAAAACCTCGATATCCGGCGCGATTGCACCGAGAAAAGCGCCACCGGCCGACACCGCGAGCCCGGTCAGGGCCATGCGCACATGACCGATACGATCGGATAGCAGGCCGAAGCCCGCGCCGGCAAAGGCCGCAATCAGGCTGAACAACGAGAGGATCAGTCCTGCCTGGACCAGACTTAAGCTCAGTTCATCGATAATCAGCGCCAGCGACGCGAAGGTCTTGCCGAGCTGAAACGCGGCGATGCAACCCGCGATAAAGGCGACCCATATCCTGGGCCAGGAGGATCGATTCATGGGGTTCGCGGTTTAGGGTCAAAAAATAGAGGGGACAGTATACTAGACCCGTTCGATGATCGTTGCGATGCCCTGGCCGACGCCAATGCACATGGTGCACAGCGCGTAGCGGCCGCCGCCGGCATGCAGCTGGTTGATTGCGGTCGTGATCAGGCGCGCGCCGCTGGCGCCGAGCGGATGACCGAGTGCGATCGCGCCGCCATTGGGGTTCACGCGCGCATCGTCGTCGTCGAGTCCGAGGTCGCGTAAAACTGCGAGGCCCTGCGCGGCAAAGGCTTCATTTAATTCAATTACGTCCATCTGCTCCAGACCCAGGCCGGTCTGCTCCAGCACCTTGCGCGAGGCCGGTGCGGGACCGAAGCCCATGATACGCGGCGCGACGCCGGCGGTGGCCATGCCGATCACGCGTGCTCGCGGCGTCAGCTTGAATTGCTCGGCAGTCGTCTCGTCAGCCAGCAACAGTGCGCAGGCACCGTCGTTGACGCCGGAAGCGTTGCCCGCTGTGATCGTACCGTCGGCCCTGACAATCGGTTGTAGTGCGGCGAGTTTCTCTAGCGAGATTTCGCGCGGATGTTCGTCCTGCGCGACGATGACCGGATCGCCCTTGCGTTGCGGTACGCTGACCGGGATGATTTCAGCGGCAAAGAATCCCGACTGTTGGGCCCTGGTGGCATTTTGCTGCGAACGCAGCGCCATGCGATCCTGCGCGTCGCGTTCGATATTGAAATCTGCAGCCAGGTTCTCTGCGGTTTCCGGCATCGAATCGATACCATAGCGTTCCTGCATGACCGGATTGACGAAGCGCCAGCCAATGGTGGTGTCGTAAACTGCGTTGCTGCGGCTGAACGCGCTGTCTGCTTTCGGCATCACGAACGGTGCGCGGCTCATGCTCTCGACACCACCGGCGAGCATCAGGCGAGTCTCGCCACTCCTGATCGCCCGCGCTGCACTGCCGACCGCGTCCATACCTGAACCGCACAGGCGATTTACGGTCGATCCCGGTACGCTCTCGGGTAGTCCCGCGAGCAGGGACGACATGCGCGCGACGTTACGGTTGTCCTCGCCGGCCTGGTTGGCGCAGCCGAAGATAACGTCGTCGATCCTGTCCCAGTCGACATTCGGGTTACGTTGCATCAGCGCCTGTAACGGGATTGCGCCGAGGTCGTCGGTGCGCACCGCCGATAGCGCACCACCGTAGCGACCGATGGGGGTGCGAATTGCGTCGCAGATATAGGCTTCGTTCATAATGGTTTATCCACTGTCAGGTCTAAAAAGCTGGTCGCGACCGGATCGATCACACCGCTCATTGGGCTTGCGAGCGCCATGCGCGTTGACGTAACCAGGGACTGACACGGTAGCGTTCGCCGCGGTAATGCGCGTCGAGCCGGTCGAGCAGTTCGATCACGGCCTGCGTGTTCCAGTCCCCTAGCCATTCGAACGGCCCGGCTGGATAGTTGACGCCGAGTTTCATCGCGGCATCGGCGCCGGCAGCATCGCAGACGCCCTGATGTACTGCGTCGGCTGCCTCGTTAATCAGCATGGCTATGGTGCGCGCCACCACCAGGCCGGGCACGTCACCGACCTGCAGCGGGACAAAGCCGAGCAGGGCGAGCCACTTCGGCGCCGCCTCGATCCATTGCGTCGACGCTCGCGCGGCGCGGCTCCAGGCCAATGCGATCCCGGGTTCTTCGCGCAGTGGCAGATCGAACACCGCGACGTCGTCACCGAGCTCGGCGGCGACACAGCCGTCGGTCAGACGCAGACAGGCCTTGTCCGCCTGCAGGCCGATCCAGCTGCTGTCGATGATGCGATCGAAGTGGCAGTGGTGTAACTCGAGTACGGCGACGATGCGCTCGGCGAGCGGCCCTGCACCATGCACGGCCAGGCTAGCGGTGGACGGCAGGCTATCCTGCGCCGGGAAATCCGGCGCCAGTGATTGCGTGTCGCCGGAATAATCGTAAAAGCCGCGCCCGCTCTTGCGTCCGAGCAGGCCGCCGTCGACGAGTTCCTGCTGGAGCAGCGATGGCGTGTAGCGCTTGTCGTAGAAATTGGCTTCGTAGACGGAGCGTGTCACCGAGAAGTTGGTATCGTGTCCGATCAGGTCCATCAATTCGCAGGGCCCCATGCGAAACCCTGCGCCACGCAGGCAGGCGTCGAGCACCGCGGGTGTCGCGGCCTGTTCCTGCAGCAGCGCCAGGGATTCGGCATAGAATGGCCTTGCGATGCGGTTGACAATGAATCCCGGTGTCGAACGCGCGTGCACCGGCACCTTGCCCCAGGCTGTGGATAGCTGGAATGTCGCGTTGGCTACCGCAGCCGAGGTCTGCAGTCCGGACACGACCTCGACCAGCTTCATTAATGGTACCGGGTTGAAAAAGTGCATGCCCACCAGGCGCTGCGGGTGCAGAAGTCCGTTGGCGATAGCAGTCACAGATATCGATGAGGTATTGGTTGCGAGCACGCAATCAGCGGTGACGATGTTCTCTAGCTGCCGGAACAGATCGCGTTTTATCTCGATGTTCTCGACGATCGCTTCGATTACGAGACCCGCAGTGGCGGCTGCATCGAGGGATTCTACGGGTGCGATCCGCGATAGAACTGCGGCGGCCTCGGCGTTAGTGAACTTGCCTTTCGCGACGAGTTTTTCGAACGTGGATTCGAGTCGGGTCCTGGCGGTAGCGGCCGCAGCCGACTGGACGTCGAAAAGCATGACGCGGTGACCGGCCTGTGCTGCAACCTGCGCAATACCGGTTCCCATGATGCCCGCACCGACGACAAGGACTGAAGCGTTGTCGAGACTAGCGCTCATTCAGCGATCCAGTCTGGTGGGCGTTTGTCGAGAAACGCGGCAAAACCCTCGCGGGCTTCCGCGGTCCCGCGCACACGACTGATGGTTTGTGCGGTCAATTCGCGCACCTCGGCGGTCACCGGGCCGACTTCCAGTTGCGCGAACAGGGCCTTGATTTCGCGCTGTGCATGCGGACCGCCAGCGAGCAGCTCTGCGATGGCGGCGTCGACCGCGGTATCCAGATCCTCGAGGGTGCTGACCTGGTGTACCAGGCCAAGCGCGAGTGCTTCCGCGGCGCGGATGCGCGACATCGTTAACGCGAGTCGGCGGGCATGGCGCTTGCCGACCGCATTGATCACGTAAGGACTGATGGCCGCGGGGAGGATGCCGAACCTGGCCTCGCTGACCGCGAAGCTGGCATTGTCGGCCGCAATCGCGACATCGCAGGTACAGGCGAGCCCGACGCCACCGCCCAGCGCCGCGCCCTGTATGCGCGCCAGCGTCGGCTTGGGGCAGGCATCGATCTTGCCCAGCATCGCGGCGAAGCGCCGCGCATCGGCAAGGTTCCATTCGCGAGATTCCTCGCTGGCGCGCTGCATCCACTTCAGGTCGGCACCGGCGCTGAAATGTTTGCCCGCGCCGGCCAGCACGATGACGCGCACCCCGGCGTCATTAATCAGCTGCTCGAAAGCGGCATCCAGTTCGCCAATCATCACCTCGTCGAAGGCGTTGAAAACATCGGGCCGCGACATGGTTATCTGCGCCACACCATTGCCGCGCGGGGTGATTTCGAGAGTTTTCGGGTCGTTCATTGCCAGGTCTCCAGGTACAGGTCCCCGCGATACTGGCGGTCGTCGCCGAGGTTTATCCGGGATATCGGGATCGTTTGTGTCCGGCTTGATGTTAAACCGGATGCAGTGAAAATGTCGATCCGAACTCTATCTAGTTAAAGCGAATGTACTCGAAGTTGACCGCTTGACGATTGATGCCGATGGGTGGCGGCGCAATCCAGTTGGCGAATTTACCCACTTCGACGACGCGCCCCATCAGGCTGGCGACGTACTCGCGGTCGCTCTCGGACGGTAACCACGCGGATTCGTGCTGCTGCCACTGTGCCTCGGTCAATACCTCGCCGTCCGGGCTGATACGGGTACCGGCAAGGGCACCGATTTTACGATTGAAACCCTTGTGCGGAACCGTCAATTCATAGTCCATGCCGGCCTTCTTGATGATCCGGTTCCAGCGCTTGACACCGGACACGGTATCCCTGATGTAATCGTCGCGCAGAACCTCGTTCAACGCGTTGAGCATGGGCACTTCTTTCTCGACAAGCTTGCCGTCGCGTACCTCGAGTACCGGGTAGCCGTCGTTTTTCAATACATGATCGTCTTTACGCTTGCGCTCGGTATAACGCCCCTTGAGCCCGGTCGAGTAAAAGGTCGCCGCGTTACTCGATTCGTCTGCGCCGAACAGGTCGATGGTGACGCTGAAATGAAAATTGATGTAGCGCTGGACGGTCTGCAGATCAATGACGCCAGCGGCGCGCAGCACGGCCGGGTCCTCGGTTTTGAGTTCGTTCATCAAGTCGCAGGTTCGCTGGATCACGCGTGCCACGCCGGATTCACCGACGAACATGTGATGTGCTTCCTCGGTCAGCATGAAACGTGTGGTGCGCGCCAGCGGGTCAAAGCTGGACTCGGACAGCGCGTGCAGCTGGTATTTACCGTCACGATCGGTGAAATAGGTAAACATGAAGAAAGACAGCCAGTCCGGGGTTTTCTCGTTAAATGCCTGCAGGATGCGCGGATTGTCTTCCTCGCCGCTACGACGCTCCAACAGGGCCTCGCCTTCCTCGCGGCCGTCGCGGCCGAAATACTTGTGCAACAGGTAAACCATTGCCCACAGGTGGCGTCCTTCTTCGACGTTGACCTGGAACAGGTTGCGCAGGTCGTACATGCTGGGTGCGGTTAAACCGAGATGGCGTTGTTGTTCGACCGAAGCCGGCTCGGTATCGCCCTGGGTTACGATAATACGTCGCAGGTTGGCGCGGTACTCACCGGGTACCGATTGCCAGGCGTCTTCGCCCTTGTGGTCACCGAAATGAATCTTGCGCTCCGGCTCCGCGGGATTGAGAAAAATGCCCCAGCGGTAATCCGGCATCTTGACGTAGTCGAATTGCGCCCAGCCTTCAAGGTCGACGCTGGTTGCGGTGCGCAGGTAAACGTCGAAGTCATGTGAACCCTCGGGTCCCATGTCCTGCCACCATTCGAGGTAGTTGGGTTGCCAGTGTTCCAGCGCGCGCTTGAGGGCACGATCTTCCCCAAGGTTGACGTTGTTGGGGATTTTTTCGTTGTAATCGATCGAGGACATTATCGTTCTCCTGGGGTTAATTCAGACCCGGTTCCAGTCGAAGGCAGATTTTTCGCCGGTGCCGTAAACCTTGAGCGCGCCGCTTTCTCCAACCGCGTTCGGCCGCTGAAAGATCCAGTTCTGCCAGGCGGTCAGGCGGCCAAAAATCCGGGTAAACATGTTTTCCGTGCCGTTAAAGCGCAGATTGGCTTCCATGCCGGTCAGTGCATCGGGCGACATCGAGACGCGTTCTTCGATTGCGATGCGGATTTCATCATCCCAGTCGAGATCATCTGGATTGCTGGTCACCAGGCCAAGCTCGAATGCGGCGTCAGCGTCGAGTGGCCGTGATACGCTGGCCCGCACGGCATCGAGCGCGGGTTGTTCGTTATAGAATCTTCTGCCCAGGCGGCTTTCTCCGGTAACCATCGGATAAAGCCCGAAGTTGGCCTCGCCGACGGTGATCCGGGGTGCGGCATCGGGATCGTCGGGCAAGGCCAGCTGGTAACTGCGGTCGCAGGCCAGAGCCAGCTCGAGCAAGGTGCCGGCAAAGCAGGAACCTTCCTCGATCAACGCAAACAGGCTGCGTGACGAAACATCGATGCGGCTCAGGCTGCGACGCAGATGGCCGATGGTTTCCCGCACCAGCCAGTGATCCTGGAGTTCGACCAGGATTGCATCCATTGCCAGAACCGCGTTGGAGTCGCCTTCGGTCCTGATCAGCCAGGTGCCGAGATCGAGTTCATTGGTGCGCATCGACAGGATCGCATCTTCCAGTTCGCGTGCGAGGGTAAGTGGGTACCAGTCGGCGCCGGCGGCCTCGATTGCCGCAATATCGCCGGGCTGGTCGGCGCCCGGTGCCTTGATAATAAAGGTCGCAGTGCGCGCGCCGCGATCCATTTCCACGCTGACATGGCGATAGTGCAGCGCGTTGTCCTCGATGCTGCGATGCAGTGAGGTCAGGGCGACGCCAGTTGCGTCGGCCGGCCTGTCGCTTGCGGCAGCGAGTTCCAGGGCACGCTGGCGCACGGTCTCATCGAAAGCCGCGGGTTTCGCGATTGTGTCGACCAGGCGCCATTCTTTTGCTCGTTGACCGCGCACGCCTTCGCTGGTGGTACAAAAGATATCGGCGAGATCATGACGCACATGGCGCTTGTCGGTGAGTCGCGTCAGTCCCCCGGTCCCCGGCAGTACGCCCAGTAGCGGTACCTCCGGCAGGCTGACCGCGCTGGAACGATCGTCTACCAGGATAATTTCGTCACAGGCCAGTGCGAGTTCGTAACCGCCACCGGCACAGGCGCCGTTGACCGCGGCAATAAACTTCAAGCCGCTGTGCCGGGAAGAGTCCTCGAAACCATTGCGGGTTTCATTGGTAAATTTACAAAAGTTGACCTTCCATGAATGGCTGCTGACACCGAGCATGAAAATATTGGCGCCGGAACAGAAAACCTTGTCTTTCAGGCTGGTAATGACCACGCTGCGCACCTCCGGGTGCTCAAAGCGGATGCGGTTAATGGCATCGTTCAGCTCGATGTCGACGCCGAGGTCATAACTGTTCAGCTTGAGCTTGTAACCGGGGCGCAGGCCTGCGTTTTCGTCAAAGTCGGCGAGTAAAGTGGCGATGTTGCCGTCGAACTGCAGTTTCCAGTGTTTGTATTGTGCAGGGTCGGTCTGATAATCGACACGTTCAGGATGGGCCACGGCTGGTTCTCCACGACTCTGGTTGGCTAAAAGATGCACAATATTGCATTAATATTGACGTGTAAAGCATTATACTGCGTCTTTGTGTTGAATATCTATCTGCCGGTGATGACGCACAATGCTCCTCAGTTTTGTGAAGGTGGACGCCAGTGATTGTTGGCTGGTATCCAGCTGGAACCGGGCTTTGGAATAAAAAGCATTACGCGAGGCCAGGATAGTTTTCAAATCATCCATCGCCTCATCGTTCCCCGCCATGGGCCGAAGATCGCCCTGCTCGATGACGCGCTGCATATGGTCCTGCGGCTTCGCCTGCAACCAGATCGTGGTGCAACTGGAGAGTAGCAGATTAAAATTAGTCGCATCGGCTACCAGCCCGCCGGGTGTGGCAATCACGCCAGCGGGGTAAGCCTGGATAGTCTCTTCCAGCGCGCGCCGCTCGTAGCGACGATAAGCTTTCGCACCATAAAGATTCTGGATCTCGGCGATCGTGCAGCCGGCAAACTTTTCGACTTCACGGCTTAACTCGACGAAGGGAACGTCGAGATCTTCGGCCAGCATTTGCCCAAGCGTCGTTTTACCGGCGCCACGCAGGCCAATCAGCGCTATTCGAACACTGCTCGATTCGCCACCCACAGCGGTCCCCACTGTCTTGCTGATAGCGAGGCGTGCCTCATGCAGGGTTTGTTCGTCACGATTCTCCAGCAATGACCGTATCATCAGCCATTCCGGGGAGGTGGTGGTGAAATCCCCGATCAATTCGGCGAGCGAACAATGTAGCGCGGACGCGACCTGGTCCAGCACCAGCACCGAGACATTACCTTCTCCATATTCCAGGTTGGCCAGGTGACGTTCCGATACGCCGGTGGCGACCGCGAGCGCCTTGCGAGTGATGCCACCGCGAGCCCGCAGCGCACGCACGCGCTGACCGAGCGCAACCAGGAACGGATTGGCCCGCTCCTCGCGGGTTGCGGCCGCGGATGATCCTGGTTTGCTACTATTCGCCATGCAGGTTCTCGAGGTCTACCAATATGCAGTATATTGCTTCTTGATGCACAATAATTCATACTCGCCACGTTAGCAAGTCGGGTTGTTGCTTTACCTGATCGGGGGATAATCAGAGATGCCTAGTACCCAGTTTCGTCAACAGATCGTCGCATTGACCAGCCAGTTGGCTGGAAAAGCGTTGGACCAGGATCTACAGATCTGGCTCAATGCCAGGCATGGGGTCGACAGCCCCACGTACCAGCAACTCGAGCAATCCTGTCGCCAGGGTGTCGCGGAAGGCTGGTTGTGTGAACGCGAGGCGGGTGGTATTCGCTACGGCCGCGTGTTTAAACCCGCGCAAGACCTGCAGGATTTTTCCGTAGATGTGGTCGACATGGACAATGTCGTCGGTCCGCATCATGCCCACCCCGGGGGCGAAATCGACCTGGTAATGCCGCTCGAAGGCGATGCCCTGTTCGATGACCATTCGGCGGGATGGGTGGTCTATTCTCCCGGTAGTGCGCATCGGCCGACGGTATCCAACGGGCGCGCCCTGGTGCTGTATTTACTACCCGGTGGCAGTATAGAATTCACGGCATAAGAAATGCGCAGAACGCAGCGATAAGTTATTGCAGCGCCAGGACAGGGTGCACCCCTGGAGGAAGTCATGAGTATCGACCATATCCCCTCACCGGGAGAGAATTTTAATTATGCCGCGTACTTGCTGGGATTAAACCAGGCGCGTGCGCAGAAAACCGCATATATCGACGACCAGGGCATTCTCTCCTACGGCGATCTGGCCGCGAGAGTGCGCTGCATGGCGAATGCCCTGCTCGACGCTGGAATCAGACGCGAGGAACGGGTCCTGCTGTTGATGCACGACTGTAATGACTGGCCGGTTGCTTTCCTCGGGGCTATCTATGCCGGTGTCGTGCCGGTCGCGGTCAACACCCTGCTGACAGCGGATGACTATCTGTACATGTTGCAGCACAGCCGAGCGCGTGCGGCGCTGGTCTCGAGTGCGCTGTTACCGGTTCTGCGCGAGGCCATGGGCAAGGGTCACCATGAAGTCGCATCAGTGCTCGTATGCGGGGCTTTCGATCAGCAGGAGCAGGCTGAGGTGCTACTGGAAAGCGTCCTGCAAGCTGCGACACCACTGTCGGAAGCGGCTGCAACCAGCCCCGATGATCCCGGTTTCTGGCTTTACTCTTCCGGTTCTACCGGTAAACCCAAGGGAACCGTGCATACCCATGGCAATCCTTACTGGACAACTGAACTGTACGGCAAAGAAGTCATGGGCATCGATGAGCAGGATGTCTGCCTGTCCGCTGCCAAGCTGTTCTTTGCTTACGGCCTGGGCAATGCGCTGACCTTTCCGCTCAGTGTCGGTGCGACCAGCGTGCTGATTGCGGGCCGCCCGACACCCGAGCTGATTTTTGACAAGTTGATCGAACACCAGGCCACGATTTTCTTTGGCGCTCCGACCGGCTACGTTGGCATGCTCGCCGCACCAGGGCTGCCAGGCCGAGACCGGCTTGCCCTGCGCCTGGCCGTGTCTGCGGGCGAAGCCCTGCCGGCAGACCTCGCGCAAAGATTTACACGGCACTTCGGCGT
>Ga0316193_10004431_pt1 | contig 10319 bp, 12 predicted proteins | sample MerIslsedime2_MG_FD_207735 | JGI IMG/M metagenome (GOLD analysis project Ga0316193, IMG submission 207735) | Coastal sediment microbial communities from Maine, United States - Merrow Island sediment 2 | ecosystem: Environmental > Aquatic > Marine > Coastal > Sediment | place: USA: Maine...
TGTTCTTTTTCTTCATAAATGCCTCCGGTCGTTGTGCTTCACCGGTTGCATCGTACTCAGACCTTTGTCAAGAGATCACGCACACTTGCCGGAACTACACTATGAATCTTACGAGAAACCTTGTTGGGGACGACCTTAAATATGCCCCAGATGAAAGGGGGTAATACAGGTAAGAATAAATGTGGGTTAAATATTTGCGAATATTTGTACGATTAGGGAGTGCATTTGTTATGGGCATTATGAAGAGAATAGTTTTACTAATTATGGTGTGTATTACTCCTATTGCGCTGTATGCAGCTGACGTTCCAAATAGTATCGATGAATTAACTGGCAAAGGAATACAAGCAAAGTACATGGGGATACATGACCCAGGATATATAGTTATCAAGTTAAATACAGGAGAGATTATTGATACTACATACAGTGGTATAGAGTTTGAAATACTCTCTGAGTGGGAGGATAAAGCAAGAGAACTAGGCGTGTTTAGAGTAATGAAAGTAGTGTATAGCAATGCCGAAGGAGTCATGGTGGAAGATTTGCAGTCAAGGCGCAGGTTTAATCTGAATGGTGTTATAAAACCACATCCCATAGGTATTGCAGCGAGTAAGTGTAAAGAAGAACATGCCACCACTGTAGGCATCAAAAAATGTAAATTACTAGAGTTGCAAGCGTGGGACGCAGAACTTAACCGTGCATATAATAACCTAGGGGGCAAGAATAACGAAAAATTAAAAGCGACGCAGCGTGAATGGATTAAATATAGAGACGCTCAAATAGAATATTTGAGTGCTGAGTATGGGCGACGTGATGGAACTATTTGGGGATTAATATATATGGACCACGTTGTCACAATTACAAGAAACCAAACAGAACTACTGCAAGCCGTTAAAGAATGGTAAGTTAATATAAGAAGAATATGATGCCCGTGGGAATAATATATATTGCAGTAGGTATGCTGATTGTGGCGGTTGCGCCATTACCGTATGGGTACTACATGCTTTTGCGACTAGTGGCGACAGGAGTCTTAGCCTGGTCTGCGTATGTTGCTTATGAGCGGCAGTATAAAATTCTTCCTTGGGTGCTTGTGCTATTGGCGGTGTTATTTAACCCAGTTATTAAGATTCATCTTCCCAGAGAAATATGGGCAGCAATAGATGTTGGAGTCGGGATATTTTTGCTGGCAATTAGCAGTAAGTTGCGGGATCAATATCCGAGCTAACAAGATAAGTGACACGTAAACCGTCCACGTGCAATGCAATGCCGTGTAGGGGTGCTATGCGAGTAGTAAATAAGTCGTCGTCATCAGGGCGTCTTCATTGTACATAGAGGTAGGGGCGTTGCCGTCGAAGCGCCCATGGGCACCTATAGCGTCCACAATATATTCGAGCCAGCTAGCTGGATTGTGTTTGCCAGTGCAACGCTGCCGTAAATGCAACTATATAGGAAGACTATACTGCTAATGTAGCGTTACACGATAAACAGCGCAGCAGTTATTCCGGTGTTTAGCCAAAACATTAAACCAAACAAGGCGAGTGGAGTAAGTGGGTCCGTGAACACCTTTCTATAAAGCAGACCTAATGTAGCGTTTGTAAGGTAGGTGAGAAAAAATGCCGTAAATAATAAGCCAAGTAAACCGTACGCCCACCCATATAAATGAACAAGTGCAACTCCAATGACCAGCCATTGTAGCACAGAAAAAATGTTATAGACCTGCCTATAGGGTGTGGCAGGCATTTGCGTGTAAATATACATCATGAAGCCCCAAAGGCTAATATAGACGTATATCGATATAAGTGCGACGATTTCCATACTCTCCATGAGTCCCTCCAATTAGGTAGCGATTAGTACACGGGCAAGACACCGGCGTAAATGTTTAATGATGATCTTCTGTGCAATCAGTGGGAATGTACTGTTGCCTGAATTATTCGTGGAAGCGAGAGGGGGGCTTCGTGCTACGAGGGTGCCATACATTGCATACGTGTATAGGATGTATAAAGACAAGAAGGTGGCGCAGCTTTATGCAGGGTGCAAATAATGCACTGCCTGGCAACAATATTCAGTGTTGGTTCGACAATGAGTATGCCGAAGACGGCACGATGAATAAGCACAGCTATTATTTGTTGCCAAATCATGCGTAGTATCTTCGTACTGTGTATGTGTTCTCGACATGTACTTTGACTTGTTCAAGTGTGTGCTTTGTTTGCCTATACATCTTTTTATTGCTTCCCTCGTAATCGTATAACCAGTAGACCTTTACTGGCGGGAGAAAGCGCACACTCTGAGCTTCTCCCTTAGTTATACGAAAAGCGAGTGTGTCATGATCTAAATATCCTAAAGCTACAGTAGTATCAGAGAAGTCGGGGTCATCCCAGTTAACATCGTCCCACTTAATCATTGAACAACGTCCTCGTATAAATGTTAGCGTCAAGCAAGGGCAGGTCTCAGCAATTGCACAAACAGGTGATGTATCGACCAATCTAAGCAATGACTTAAACTCTCAATGGCAGCGTAAGTAGCGCAGAAAAGTGAGTCAGATATACTCGGCGGCAAAGCCGGTAGCCAATAAGTGGCTATTGGAACTATGCCAAATACTTTTCTAATATTTTACTGCCAGATGTCGATAAGGTAGAGATAACCAGAAATGAAGGTAGATGACTCTTATGAGTATTAAGTCCTTAATGATTGTGTCGGCTCTCATGGTATCTTCCCCGGTACTGGCGAGCGATTGCCCGTACAATCCAAATTGTCTGTCGAATCCATATGGTGCCGGTAGCCAATATAAGGCAGATGGGCTAAAGAATCCCTACAGTCAGTATGGCAGTAAATACAGTAATAAATCATGGAACAACCCCTACGCAACGGATGCACCTAAACTGTATGACAGTCAGGGTAACTATCGAGGCAGGCTGAGTACAAATCCATACGATCCAGATTCAGTAGCGAATCCGTACGGGCGCTATGGGAGCAAATACTCACCAGACAGCATTAACAATCCTTACGGCGCAGGGAATCCATACTCGAATCAGAACATCTATGTATCGCCATCTAGGTAGACGGATACCCCGAAGCACTATGAGTATTAGCCGAGTTGATTGGTTGCTAGATGGGCTCTTATATAGACATCCTAGATCAGACTAAGCAGAATGTTAATACTACCGCACAGTATAGAACTAGGCTTCGAGAAGCAGCCTTATGTTACATACATTATTATTATCCTCTGTGTAGTTATCCACTATTTCCAAGATTTGAACAGGGAGGAAATTACCACAGTATCGACCGATTACTGTGAGTCTATCTACGATCCATCACTTAATGATGACACGCTAGATTTGCTACGGCTTTCTCCGGAAGATTGCCAACAGGTGCTTGAATCGATGCATTCTGCGCCGAACAAAGAAATAGAGATACAGTGGTATGAAGATTACAACGATGAAAATCAGGAGTATTCTAAAGAAGACTTCAATAAGGTAATGCAAGCTATTAGCGAGCACTATGAAGAGTTTAATTATCAAGCACCACGCTCGCTTGATGCGAAGCTCGAATATGATCCATCTACACTGAATCCCATAAAAGCTATAACAGCAGTTTTATCTCATGGTGATTGGTGGCACTTAATAGGCAATATGATTTTCTTTCTCGCCTTCGCCCCTGCTGTGGAAATACTGATTCAAAGTACTCTAAAGTACGTTGCCGTAGTTATTGCTATTTCACTTGTTACAGCACTCACATACTCAATATCGACATTTATTGATGGAGTGCCGATTCCTACGCTAGGTCTTTCTGGGGTGGTCATGGGTATGATCGGTCTTTCGGCGTATCTAATGCCCAATGCGAAAATAAGGACGTTTGTGTGGTTCTTTCACTTTGCTCGAAATCTCTCTATTCCCGCCTGGATACTCGCCGTTTGGTATATTGGCTGGGATACATGGGATTTGTTTGCCTATTCTGACAATAGTGGTATCAATTTGGTGGCTCATGTCAGTGGTGGTATTGCGGGGTATCTGATTGGATTCTTTTGGTTGAAGCGGTGCAGAGAAGAAATTCGTGAGGAACTTGATGAGGAGATAGAATACAGGCGGAGTATACGTGCAGATAGATTAGGTACTCTTAGCTCAGATAGGAGTGGGCAACATCGGATAGCGAACCAATGGCGGGAGCATTATGCAAAGCAAGAATACGACCGATTTGTGGATAGGTTATACCGGTGTGTAAAGGCAGGTAAGGATAGTGATGCAATAGTATTAATGTTGGAAGACTATGACTTGTATAAAGATAGTGTGGAGATATATGAGACGCTATTTTGGGAAATGAAAGCTTACCATCATCGTAGATCGATGCTTTGTCTTGGTAGGCTGAATATCGGGGAATTACTAGGGCAGCGGCAGTATGCACGGGCGTTAGCCATCGCCGAAGCGTGTTTCGAGGCAGCCGAAGAATTTGCACTAGCGGACCCGAATGACGTGATATTGCTAGCCAATCAAGCTTGCAAACAAAAACGTCATAGACTGGCGAATATGCTGGTAAACAATGCGGAGGCAGCAGTCGGAGCGGATATAGACCTCTCTCAGTTGCAGTATTTGAAGACGGAGTTGGGGAATGTTACGTAAGCGACATCGTAGCTGTTGCGTTAATGGTAAGTGGCGAAGTGGTAGAATCAGTATTAGGTGAAATAGGATGAAAAAGATAATTGACGTTTTGAAGGATAATAGACTAGATAAATCTAGTAAAACACCTTCTGAGTTATTTCCAGAAGAAGCAGCTATAGTAAAGACGATAGGGAATGAAGTGCTCCCAGAATTTAAAGCGTCATGGGATAGTGTGAATCCATTTATTTGGGATAATTCTGTATTTAAGATTAGTGAATACGAAAATCCCAGTCAGAATCTTACTTATCAAGTGCTCAGTACCTTAAATGGGCTTAGTAATGGCAAACCATGGAGAGTATTGTATAGCTTTTTTGATGGTATCGGGTTTGGCGGAGGTAAACCAACGCCTGAAGATAATAAGGTGGCTATAGCTAATACAGAAAGTTCGGATGAAGCGAAATTAGGCGTGAAAACAAAGTCCGGAAATCAAATTAGTATAAATGTTTTAATCAATAAACAATTCAAAACATTTAGCGTTCAAGATACTGCTGAGCCATCTGGTCACAATTCCAGTAAAGCATATGCAATATTGGGTCCTTCCAATATATTTGAAATAGTGAACGAGCAATGATGCGGAGTATCCCAGTAGGCTTTGTTTGACAAGTGCGTCATTAATTAGGACTAGCCTGACTACTGGCAACCGTAGTGTTGCCTTAGCGAAAGACTCCATGGTGTTCAATCGATTGCACGGCTATATACGTAACGATCCGCAAGGAGAAAAAAGCGCCATAAGGTGTATAAAAAACGTTTAACTCGCTCAGCAGAATATGAATGGAGAGGGGTGGGTACGCTGGTCTAGAAGGTCAGTGAAAACTGTTCCATGGATGTTTTCAACGGCATGGTTGGTAGGAATATTCAAGATTCGAGTTAACCGAAGAAAGTGCACAAGCGGGATCGATACGAGCCTTGATGAGAGGGCAGCAGAGGGGAAGGTAAGAGGAAGAATAAATTGGAGGACGCTGGGCGTAACCGTGTTTTAAGGAGTGCCAGTTCAGTTTATGGGTTGATGTTTTTGATGGCTATAAATGAGCCAGCACACGTTGCAATAGCAAGTCCCCAACCCAGCATTTGCTCACCCAGTGAAAAATCGTATTTCGAACCCTGAAAGATGATCATATAAAGGCTAAACAACAGATACAGCGAAACTATTGGAAAACAGTACACAATAGCGACGAAATTGAGATTAGCCTTTGGTAGATATTTAGCTACACTATAAATAGCTACGTAGCCACCTAAACCGGGAGTGAAAAGTTCTCTAAATACTCCTTGTAGCCTATCGCCATCTAATCCCCTCGTTGTATCTAAAAGGTATAGGGCTACGTGTGCCAATGTATAGATTACCACCCAAGTAATAAAAGCGAGTGGGATACCACCCAGCGTGTGCAAGAAGTTCGAATCGTCAGTGGATTCCATGCTGCGTTCCCGTGCTCATAGCGTGGCAATTAACCGGATGGAAAAAGATGTAGAGCAAATCCCTGGTGAAACGTGGCAAAACAGGGATTCCATGTCTCTAACGGCACAATTGGGTATATCGTCCAGGGAACGGCGATCTTAACGAGGCTTGAGGGTAATCATAATAATTCCCAAAAATAATGAGTTAGTGATAAAAGATGGCTTCAGAACACAGAGAGTTGACCGATTAATTCAAGAAATACCGAGATCGCTCTCAAGAATAATAGATATGGGTAATAACTTCACACACCACCCACGGAAGATTTACCACGTCGTGGTCATAATCTGGGTGATTCTTTTCGTCACCGTGATGTCGGGGATCGTGGCGGTTGATCTGCAACGTGCGGAAAAGAAGTTCGTAGAGCACGCAAGTATGCACCTTCAGCAAGCCAATGACCGTGTGCGTATAAATGAGTCCATCCTGGAGGGATTTGCCGCTATGGTCAGTACCTCCAATTCCCATGATAGGGCACGTATTCGCAGCTACGCACAGAAAGTGCTTGAGCAGTATCCGCATATCTATATGTTCGAGATTGCGGAGAAAGTATCTGACGATAAACTTGAATCATTGACAGAATTCTATCGTCGAAACTTTTACCCGGATTTCGAGGTAAAGGGATTCAGCTTCGAGTCGGATCGACAGTGGCAGCCAGTCAAGAAAGTGCCTTACCACCTGCCGATTGTCTTTATGGAGCCATTTCCGCCGGTATCCCGAAAGGTACTAGGATTGGATGTCAGCTCAAACGACTTCTTTATGCGGTCTTTGCAGCAGTCCGAGCAAGAGGGGCGGGCAGTATCGACCGATCCTTTTGAACTGGTTGAAGGAGACCTGGCATACTTGCTCCACAGACCGATTCCTGAGCCTGGAGACGGAAGAGTATCCTCCGTTAGTAAAAGTGGTGCACAGGGTGGATTTGCCGTGCTGGTTATACGGGCAGACACCTTGCTGGATAGAGTAGGGCATCTCCTACCGGGTATGCGGGAATTGTTGTACAACCCAGCATACCCAGGTACTGATCCCAAAGGGCATCTTCATCTGCATGAGGCACCAGAGGCAGGTTGGCTTGAATCCAGATTATTCCCACGCCTGAGTATGAGCAGGGCATTAGATAGCGATAGCCAGCCCTTTGTTCTGCTCATTGAGCAGCAACTTGGCTGGAACATTATTAGCTGGGGGAAACTGGGATTGACGCTGTTGATTGCCAGTATCACGTTTGTAGTGATGGTGGTCTATGCTCGGCTCTATTTGCGTAACGAAATGGAACGCACTGAGATGACGGCTCGGCTTTTTGATCTCGCCAACCACGATGCACTGACAGGGCTTGCCAACCGTAACCTCCTTTCTGATCGGCTGAATCACGCTATTTCTCAGACTGCCCGTCAGGAAGGGCAGCTAGCCGTGTTATTTCTCGATCTGGAAGAATTCAAGGAAGTTAACGACGCCTATGGGCATGATGCCGGTGATAATGTACTCAAGCGTGCAGCCGAACGATTGCGGGCTTGTGTGAGAGCGGGGGATACCGTCGCTCGACTGGGCGGGGATGAGTTTGTTTTGGTGCTGGAGAATATCTCAGGTCAAGGGGACGTTGATCATGTCGTTGAGAAAATCAAAACGGACTTCGAGCAGCCATTTGATGTGAATTCTCATTCGATAATGCTGGGAATTAACATCGGGACGGCTGTTTACCCACGGGATGGTACGGAGGGGGATACGTTGATCCGTTATGCGGATTCCAGTATGTATGAGGATAAGCGTTCTGATTGATAATAACCGACTGTATTATTAACGATTAATCGTGAATCTTTTACCCCTTGTCTTATTGCTGGTAATTCCAATTCTTGCCTATCGCTGGGCGAACAAGAAGAAACCGGCGGCGAAGCTTACAGTGCTGGGGATTTCGTGGGGACTCGTCGCATCGCCATTCAGCATGGGGCTCTATACAGCCTACTTCATCCCTTACGTAGGGCTCGTTCCCGGAATGATCGGTCTCGTTTCAACAATGCTGCACGGTGCTCCTGGATATGAAATTAGCGTCGCCCTTGGCTTTATAGAATCTCACACCGTTGTCGAAAATGGAGGCAGTATTATTTGTTATCTTATTGACGGTGTATTTTGGGCAGTTGTGTACGGATTGCTTGGTTTTCTGGGTGACCGTTTTCGGTTGTCAAAGCACCGAGCAGGTGCAAAGATATAAAAGGGGTAAGCTAGGGCTCCCAACTTCCAAATCCTATTCCACCAGGCATGATAGACCAATCCACGGAAAAGGTCTTTTCGCCCGAAAACATATCGGTGCCGGTGAGTTGATCGGTATTCTCGATGGTGTGCCCACCTCGACCTGCGGAGAACATGTGCTGTGGCTGGGCGAGGAAATGGAATTTACGTTCGGTATGACCTTGGGTAACTAATCGCAGTGACAAGCCGAATGTGGCGTAGTGGGGATGGCTGTGAGTTGCGGCTCTCACGGATACTGCTCTTGGGGAGGAGATCGCCCAAGCGGGTGATGGGTGTTATTCGGATGAGGAATCCAGAACTATATCTGACTATAAGGTATTATATCCTTTAGCCTTGGAAGGGTTTCGATAGCCTCGCTTAAGACGCTTGGGTCATAATCGCCACCGTACCGACCTGTGGAAATATCCCTGTCGGTATGTCCCAAAATGGCGATAATCATTTTGGTCTCAACTTTTGCATTCTTCAAGATATATGAAACGGTATGCCGAAATGAATGAAAAGATTTGCGCTCATGTATGACACCTGCTGTATTTTTGCTAAAACGCTGGAACCATTTGCTCACGTCTTGCGAATACCCGTCACGACGCTTCGTTAATTCTCGGAACACCATTCTTCGAATGGGCTTTTGTACGAATTCGAGAAATCCCAGGTCAAGCAAATGTGTGTGTATAGGTAAAAGCCGTTCTGACGATAACGTTTTCAATTTCTTATCGCCATCTTCGTTTATATCAAATACCCATATGCCATTTATTTTCTTAATGTCGTCTGTATGCAGTTGGCAAAGTTCCTCAATCCGGCAGCCGGTGTAATAACCAAGCAAGGGCATCCAATAATAATAAGGGTGCTTGTATTTTGTGCGAGGCTTGAAGAGTTTATTTAAATCGTCTTTATCGAATGGCAGTCTCTCCTGGTTAGCTTTTCGTTTCGTCCTCACCCCCATTCTTAGGAATGGGTTCAACTTGGCGTAATGGTGAATGACTGCCCATGCAAATAGTGAACCGCAACGGGTGAGATGCTTGTTCACCGTAGCGATTGCCATGGTTTTCTCAACTTTCATTGAAAGGATTTGCTGTACAGATTTGTTCCTGTACAGCGGGCTTTTGTTCATATTTGCCGGTAGTTTTAATATTGCAGATTTAAAGTCACGAGCGTGATCATGACTTACATCGTTTACTGAGATGTCTCCCGTAACTTCAACCAGAAGCCGATACATTGCACCATTTTCGTGTGCCGTTTTTTCACTCCAGTTTTCTGCGGCTAATTGCTCTGCCGTGTATTTTTCGATTAGCTCGCTCAATGTGGTGCCACTAGAAGAAGGCGCAGGTGAGGATGCGGGCTTCGAGCAAAAGTTTCCTTCGGTACCAACCTGGAGACTTTCTAGTATCTCTTTGGCGGCTTCAAGTTCTTTTTTATGGTCGTCGTGTGTTATTACAATGATCGCTTCTTCATCCTTTGTTCTTATTTCTATGCATCGACGTACCTCACCTAGTGGGGCAGATGCTTTTTTGGATGAATAATTTGGATCGTCCAAAAGGCTCGGATTTTTGGCAGAAATTTTCCGTTTCATAATTGTGTGAGCTTTCAGGTAAGCGGCAATGTACAGCGCAATTGTTTGGGCGACGACCTTGTTAAAAGTTTTCAGTGATTTTCGTATCTCGGTTTTGCCTCCATACTCATTTCGCAATTGAGCAGGGATCGCAAAGCGGAAATAGAAGATTCCGTTGCGGCGGAACAGATATGACATCGGCTGATTCCTTTCATTCTGTACCAGCTCTCTGTACCACTTGGGCGAAAGCGGCGAACCTACGGAAAACCGCAGGTATCAATTGAATAAGGAAATCAACAAGATAGGAAGGAAAAAATTAGATATTGGTGGAGCCGAGGAGGATCGAACTCCCGACCTTCGCATTGCGAACGCGACGCTCTCCCAGCTGAGCTACGGCCCCATTGTGGCTGATCAGGATTCTACACTTCTCAATGAGGGGCTG
>Ga0316193_10004432_pt1 | contig 10318 bp, 7 predicted proteins | sample MerIslsedime2_MG_FD_207735 | JGI IMG/M metagenome (GOLD analysis project Ga0316193, IMG submission 207735) | Coastal sediment microbial communities from Maine, United States - Merrow Island sediment 2 | ecosystem: Environmental > Aquatic > Marine > Coastal > Sediment | place: USA: Maine...
CGAATGAAAAGCTCGACCCCCGACCCGGTTCCGATTCCACTTCAATGTCCGTCTGCAGGAGCTTCAGCCCCCGATCAACGACGGCAAGCCCTAATCCGCGCCCGGCGTTCCTGTCGACCGGATTGCTGTTCACTCGATAGAACTCGTCGAATATTGACTCGATCTCATCGGGCGCGATTCCGATACCGGTGTCGCTGACCGCGATTCTCAGTCCATGGGTCACGCGCCTGCAGGTCACTTCGACACTGCCTTTATCGGTAAACTGAATGGCGTTTGAAATAAGGCTGCGGACGATTCGTTTCAGCAACGCGCTGTCCGTAAGCGCGGTCTCACTCGGCGCATTGAAAGTCAGTTGAAGATCTTTCGATTTCGCCTGTATGTCGAACTCCGATTTCAGTTCCTCAAAAACACCCTTAATCGATACTTCTTCGAGTTGCGGCTGTACCCCGCCAGACTCAAGTTCATAAAACTCCAGTATTGAGTTCAGCAGGTCCCCAAGCCGGGCGACCGCATCGTCTTGCAAGGTACAAATGTCTTCCAGGTCCGGGGCTGAGACCTTTTTGCGCATGGTTGCGCTGAGCAGGGTCATCGTCTGCAAGTGCTGGCGCATTTCATTGCTTGTGGATTCGAGAAAACGAAACTTGGTAATGCGCGCACGCGCCGCTTCTTCTTCAGCCTTTGCCAGCGCCTGCGTAGCTTTTTTTTGTTTTGAAAACACGAGCCACCCAAGTAAATCTAGCAGCAAGCTTGTCCGGATATGGAGCCGATTTGTATAAGTATTAGCCGATGCATGGCCACCGAAAGCCTGCTGCCAGGCCCCGAACCTATGCGAGGATAGGTGTCTAATCCATGAAACAGGGGGATCCGATGCGCGCTCTAATAACCGTTCTGCTATCACTCATGTTCGCCTGCCCGGCCTTGGCCCAGTCGGACGACACAATTGCTAACTATCGAGAAATACTCGAAAAGACGCCTGGCGACGGTGCCACCCACTATGCCCTGGCCTCGTATCTTATGGACACCGGCGGTGACCTGGATGAGGCAGTTCTACATTTTGAAAAAGCTCGTGAACTGGAGTTCCAGCCACAGGGCGTGATTTACCGACTGTCGCGGATCAATGCACGCAGGGGCCTGAACTCTGAAGCCCTGGAGCAGGTCGAGACGCTCGCCGAAGGCGGGTTTGGATTCCCCGGCCTGTTCGAGAACCAGGCGGACTACGCGAAAATCGCAGACGACCCCCGCTTTGTCGCAGCAGTCGAGACCATGCGCGCCGCACGTTTCCCCTGCATGCCCGATGAGCGTCATCATGCGTTCGACTTCTGGATTGGCGACTGGACGGTCACGCAGAATGGTCAGTTCGCCGGCACCAACAACATTTCGGCCATCCTCGGACATTGCGTGATATTCGAGCAATGGGAAAGCGCAACCGGCGGTCTGGGCAAGAGCTTCAATTACTACGACCCCGGCTACGACCACTGGCGCCAGATCTGGATTAGTGACAGCGGTTCAATTATCGAGTTCACGGGCGAGGCTCGTGACGGTGGCATCTTCTACACGGCCGAAACCGTCAACCCTGCCGACGGCGTTGTTACGCACCACAAGTTCGAATTTACCCGCTACGAGAACGGTGACGTCCGCCAGTTCTGGCAGACGTCTACCGATGGTGGTGAAACGTACTCGACTATCTGGGACGGGCGTTACGCGCCAAAAGAGTAACGCGCCGTCAAGAGCAGGCGCTAGAAACGATAATTCAGACTGAGGTACGCACCCGTGTATGTTTCCGAGTCGATCTTGGCTGTCGCGCCGGTGACACGGTCGGTTATCAGCACATCCATAAAGTGATGTTCGACTCTCGCCGCGAAACTCGTGGACCATCTCTTCGAGAAGTTATACGAGGTTCCGAGTGTTCCCATCAGGTGAATCTCATCGCCGACATCAAACGTCAGGTCGAAAGTTCCGCCTGAGGCCGTCGGACCAGAAACGTCCTCCACGCTGACCGAAGCGTAACCAAGGCCCAAAGACCAGAACCAGTCGAAGCCTCGGTCCGTTTCGTTGTACAGGCGGCCAAACGAACCGAACAAAACGGTGCTATCTGTCGTGGCGTCAATAACATCCTCGTTCGGGTCTTGCACGATCCCTAGGATACTCGCCGGTCGTTCGAAATCGTATTCGTACATATCAATGCCGGCGCCAACGAACCAGCCGTTGTCCAGGCGATAACGTCCGATAACACCAAGGCCCAGAACATCGTTATTGGGAATACCGTCGCCGAGTAACACATTGGCGCGCAGCCCAATGTCTACTTTTGAGTCCTGTGCGTAGGTAACGCCTGAAACGAGGACTATCGCGAGAATTGCAGCTGCTTTTCGAACGTTTCGATTCCCGATCATTTGATCCACTCCCTGAGATCGCTTTCACGATTGATGCAACATACATGTTAGGGCCCGATCAGTGAGAAATCCTTCGCCGCCGGCGAGCTAAAACTTCCAGACAACCCCAATAGACGGCACCAGCGGCAGCCAGTGGCTCTGGTTCGCATCGATGACACTGCTCCCGTCATCACTCACCTGCACTGTGTACCGGGTGCAACAGGGGTTACGCCGATTATAGATATTGGAGACCTCGACGAACGCAACTAACTCGCCCCTGGACAGCTGGAATGTCCGGCTGGCCCTGACGTCGACGCTGTGGAAGTCGTCGTAGCTAAGACTGTTGCGCGGTGTCGTTGTCGCGACAAGCTCCTCGGAGCCGTCCGGCGCCTGTATTGTTTCGACGATAAGCTTTGTTTCGGGCCAGCCCGAATGCCACGTGCCGGCTGCACTGATGTCCCAGGCACGCCACTTGCTGCTGATACCAGCGGAGACCGAATGGGCCTGGTCCCAGCTTCGCTTAACGTTGCGTCCCGCCACCCTGTCTGCTGCCGATGACCAGACGTAGCCCGCCCACCAGCTAAGGCCATCGTCACTTCCGGTAATCGTTATTTCGGCGCCCTTGACATAGGAGTTGTCGGCGTCGACCCGTACCCGATCAATTTGCAGTTCCGGAAGTATCACCAGCGAATCAAATACATTCTCGAAGCGCGGCATCGGTCTGTCGTAATCCTTCTGGTAATACTCCACACGCAAACTCAAACCCGGATTTATTCGGCGAACGAGGCTCGCGACGACATGGTCAGCGTATTGAGGCGCGAAGAAGTTGGCCAGGCCGTCACTGACTTGTAGCTCATTGATCTCCTGGGCCTGGTAATACCGCCCGACGCCAAGCCGCAGCTCGGTATCATCGCTGAACTTGTATAAGGCGTTGAAGCGCGGGCTGCGTTGCTCATTGTTGTCGGCAGCACTATAGGTCTGCCTGTCCCAACGCAGCCCAAGATCCAGAACCAACTTGTCGGTAGGCTGCCATCGCGCCTCGACATATACCGCAGCCTGGCGCCCTTCGGGCGCAAGATCGATACTCCTCTGCAAGAAGGCCTGGTTGTCAAGAATCTGCTCGAACGGCGGGAAGATCTGCAGCGTCGAATCATAGTGGTAGTCCGCATCAAGGTTCTTGAGGTCGAACCCCGCGCCGATCGACCAGTTGTTGCTTGCAGCCAGGTCCCAGTCCTGCGTTAGCGTGTAGGATCGAAAATCGCGGCGATCATCGACGACGCCTGCCAGCACACCGGGAAGATCAGATTGTCCGTTACGCAAATTGGCGATATCGGTCACAGACAAGATTGTGGAACTCGAAATGCTCGACGACCACTCCGTGTCCATCTTTAGCCAGGCGACACGATTACGATATCGCGCTGTAGCCTCTTCCGAATCATCTTCCTGTGCGAGTTCAAGTTTGTCGAAAGAATACAAATAGTTTGCAGCTATGTAGGTGCGATCTGATAGTTGCCATCCGAGATGAGTCAGTGTGTCAGAGAATTGCGGTGAACCGCGGTCCGATTTTAGCGCGCGGGCAACGAGGTCAAGATTGCTGCGCCGCACGGAGACCAGCCAGTCACCTCGACCGTCATTTCCAAACCGGCCGGTCGACAGGGCCCACGTATTAAAAAAGCTGATGCCAAGCTCGGTCTCGCGTTCTTCGGCGGGCTGGCGCATGCCAACGTCGATCACTCCGCTCATGCGGTCCCCATAGCGAGCCTGATAGGCTGCGGTATAGAAATCGATTCCGTCGACCGCACTCTGGTCGATGGTCGTGGCCACGGTATGAAAGTCCTTCAGGTGATAGGGCTCATACAGGCGAAGACCGTCAAAAATCATCAGCTGCTCGTTCGCGGCGCCGCCGCGGACATGGCTGCGGGCTGAAACTCCGCCATTCGCGACGCCAGGAAGCCTTGCTAATGGACGTAGAGTTTCCTCACCGACGTCAGGGAGTCCCGTGACGAAGTCCCTGTCCAGGAAGACGTGCGAACCGGCCTTCTGATAGCGGATGCTGTAGACACTCGAACTAACAACAATTTCTGGCAGGGCTTGCTGCGACGCACTCTCGTTGTCGTCCACAGGATCGATGCTTTCAAAGTCCGGATCGCGAATCACAAGCCACGCGTTTCCGGGCCCTTCGGTCAGGACCAGGTCGTACGGTCGCAGGACTATCCGCAACGATTCTAATGAATCCGCACTCGCCGGTTCTGTCGTCACGACATACTCGCCGAGGACGACATCATTGCTATAGATTATTTTCAGTCCCTGGTCGGCCAGGTGAGCGATGAAATCACCCAGTGACTTCCCTTGCCAACCCTGTTCGGCGGCATGAGTGCCGCAAGAAATCAGGCAAATTGACAGCGCGAGAACTCGCGATCGAAACGACATAGCGGCAGTCTAATGCAAGACGCAGCTTATTTTCTGACTGTTATTGTGTCGCCTTCGATTGAATATTCGAACTGTGTAGTGGCAAGAACGGCGTCCAGTGCCTCCAGCGGTGACATGCCATCGACCGAACCGTGAAGCCGTGGCCGCATTGTCTCCATCCGCACGGCATCGCTTTCGATTTCGAGCGCCATTCCCGTCTCCCTTGATACCCATTTCAGGAATTCGAGTACGGATTTGTTCTCAATATCAAATGTGGGCGCCAGTGCCACCGCCCAATCCCATTCCTCACCACGCACCGAAACAGTATCGAACTGTGCGGCCTTGCCGGGCCGGACCGTCACCTTTTCACCGCGCATTGCACTGTAAACCTGGCCACCCTCTTTCAGGTCTACCTGGCCTTCACGAACAGCGACACTCATGTCGGCATTGTCGAGCCCTACTGAAAACTGAGTACCGATGTCTGTTGCCGTGCCGCTCGCCGTATTAACGGTTACATGCCGGTCGGCGTAAATTCGATCACCGGTATCGATGTAGACCCGCCCCGCCAGCAGCGTAAATTCGCTCGCTGAATCAGCCCTGAGCAGCGTATCCGCGTCGAGTCTCACGGAAATATCGTCTGCGAATAACAGGCTCAGACCCTGCCGATTTGAGGTGTCCAGGACATCGCCAGTAAAGATGTTGTCGCCAACGGCAAGTCCTGCTGTTTGGGCATCGCCCGTCAAAACTGTAACCGCACCAATTGCCCGGGCTTGAGGTGCGTTGTCTGACTCATTCAGTCCGAATGCGATCAGAATACTGGCAGCAAGCGCCAAAGGCACAGCCCAGCGTGCAGGGCGTAACCATGTATTGCCACGACTCCACTCGCGCCGCACATTGGCGTACACCCGCGCCTCGATGTCGCGATCGATTTCGGCACTGGGGCCGGCCAGCTTAAGCAGGGCGGTCAGCGTGTCGTTGCTGTCGTCCGGCTGCTTGTTCTGAGTTTCATTGTTCATAATCGTCTCAACCTGATTGTGTCAGGATGTATCCCGTACCGGTTCAGTCAAACAGAAAACTCGGTTCGAAGTCCCAAAGTGAGCGAAATCCTTCTTTAAACGCCGCGCGTGCACGGCTCAAAACGGACTCCGCCGCTTTGCTACTAATGTTCAGGTGCTCCCCTATCTCATCGACAGAGCAGCCGCGTATGTACTTAAGCTCCAACGCCGACGCGTAATTCAGTGGCAGATAGGCAAGCGTCACGTGCACAAATCGAACCAGCTCATCGGCCGTTCTTTGTGCCTCCGGGTTATGCGGTTGGGCACTTATCGACTCAAGGGCAGCACGAATCTCGGGAACATCTTCATACGGAACCGATAACTCGTCCTTTATTCCGTGACGACGAAATGCCGCGGCCAGTTCATTTCGGCATATCTGGCAAAGCCAGGTAAACAGCAGCGCCTCACCACGAAAATCGCCCATCTTGCGAACGACCTTGCACATCGTCTGCTGCACAACTTCCTCGGCGAGATCAGCATCCCCGCGGGCCCGGATTAGCGCGAAGCGATATAGCCGCGGAAAATATTCTTTGAAGAACGAATCGAAAGCCTTGGCATCGCCGCCCGCGACTCGTCGCGCAAGCTCCCGGTCGGCCTTCAGTTGAGAGAAGTTCACATTCACTCGTCAATCTCGAATCTTCGTCGTAGATACTGTTAGACGGTTGTTGGACAAGAATCATTCGGTGAATTCTTGTTAACGATCTGAAGCCACCGGCAGACGGTAAAGCGCGTTCTCATAGGCCATGGATGACCACGAGGCGTGCGCGAGCGCCGTTCGAGCCAACTCAGGATCCTGGTCTGCTGCAGCTACCAGCCGGCCCGACTCATAATTGTACTCCTGTATCGGCTTGTCTTTTTGCAGTACGGCGACCCGATCGCCCTCCATGTACGCCTGTGTTCCATTGAACTGCATGATTGCCCTGCCGGGGGACTGCAGGGCCTCAGGCAGCGTCAGGTCATGACCTATCATAGGGTGCTCGGAGGAGACGCCGATCAATGACAGCAGCGTCGGCGCCAGATCAATCTGGCTGGCGATCGGGTCGAACGTTGAGGGAGAGACAGGCCCACCCAAAATCAGCCCGGGAATATGAAAACGACTGACCGGAACGACTTCGTTGCCGTACACCCTCGAATTGTGATCCGCGACGACCAGGAAGATCGTGTCTTCCCAATAATCGGAATCCCGAGCCGCTTCGAAGAATCGGCCCAATGCATAGTCCGCGTACTTAACGGCGTTGTTCACCGTGCCCTTTTCCTCATCATAAAGTTCGATTCTGCCATCCGGAAACTGAAACGGTGAGTGGTTTGACGACGTGAAAACGAGGCCAAAGAACGGCTTGTCGTGCACAACACTAAATTCCTCGTGCGCCCTGTCGAACAGATCTTCGTCCGACACGCCCCAGGACCCGACGAACACCGGATTCACGTAGTCTTTCTCATCAATGACTTTTTCGAAACCGTTATTCATAAAGAAGCGCCGCATGTTGTCGAACTGCGACTCGCCGCCGTAAATGAACGAACTTTCGTAGCCGTGTTCACACAAGAGCTGTGCCAGCGTAAAAAAGTTTCTTTGTGATTTGCCCAGCTTCACCACACTGCGGGCCGGAGTCGGCGTGAAACCGGCGACTATCGCTTCCAGGCCTCGCACTGACCTTGTGCCGGTTGCATACAGACTGGTAAACCAGATGCCCTCCTGTGCCAACTCGTCCAGGTTCGGAGTCAGGTCAAGCCCACCCAGCGACCCCACAAACTCGGCGCCAAGACTTTCTTCGACGATGATGACAAGGTTTTTTGTTGCCGTACTCGGTTGAGATTGCGATTGCTCATGCAGGGTCGGCAGCATTGCCGAGGTAAATCGGTCAGCATCCATGCCGTCGCGTACTTCCTCCACTGCCTCGGCGTCATCCATGTGCGCATAGCGAAAGCCGCCTTCGGCTTCGTGGCGCATCTCACCCAACGCGTATAACACGGTGTACGTGGAATTCAGCGCCAGGTCATTTGCCAACGGATCACTCGAGATCGCAACTGTGCTTGGATTGACGGGGCGGTGGTCCAGAGTCGACCGGACCATGCCCAGGCAAACGAGCATCAGAATGGGTGTTACCAGTATCGCAGGAAGAATTCCTACTGGCTGAATAGTGCTGACAAGGCGACCGATCTGGCGAACATTGATAAAGGTTAGCAGCGAAGCCACGATAATGGTGGCAATGATTGGAAGCTTGTAAGCAGCCCAGAGTGTCAGGGCCACCTCACGCGGATGATTCAGATACTCCAAAAAAAGAATATTGGGGCGGCTGTCGAACTGATCAACGAATGACGGCGTGCTGCACTCCATGAATACGATGACCAGCAGCGCCGCCGGTAAACAGATCCTGAGCAGTCCACGCCAGGCCGGAACGAGTAGTCGATTGGACGCAAGAAACGGATAAGCCAGAACCGGAACACTGAGCATCAGCCCGATTAGTACGAGGTCAAACCGAAGCCCTTGCACGAATATTGTCGTGAGCATGTCTGCGTCAATGACACGTTGCCATTGCCACACGACGAAAATGCTGCGGCAAACAGTCAGTACGAGCAATGTCCGCCATGCGAATGACAGCAGTGGTCGCAGCGATTGCCGCACCCTGGAAAAAGTACCGGAGATATCATGCATTATTAAAAACTCTGCTTAAGCTCAACAATGAACTGGACGTTGCTGATGCTCTCGTCCCCGTCAAGCGGGTAAGCAACATCGATGTGAACAACTCGGCCGAGACCAGACCGCGTATTGCCGAGCCTTAACCCGGCGCCAATGTCTTTGAGCAGTCCATCGCTCCCTGTGCCAAACGGTCCCTCGCCCCACGTTTGCCCGGCATCGAAGAAAACTGCAGCGCCTACTCGAAACAGCCGGAACGGGTACCAGTCCGTGAAAAACCTTTGCTCGAGTGTGAGAAGTGCGCGTTTGTCACCGGACTGGTAGCGAAGCGGGTAACCACGCAGCCCGTTGTCGCCACCGAGGAAAAGTTGCTGATCGAGGTCCAGGTCGTGTCCATACGTACCGTTGAGCCGCGCAAAGAAGAGCCGCTTCTCGGATTGCCTGCGGTAGTACTTTGCGTCCAGGGCCAGGGTCAAATTCGCAGCGCCGCCCGCTTCCCAGCGGGTGGAAAATTCTGACGACAAAAACAGGGAGCTCTTTTTTGATTTGCTGAAGCTTGTTCGGGCGGCTGCATCAACAAGCAATGCGTTTCGGTCGGAGCCGAAGCTCTCGCCGGTCACGCCCAGCCTGGCTTTAAATGCGGAGCCGAGGAATCGGTCTTCAACGCGGGCAACCTGGTCGAAGTTTTTTCCTTCTTCAAATTTGTCCTGGAGTATTTCGATGCCGACGAATGGATAGACGAGTTTTCTATCTTCCGGAATGACTATCGACGGGGCGAGGCCATTGATTACTTCAGAAAATCGCTGTTCATCATAGCCAAGACCGACTGTGTAGCGCTTCGCCCAGCCGTCCCGCAAACCCTCTGACCGGCCGTAGAAAAATTCCTGCGCCCTGCTTTCCTGCCCAAACTGCGACTCGATTTCGCCTCGGTCATAAAGCGATTCAATTCGCTCGTTATTAAAAAGAGTCATACCAAAAGCAGCGGTACTATCCAGCGAATAGAACGGCTGGCCCAGGTCCAGGTAGCGCATGTATCCGTCACTGCTGTCTTCGAAGATCGCCTTGAGGCTGTACCAGCTGTCACCGAGATGATGATCGACGACCTTGAGAATCTTCGAGTCACGGTCAACGTCCGATGTGTAGAGGGCCTCGATCCCAACCCCGGTCCCGAACAGGTTTCCCTCCTTAATCCCGATGTCGGTACTCGACGCACCGCCAGAGTGCGAGAAAGACAGTTTCGGAACCAGCGTCCACGTGTCTGTCGTAGACACATTGATATCGACTACACCGTTCGCATGGCGTACGGGCTCGATTTGCACTTCCTGAATATACCGATTACCTCTCAGTAATCGCTCCGACTCCTCAAGCGTCTGCATGGAAAACTTGTCGCCGCTTTGGAAGAGCAATTGCTGCTCGATGACCTTTGGCCTGGTCGTCATGTGCGCCTTGTTGGCCATGCGATAGAGGAGTTTGTCCTCTTCCGGGTTTTCAAGGTCAAAAATACTGCCATTCTCTATCGTCACCGAGCCGACGACCGCATCGGTGGCCTCCAGCGTGTCCGGATCGAAATCGGCATTTGCAGAACCTGCGACCAACAATCCTGCGGCACCGCAACACAAGTACGCCGCCGCTTTACGCGTCGTCATAATTGACTGTTGGACGATCTTCATACGCAGTTAGATGACGCACACCGGAAAATCCTTCGCCGTATCTAACAAGGAGGTTTTTTTCATCAATGCCGAAGGAAATGCTGCGCTGATCTCTCTAACGATTTAAGGCTGCCCTAAGGAACAACCGTTAGTCTTGCCATCAACCGGAATTCGTCCAACGGGCGGTCTAAGCAAGCAGGC
>Ga0316193_10004436_pt1 | contig 10313 bp, 8 predicted proteins | sample MerIslsedime2_MG_FD_207735 | JGI IMG/M metagenome (GOLD analysis project Ga0316193, IMG submission 207735) | Coastal sediment microbial communities from Maine, United States - Merrow Island sediment 2 | ecosystem: Environmental > Aquatic > Marine > Coastal > Sediment | place: USA: Maine...
CTCACGGGCTTCCACCAGTTCCGGTACAGTTTCTTCAAAATCGTAATCACAGGCCGTTTCGAGGACGCCTCTGGGTATGTTGATGGCGTCCTCGATATGCATGGCGTCGAATTCGTAGGGCTCGCGAATATCCAGTAACAGAATATCCGTGTTGCTCTTAATCGCTTCTTCCAGATCCCAGGGGAAAAGTTCATCGACGCTCTTCAGAGCTTCGTTGATGAAATCATCAATAGACTTCATTGTCAGGTTGTACCGTTACGATTGGCGCGCAGTCCTTGTTCCACCGCGATCACGGCGGCTTCAACACGGGAATGCACGCCGAGTTTACGCAGGATGGCTTTAACATGAAGTTTGACCGTACCGTCGGAAATGCCGAGATTACGGGCGATCACCTTGTTGCTCTGACCTTCGGCCAGCAGGCTGAGGATTTCACTTTCTCGCGGGGTCAAATCGTCAAATGGCGAGGCCTCATCGGGCAGGGAGCCATCACCCTGGACCACTTTGGCCAGCACCGGGGCAAGGTCCGGTGCGACAACGGTCTTTCCGCCGACGATATCGCGCAGCGCCAGCACCAGTTCATCGGGCTCCATATCTTTCAGCAGGTAACCCTGCGCACCGTTACGCAATGACTCGACCAGGTCGCGTTCTTCCGTACTGGTGGTGAGCATGACAATCGGATTCTGGAAGCCGCTATCACGCAGCTTTCTCAGTACACCAATGCCATCGATATCCGGCATGCGCATGTCGAGCAGAACGACATCGGGTTTGAGATCCTTTGCGCGCTGCAAACCTTCGCGCCCACCACCGATGGATTCAATGACGTCGATATTCCGGTGTGCCAGGAGGCCTTCCAGGCCAACCCGGAACAGGGTATGGTCGTCGATCAATAAAACCCGCAAGCTCATAATGAAGAGTTCGCCGGTTGGGCAGGGAATTCCACTTTCAGCGTATCGCTAATGGCGGGTTCTTCCTGGGGTTGCATAAATAGAAGAATGACGCGGGTACCTTCACCCGCTTCACTTTCAATTTTCAGATCGCCTCCAATGCGTGCAGCACGTTCCTGCAGGATCTTCAGACCGAGGTGCTCGCCGGGCCCGCCATCATCGATAACCTTGTCCTGGATACCGATGCCGTCATCTTCGATAAGAACCATGTAATTTCTATCCTTGGCGGCACGCATCAGTACGCGAACAGCGTTGGCTTCGCTGTGTTTGCGGATATTGGCCAGGGCTTCCTGAACGATACGTAAGACCTGGATGTCCACTTCTGCCGACAGATTGGCATCGTCCCATTCGAGCTGCAGGAATGCGCTGATTCCGGAGTCGCGCCGGAATCGCTCCACTGCCTGCTCTATGGCGGGCACAAGCCCCCGTTTGTCGACCGGTGCACGAAAGTGCGCGATCAGTTCGCGTAGCTCTGTATACGCCTCGTCAAGACTGTTTTCGATGAGTTCCAGTTCATGCCACAGAGCCGATTCTTCGCCACTGTGCAGTAATTCGTCAAGAACGCGAACCTGGAATTTCAGACTGGCCAGGCTCTGTGCCAGTGAATCGTGCAATTCATTGGCGAGCCGGGTACGTTCCTCCATGATAGATAAACGATTGGCTTCTTCGTCAAGACGTGACTTCTCGATCGCCATTCCCAGGTGCTGGCCGATACTGGTGAGCAGATTTTTCACGTCTTCGCGCTCGACAAGACCGTGTTGCTCGGTGAACAGATTGTATACACCCAGTATCTGGCCCCGGTAGCGTAAGGGGACCGCAATCATTTCGACTTTTTTGTCATCGAAAAATGGCCGGCCGACAAACTGGCCACAGCCTTGCAGATCATCGAGCGCATAAACGTCACCACTCTGCGCGGCCTTCCCGCACAGGCAGCGTTCGACGCTGATGAGCTGTTCCCGTTTTACGACTTCCGGGTCCAGTCCACTGCTGGCGATCAGTTGCATGTTGCCGTCCGAAGTCAGCATACGGACCATGCCTGCACGCGCATCGACCGCATTTTTCAAGGTATGCAGGAAACGGGTGAGCAGCTCCTCCAGGTCACGCGCGGCATTAATGTTGGCAGCGACGTCGTAAAGGATTTCCAGGGAGTGGTTTTTTTGTTTGATACGGCTGGTCTGTTTGGCAACTTCCGACTGCAGGTTCAGTGACAGGGATTCCAGGCGTTCACCGAGTAGATTGATGTCCCGGTAGAGTTTGATGAAATCAGGTTGCAATGATTCCGGCAAGCGGGCGCTGAGGTGACCATTACGCATCTGGTTAACCCAGTCGCGCAGCTCACTTAATGGTGTTAGAAGATCCCGACGCGCTGTATGGAAAGCGAACGACAGCAGTAGAACACCTCCGATTAACAGGATGCTGTTGGCAAGATATAACCAGGTGCTGCCGCCGGAATGCAGCGAATACCAGATGTTCAGCACACCCAGGATCAAAAGCAGGATGCCGAGTGCCGACAGGACCCCCAGAAACTGCCGGGTGGTTGGCCATTCCAGCAGTCGCAGCCGGCGGGTTGGCTGCCGGTTTGCGACGTACTCTTGACCGCTATTGGCCTGGGGCTCGAAACTCATAATGACTTTTGCTTGCAATAAGTATGGCCATTATAGCGCCGAATAATGGGGGTATCAGCCATTAAGTTACCCCTTGTGAAACAAGGTTTGAAACCCTGAACAGCATTTCTTAACTACACACGCCGTGTATTTCCGGGTATCCCCGGGACAATATTTCTTCTGCGCAGACGTTCAAGTCTTCTGTTGCTGTGCCGGATCACTGGGATTGATAAAAACAATTTCCATTTTACCTTCGAGATCGACATAGTCGATGACGGTGCCGTTGAGCATACCCATACTTTGTGGCGCGACTACAATTTCAATGCCTTCGGACTGGAAAGTTTTATCACCTTCGTGGCTGTTATCATCAAAACCCAGCCCATAGTGAAAACTGCCGTCCTCCAGGCGGGTCACCGCTATCCGCAAAGGCACGCCTTCCAGTTTGCCTTGTCTGGCGGATTCACGGATCTGTTCAGCGGCTTCGGGGGTCACGGTAATCATGTGTTTTCACCTTGTTGAGACTTGCAGTCTGAAACGAAGTTTAAAAAGTGTTCTGTCCAGCGGTTGGTTCTGGTTGTGCGCTGGTGACTATAACAGGCCAGCAGGTTTTTATAGACATAACCGTCGTGGCGACCGTTTATTCCGATGCCACGACGGACCTCAAAAGCATAGGCCTCAGGTGCTTCCAGATTCTCCAGTGCGGAATAATGGAATTCATGAGCGGCGATTTCTCCGTCTCTCTCAACGGTGTGTGGCCACGGCAGGTCGCTTGTTGCCTTGAGACGGACATATCCCCGGCCACGGGGGCGTGTATACATCACCACGTCACCGTGAATTACGCCAACCATTTCACAGCTGTTATCTTTCCACCTCAGACTGCGGGCCAGATACATCAAGCCGCCACACTCGGCATAGGTGGGTAAACCCGCCTCGATCGCTTCCCTGATATCGTAGCGAAGCTTGCGGTTGCGCTGCAGCTGCTCCATGCAGCTTTCAGGAAAACCGCCACCAATAAACAGTCCATCAATATCAGGTAGCTCATGATCATGAAGCATGTCGACAGGAATCAGTTCTGCCCCCGCCTTTAGCATGGCTTCCAGGTCACCCGGGTAGTAAAAACCGAAGGCTTCATCCCTGGCAATACCGATACGCAGTGTTTGCCCGACAGGATTGATATAAAACGGTGACCTGGGGGGCGCTGACGGGGTGACTGACGACTCAGCGAGTTCGGTCAAGGTATCGAGATTCACTTGCTCGGCGACAGTGCTGCCAATGCGTTCGATCTGTCGATCGGCGTCACCCTGTTCATTACTCGGAATCAGGCCCAGGTGGCGTTCGAGAATTTCCAGCTCGGGATTTTTGGCGACAGCGCCTAATACGGGCACGCTGGTGTAATGTTCGATAACCGCGCGCAACTTGCTTTCGTGGCGGCTGCCGCCGAGTTGATTGAGAATAACGCCGGCAATCCGAATGTCAGGGTCAAAATCCTGGTAGCCAAGGATGAGTGGGGCGATACCACGGGTCATGCCACGAGCATCCAGTACCAGTACAACAGGCGAACCGAGTAACTTGGCTAATGCCGCATTGCTGTTACTCCCGTCCAGGTCGAGTCCATCATAAAGGCCTTTATTGCCTTCAATGATGCTGATATTGGCACCCTGGGAGTAAAAACCAACAGTGTCTGTGATTTCATCCTCTCCCATGGTGTAGTAATCGAGGTTGTGGCAGGGTCGGCCGGCAGCCAGGCCAAGCCACATGGGGTCAATGTAATCCGGGCCTTTCTTGAACGGCTGAACCTCAAGTCCTCGCTTGCGCAGGGCGGCGCACAGACCGAGTGTGACTGTGGTTTTACCTGATGACTTGTGTGCAGCCGAAATAAAGATCTGGGACATAGGTCTGATTAGACTACATTAGCTACAGAAAAACACCGAAAACACTGAAATATGCCGGTGATTTCCCTGGGCTGTTCACGGTCTATCAGGAACTAATAAACCTTTTACGGCTCTTCCCCTGATCGGGTGGGCGGAATATGCTCCGCATTGCGCCTGTATCTGGATGACAGATTGAGTTGCAACGTGACCGGTCGGATAAATTCGACACTATATAATCTTGCCACAAGGTGAATCGCCATCAGGCGAGAGAGGGTCCCCTGAGGGAGAGGGTCCCTGGGGGATCAGGCGTGTGAGAACGGGGCCTTATCAGTCCGCTTTGGCGGCGTGCGGATCAATTGCCGAATCTTCCAGGCTTTCCGGCAGAAAGCGCAGCACGCGAACGGCAACCGTGACCAGCAACAGGGCAAAGGCAACGCCGCCCACGCCGAGCGTGATTTCCCAGATTGACGGACTGTAGCTGTTGACGACTCCATCGAAGAAGGAACTGGTGACCTCGTAGCCGGGGAACATATCCAGCGGAAAGGCCTGCCCGCCGATCAACAGCACATAAAGCTGGGCCAGGCCGCCAATAAGAACCAGAGCGCAGGCGGTGGCGATGGCCGGGCGCGATTTCCCGATGCTTGGGTGATAAATCATGACCAGGGGAACCAGGCTTCCCAGTATGATCTGAACGATCCAGAACAGTTTGGTGTAGATGCCGCCATCCAGCAGGATGAAACGCTCGACACTGTGGTGCTCGGTGGCGTACAGGTTGCTCAGATGATAGACCGCGACGAAGTACAGCACGGCGGCAATAAAAACGCCCAGCAGATTTTTCAGACGATACAGAATCGCGTTGCCCAGCGGGCGATTGGTCCAGTTGTAGGCAGCCATCAATACAAGCATGAAGACCGCAAGCCCGTAGGAAAAGGACATGATAATGAACATGGGCGCCAGCAGCGCCATGTCATAGGCTTCACGCGCAACCAGCCAGCCGAAGATGGAACCGGTACCGGTGGTGAGGATCAGGCGCCAGACAAAGGCAACATAACCGGCCGGTTGATAGTATTTGTTCATCTTGCGTTCCATCATCAGCCACAGATAGACGATGGTGATGGCAAGGAAGCCGTTATAAAGAAGAATGTTCCAGGCGAAGATCGACTTGAAGTTGTAGTAGGTCATGGCAATGATCAGACGATCAGGGTGCCCGAGATCGAGAACCAGTACCATCAAGCCCCCCAGCAGAAGGGCGATCGCCAACAGGCCCGATAAGCGGCCGAGCGGCTTATACAGGGGTTTACCGAAGACGGTGCCGATCGAGGCTACGTTCAAGGCGCCGGACGCCGCGACAATGAGAAAAATGGCGAAGACGTGCGGCATACCCCATACGATCTGGTTGGACATGCCGGTTACGTGGTGTCCGGAGTGCTCCATAAACAGGGTTGCTCCGAGGCCCAGGGCGATCAGCAGTCCCAGACCACCGAGCAGCACCCAGAATCCAGTACTCTTGCCTTCAATTTCGCGATAGTTGAGCGCTAGTTTCATATCTTAGTCGCCAATTCCGTTAATGGTTCAGATGCCGCGGTAGCGGACGCCGGTGTTCAGGCCAAGATCGGCACGGATCTGTTTGCCGCCGTGTTGCTCCAGTTGCTGTGAAATTTCGCTGTCTTTATCATACAAATCGCCGAAGAACATCGCGTTGTGACTTTCAGCGTTACAGGCTTCTACACAGGCAGGGGTCCCGCCTTCATCCACGCGATGGACACACAGGGTGCAGGATTCAACGGTACCCTTGCCGCGGGGTGCCCATGGCTTCTGATCCTTGAGGTCTTCGTGAATGAAGCTGCGGGCTTTGTAGGGGCAGGCCATCATGCAGTAACGGCAGCCGATGCAGATATGCTTGTCGACCAGCACAATGCCGTCCGCGCGTTTGAACGATGCGCCGGTCGGACAGACATCCACACAAGGTGGTGTTTCGCAGTGCTGGCACATCAGCGGCAGAGTGCTGACATGACCGGTGGCTTTTTCTTTCAGCTGGACCTTGCGGATCCACTGCGCCTTCTGTTCTTCATTGGAATGCTTTTCACTGTTGTCGGCACCACCCCAACCGTTTTCGGTTTGGCAGGCAGTGACACAGGCATCGCAACCATCGGCGCATTTGGTGGTATCGATCAGGAGGCCCCAGCGCTTGTCACTGGTCACTTTCTCATCAGCCGGTTTCGCCACGGCCGGCGTGGTCAGGAAAACACCCGGCGCGATAGCCGCTGCTCCGGCAGTGGCACCGGCTTTGCTCAGGAATTCACGGCGTGCCGAATTCATCTGCTTGTTGGTGTCACTCATTGACTCTCGCCCTCTGTAGCCAGCAGCTGAAGTGATGATTCACCGGAGCGGTTGCCATCCCCGGATTGCGACTGGTGCAAACCAGTCTCACGAACGGGTATATCAGCATGGCACTGGAAGCAGTCGATGTTTACCGAGGCATAGGTGTGGCAGCTGGCACAAAAATGGCGTGAATCTTCCACCCGGATATACTCGCCGTCATCATCTTTGATGGCATGACAGTTGATACATTCTTCCAGTGCATACTGACGGGTGCGAATACCCTTGTGCACGGTTTCATCACGCTGATGCAGAATGTAGTTCATGTGATTACGTTTCATCTCGTCTTCGGATTCCACGCATTCCTGGGTATCGCTGAAGTGCCGCGCCGGTTCTGTTATCACCAGATCAGAGAACGGCAGCCGATGCCCTTCTTCGTCGGCTGACGATGCCAGCGGCATCGTCAGCAGAAGAGCAGTTAGAACGCCGAATACACGGCTCAACAAACAAGATTGGCTCATAGGGTTGGCCTGACTCCGTTTATTCACCCAACGCCATATCGATGTAGCCGGTCGGGCAGACATCAGCACAGATGTGACAACCAATGCACTTGGCGTAGTCGGTGTCGACATAGCGCCCCATTGTTTTCTGGTCCTTCTTGACGCGGAATACGGCATCCTGCGGGCAGTAGATGACGCAGTTGTCGCACTCGAAGCACATGCCGCAACTCATGCAGCGACCCGCCTCGGCAGCGGCCTGTTCATCGCTGAAGCCGGTGGTACGCTCCGCGAAATGATTCAGTACCTCGTCTGCCGTCGGCACGTCTTCTTCACGCAGATTGCGGAGTGTGTATGCGAAGTGCCCCAGGAACAATCTGTCTGATGAGATGACTTCGTTCTTCGAGCGGTCTTCGTAGTTGTGAATCGCAAATTTCTGGGCATCGCTGCCGCGCGTCTCGCCGACCGTGTAAGCTTCGGGTTCCAGGCCCGCTTCTTTCATCTTGTCGAGTAGCGAGAAGTGATGCTTGTCCACTTTGGGCCGCTTCTTCTGATCTTCCTGCTTCAGGTAGTGTTCGATGGATTCGGCAGCAATCGAGGCCTGGCCGATGGCCGTGGTCAGCAGGTGCGGACGTATGATGTCGCCGGCCGCGAAGTGGCCCGGGTGGTTGGGAACCTGGTAGAACTTGTCGCCATCGATCAGGTTGCGCTCGTTGGCGTAGTCTTCCAGACCGCTCATGTCGCCGCCCTGGCCGATGGCCGAGACGATCAGATCGGCTTCAACAATGTATTCCTTGCCGCCTTCAACGGCGACCGGCCGGTTGTTTTCCCACTTGCTGTCGACCAGCTTCAGCGCAGTGGCACGGCCGGCGTCGTCGCGGATGATCTCCACCGGCATGACTTCGTTCATGATGGTGACACCTTCCTGCAGGGCGTCGTTAACCTCGTGTTCGGCGGCGGTCATCTGATCGCGGGCGAACAGGGCGGTCAGGGTGACGTTCTCACAGGCGACTTGCTCGGATATATCAACATCGCTATGACTGATTTTGCCGTTAACGACGTCTTCCGGGTTTTCCTGGTAGTCTTTCAGCGTGCCGATACGACGGGAAACAGAGACCACGTCGATGGAGGTATCACCACCGCCGACACAGACAATCTTGTTGGCGGTGTATTTCATCTCGCCCAGATTGAACTGCTCGAGGAACTCGACCGCCGATACACAGTTAGGCGTTTCCTCCCAGCCCTCCACCGGCAGACCGCGGCCGGTCCAGCAGCCCAGCGCCCATAGGATGGCATCGTAATCTTTTTCCAGCTGTTCGACGCTGACATCGTCGCCGACGCGGGTATTGTTGCGAACCTCGATGTCACCCATCTCCAGGATGCGATTGATTTCACGGTCCAGCTCGTCACGCGGAATACGGTAGCCGGGGATGCCGTAACGCATCATGCCACCGAGTTCGGCGTGATCTTCGAATATCGTCGATGCGATACCGCGGCGGCGCAACTGGTAAGCCGCGGCCATGCCGGCAGGCCCGCCGCCGATAATGGCGACTTTCTTGCCGCTCAGTGCGGCACCGGCGGCGAACTTGTAGCCTTCCTTGAAAGCTGCATCGCCGATGTACTGTTCGACCGCATTGATGCCGACAAAGTCTTCCACGTCGTTGCGATTACAGCCGTCCTGGCAGGGCGCCGGGCAAACGCGGCCCATCATGGCCGGAAACGGGTTGGCATCGGTGGAACGCAGGAAGGCGTATTCCTGCATGCTGACGCCTTGCGGAGGATTCTCTATCCCGCGCACGATGTCCAGCCAGCCTCGGATGTCTTCGCCGGACGGACAACTGCCCTGACAGGGTGGGGTACGATGAACGTAGGTGGGGCACTTGTGTGAGCTGTCGCCGTCAAATATCTGAGTTGCCCAGTTATCCCATTTGTAATCGCCGTCTTCGAACTTGCGAAACGTTAATTTCGTGTCATCGCGAGAGGTAGCCATACCTGTTCTCCTGTCAGATGAATCACCGCCAGGTGATTCTTCGTTACTTTGAAATTTACTTGGATTCAGCTTCTGCAGCGAGCTCAGCTTCCTGTTCAGAACCCGTCAGTACAATAGCGTTACTGACCAGCTGATGAACGCTGACGATCTGATCCATGGTGAAACCATAATACGGCAGAACTTTGGCGAACTGGCTCTTGCAGATAGCACAGATCGCGGCGAGGTTTGTGATGCCGTGTTCTTCAGTGACCGTTTTGAGTGCCTCCATACGCGGCTGGGCGCCCTTGACACGCAGTTCCATCAAGTCGTCGGTCAACAGACCGCCGCCACCGCCGCAGCAATATGTGGCGTCGTGGATGGTGTCCTGCGGCATGTCGTAGAAATGGTTACAGGCCGCCTTGATCACTTCACGGGGGATAATGAACTGACCACCTTCCATCTGTCCCATGCCGGCGCCGCGGGCGATGTTACAGGAGTCGTGGAAAGTTACTCTGATGTGATCGTTTTCTGCCTTGTTGAGGCGCAGCTTGCCCTCCTGGATCAGGTTATAGGTGAATTCCAGGATGTGCTGCGGCACCGGATATTTCGGGTCAAGAAAATCAAACGGACCGGCGAGGGTATTCAGGAAGCTGTAGGCGACGCGCCAGGCGTGACCGCATTCACCGAACACGATGCGCTTTACGCCCAGCTCCAGCGCGGCTTCACGAATACGCAACGACAATTTGCGCATGTTTTCGTAGCTGCCGATAAACATGCCGAAGTTCGCTGCTTCACTGGCGTGGGAGCTCAGTGTCCAGGACACACCGGCTTCGTGAAAGACCTTGGCGTAGCCCATCAGGCCGTCGACGTGGGGTTCGGCAAAGAAGTCAGCGGAAGGGGTCACCACCAGGATGTCGGCGCCCTTTACGTCCAGTGGAAGGCGTACCTTGACACCGGTTTCCTCTTCGAGGTCTTCTTCCAGGCCTTCCAGCGTGTCGGCCAGTGCACGCTCCGGCAGACCCAGGTTGTTACCGATTACGTAGACCTTGCCGATGATTTCGTTGCAGTACTTCTGGCCTTTGCCCACCGCGTCAAGAATTTCGCGGGCG
>Ga0316193_10004440_pt1 | contig 10310 bp, 5 predicted proteins | sample MerIslsedime2_MG_FD_207735 | JGI IMG/M metagenome (GOLD analysis project Ga0316193, IMG submission 207735) | Coastal sediment microbial communities from Maine, United States - Merrow Island sediment 2 | ecosystem: Environmental > Aquatic > Marine > Coastal > Sediment | place: USA: Maine...
GGCGTCAATTTTCTCATCAATGGAAAAGACTATGTCGTGCCGCTGGCCGTGGAAGAGCCCTCGATCGTCGCCGCCCTCAGTTTCGCGGCCAAAACGGCCCGCTCCTCGGGGGGGTTTTCGACCTCGAGCGACGACCCCATCCTCATCGGTCAGATCCAGCTCGTCGATGTGCCGAATTCATCCAAGGCGAGACAGATCCTCGAGCGCCGCAAGGACGAGGTCCTCAACCTCGCCAACAGCCTCCATCCCCGGATGGTGGCGCGCGGCGGCGGCGCCGTCGATCTCGAAGTCATCCTCCACCCCGCGACCACCGACACGATGGAGATGCTCATCGTCCACCTGCTCGTCGACACTCGGGACGCCATGGGCGCCAACCTCGTGAACACGATGTGTGAGGGAGTGGCGTCATTTCTCGAAAGCCTCACCGGGGGCAGGGTCTTTCTCCGGATCTTGTCGAACCTCGCGGACAGGTCGCTGGTCCGGGCGACCGTCGAGGTCCCCGTGGACGAACTGGCCGGCAACGGATTCGACGGCGAGCAGGTCCGCGACGGGATCATCATTGCGAGCCAATTTGCCTCCGTCGACGCCTACCGGGCCGCGACCCACAACAAGGGCATCATGAACGGCATCGATGCGGTGGCGCTGGCCACCGGCAACGACTGGCGGGCCGTCGAGGCCGGCGCCCACGCCTTCGCCGCACGCGGAACCCACTACACCTCGCTCTCGCGCTGGACCAGAACCAGCGATGGCGCGCTGGCCGGCGAGCTCGAACTCCCCTTGCGGGTCGGCATCGTCGGCGGACCGCTCCAGTCCAACCCATCGGTGGCCATGAACCTGCGCCTCGCGCAGGTCCGGTCCTCCCGGGAGCTCGCCGAGGTCATGGCGGCGGTGGGTCTCGCGCAGAATCTCTCAGCTCTGCGCGCCCTCGTCACCGAGGGCATCCAGCGGGGACATATGACGCTCCACGCGCGGAGCGTGGCGACCGCAGCCGGCGCGACTCCCGAGATTTTCGACTCGGTGGTCGAACGGCTCGTCGAGTCGGGTGAGATCAAGATCTGGAAGGCCGAAGAGATCATCGACCAGGTCAAGCTCACGGCGGGGCACTCTCTGAACCAGGATGAGCGCGAGCAGCTCTCCGCCGGCCACGGCAAGATCATTCTCTTCGGCGAGCACGCCGTCGTTTACGGCAGCCGCGCCATCGCTGCGCCGGTGCCGTTGGCAGTTCGAGCGCGGGTGGTGGACGAAGATGAAGGCGTTTGGCTGGTTGTCCCCCGTTGGGGCGTCGAACAGCGGCTGCGAATGGATCCGTCCAAGCAGCGTTCCTTCGAGATCCCTGCGGCATTGGTGCTGCGCGAGCTCGGACTGACTGACCGATCCATGCGGATCGAGGTCTTTTCCGAGATGCCCCGGGCCATGGGTCTCGGCGGATCGGCAGCAGTGGCGGTCGCCATCATTCGCGCCATCGACCGGCACTTCGCCTTGGCCCTTTCGGACGATGAGGTCAACAACCTCGCCTACCAGTGCGAGTGCGTGGCACACGGAACACCATCGGGTATCGACAACACCGTCGCGACCTTCGGACAACCCATGGTCTACCGAAAAGGCGATCCTCCCGAGATCCACTCGCTTCGTTTTCCAAAACCGGTCACCTTTGTCATCGGTCTGACCGGCGTCGAGAGCTTGACGGCCAAGATGGTGGCCCGGGTCCGCGACGGCCGTCGCCGCAATCGCGATGTCTACGACACCATGTTCAAGGGTATCGACGCCGTCACCGGACAGGCCCTCGACGCCATCAAACGATTCGATCTCGAGCGACTCGGTGAGCTCATGAATGTGTGTCAGGGTCTGCTCAACGGGATCCAGGTCTCGAGCTGGGAGCTCGAAGAGTTGATCCAGATCTCCCGCGAGAACGGAGCATTGGGCGCCAAACTCACCGGCGGTGGTGGTGGCGGTTCCATGATCGCACTCTGCCCCGACAATGCCGTGGAAGTCATGGGCGCCATGCAGGACGCCGGTTACCAATCCATGGAGGTTCTCATCGGCTGATCGCGCCGGATTCGTCGGTGCGTCCTCCACCAACGACAGAGCATCTCAACGACCCGCCACAGCCCCTCGACTGAGCCACCTGGGCCGAGTCAGCCGGCCCTCCATCCGAGCCGGCTTTTGCATCTATTCACACGAAGAGCCCAACCCGCCAACGCCGAACACGTATCTCCAGCTCATGAAGACGATACCGACCGACTCGATTCTGATTTGGTTTCTCGGCGCATGCGTCATCTGCGCCCTTCCTGCATCCGGGGCTCCGTCGGCGGTCGCCGAACAGACGCCTGACTGCCCGATCGTGGTCGTACGCGCCTCTTTCGACCATCTGGACATGGTTTCCGAGGTGACCAATTGGACCGATCCCTGGGAGGTCAACCGCGACGAAGGTTATCTGGTTGTCGAGGTCGACGAGGACGGTTTCGCCAGGCTCGAATCCGCCGGTTTCACGGTCGTGGTGGATGATGCTCTCACCACAATGGTGTGCGAGCCGCGGCTCCCGTTGAAGGGCCAGAAGGCCGGCATCGTCGGCCTGCCCTGCTATCGGACCGTCGACGAGACCTTCGCCGATGTCGAAGACCTCGTCTCCCGCTATCCAAACCTGACCGAGTGGATCGATATCGGCGATTCCTGGGAGATGCACTCGGGTTGGGAGCCCGGATTCGAAGGCGACAATCTGATGGTCCTCAAGCTCACCAATCGTCACACTTCCGGCGTCGGCACACCGGCCGCCCCCGATTCAAAACCCACCCTCTTCGTCCAGGGGAGCATCCACGCACGGGAATGCCCCGGACCCGAGCTCCTCACCCGATTCGCCGAAGATCTCCTGGCGGGATATGACACCGACGCCGATTCGACCTGGCTCCTCGACGAACACGAGATCCACCTGCTGCTCTTTCTCAACCCCGACGGACGCCGTCGCGCTGAAATGGGCGCCTACTGGCGCAAGAACGCCAACAACAACCACTGCACCGGGACCGACGACCGCGGCGTCGACCTCAACCGCAATTTCGAGTTCCAGTGGAACTGCTGCGGCCAGTCGAGCGACCAGGAGTGCGAACAGACCTACCACGGAACCGGAGGCGCATCGGAACCCGAAACCCGGGCGGTCCAGAATTACCTCCGGTCGATCTTCCCCGACCAATGGACGCCCGAGCCCCGGAACGACAGCACCGGCGTCTACATCGACATCCACAGCTATGGGCGGGAGATCTACTGGCCATGGCTCCACACACTTGCGGCCGCTCCGAACCGGTCGTCGCTGACGACCCTCGGAAGAACACTCGCCTACTTCAACGGGTATGATCCCATCTCGGCCGTCGGTTCCCTGGATGGGGGCGCCATCGACTTCTCCTACGGCGACCTCGGCGTCGCGAGCTTTCTTTTTGAACTCGGAACTGCCTTCTTTCAGGATTGCAATCGGTTCGAAACCCGGATCCTGCCGGATAATTTCAGGGCTCTCCGGTACGCCGCCAAGATCGTCCGCACCCCCTACATCACGCCATCAGGACCCGATGTGATCAGTCTCAGCCTGTCTGAGGGCCGCCGGGTTTACGGCGGCCAGCAATTGCGGATCGAAGCCAGGGCGAGCGACTCGAAGTATCAAACCTCCACCGGAAGCGAGCCGATCCAGGACATCGCTGCGGTGCGGGTCTCGGTTGACCGACCACCCTGGCATCCGGATCCGGGCCCATCGTGGAAAATGCTGCCAACCGACGGCGCCTACAATTCCAGCGACGAGAGGGTTGAATTCGATCTCGATACGACCGGGCTCGGGGCTGGCCGCCACACCCTCTTTGTCAGGGCAAAGGACCGCGCCGGCAACTGGGGTCCGGTGAGCGCCGAGTTCTTCTGGATCACCGGCGCCGACGGAGGGACTCGGCAACCGGGTGGCCGCGTCACGCCCTGACCTCGGCTACCGGCGACGGATCCAATTGGCCAGAAGACCGAGCCACTGATCGGTACCGTCCTCCACTCGACCGGGTCCGAAACCGTGGCCGCCCCTCGCGAAGTAGTGCGCCTCGACATCGCCGCCGGCCTCGATCATTGCCTCGGCCCAGATCAGTGACTCCGAGATCGGCACAACATCGTCGTCGTGCGAATGAACCAGCAGGGTCGGCGGAGTTGACTCGTCGATTTTGCCGACGAGGTCCCAGTCGGAGAGTTCCTCGTCGGTCATGGGCCGGTGGAAAAACGTCGACTCGAGCCACTCCCGGTTGGCATCGCTCGGAGCGACCGCCGGGTAGACCAGGGCTGAGAAATCGGGTCGTTCCGCCGGGTCGTTGGATGGCATCACGCTGACCGTGGCGGCAAGATGTCCGCCCGCGGAGAAGCCCACGACCCCGACCTTGGTGGGATCAACCCCGTAGGCACCGGCCAGCTTTCGCATCAGCGATACGGCCCGATGGGTGTCGGTCATCGGCAGCAACCACGGAGAGTCCGAGATTTCCGCCTGAGGCAGCCGGTATTTTAAAACTGCAGCAGTGACGCCCTCAGAGGAGAGGAACTCGGCGATCCTCCTACCCTCCTCGATGAAGGACTCAACTTCGTAGCCGCCACCCGGAATGATCACGATGGCCCGTCCCGAGTTCTCGCCCTTGGTCGAGTAGATCGTCATGGTCGGCCGGATGACGTTCTTCACGCACGGAACGCCCCAGTTCTCGACCACCGTCTCTTCGATCGACCCGGGCTTGGAATGCGGCGGCGCACCCTCCCAGAGATTAATGACATCACCGGCAGACAGGCTGTGGCAGCACATCGCAACCGTGAGCATCAAGACAGCCCTCATCACGCCTCCTCGGGTCGTCATTCCATCGCAGCCTGGATCCGTTGTCCCTCGGCCAGCACCCGCTGCGCCTCGGCCCTCCGGCCGACCCGGTTGAGGATGTCGGCGAGAACGTAGTAGCCCAAAGGTCCCGACTCGCCCTGCGGGTCGAGTTCGATTCCCCGCCTGGCGAGGGCTTCGGCCCGGACCAGGCTGCCTCCGCTGTCCATCAGCAACTTGGCCAGAAAGACATGACCTTCCACGAATTCGGGGTTGGACTCGATCGAGGATTCCCAGAGATCCATCTGCCGATCCGTCTGTCCTACTTGCCCCAAGAGGCGGCCGAGGTTGAACTGTGCGTGGTAGTACTTCGGCGCCAACTCGATGGCTTTCTCATAGTGGGACACCGCCTCCCGAAGATTTCCCTGCTCCTCGTAGAGCACCGCGAGGTTGAAGTAAGGCAACGCAAAAACCTCGTTGTCTTCGGTGGCGTCTTCAAACAGCGCCATGGCTTCGTCGAAACGCCCCTGCTCGGCCCGCACCTCGCCCAATTTGTTGGATATCAGCGCAGGGGCCTCGGTAGTGGCCGCAGCCTGTTTGAGGGTCTCGGCGGCAGCATCGAGATTGCCGCGATCAAACTCGATATCGGCGATGGCGATGGATGCCCCGGTATCGGCGCCGGCGATCTCGAGAAGCCGACGATAGCCGACAAGCGCCTCTTCAGTCCGTCCGAGGGCCCGATAGGATGACGCCATCCCCTGGAGGGCGTTCCGGTGTTCAGGCTCGAGTTTGAGCGCTCGCCCGAAATGCCCCAGGGCCGATTCAAAATCGCCATCCATCACTCCGAGTTGGCCGAGCATTTGATGGGCGTCAAGGACCCCATCGTCCAGCTCGAGCACCCCTTCGAGCGCCCTCCTTGCGGCCGGCGCGTCGTTCCGCATCTGGGTCTGCGCCCGCATGACGGTCCGGTGAACGCCGATCCGATCCTTCGGGTCGGCGCGGGGACGGTCCTCCTCTTCATCAAGACTCACCCCACCCTGACCGGCGGCGTAACCGAGCGCCTGGAGCTGGGCCAGGGTTTGAGGATCGAGATCGGGGGACGGCGCATTTGATCCCTCACCGATGTCGATGGCCGATCTCAGCCTGGTCAGCCGTGTCTCGAGGTCGGTCAGCAGAACCGGCTTTGCAACGGCGAGATCCTGCGCCTCCCGCGGGTCGGTTACGAGATCATAGACCTCGGGCCGCGGCGCGCTGATGAGTTTGTATTGGTCGGTTCTCACCGAACGCAGCGGCGCCCAGCCGTAGTGGAGAAGCGGATAGAGCGATTCGGAGTAGACCTCACGATCCATCTGGGGATTCTCGCCTCTGAGAAAGGCCGCAAGACTCTGCCCGTGAATCGGTTGCGGCACATCGATCCCCAGCGCGTCGAGCACTGTGGGGTAGAGATCCACATGGCTGACCGCGGTGTCCACCACACGCCCGCCGGCAATGCCGCCGGGCGGCCGGATGATCAACGGAACGTGGATCGTCGAGTCATAGATGAAGAACCCGTGCGAGGACTCCCCGTGATCGCCGAGCCCCTCACCGTGATCGCCGGTGAGGATGACCAGCGAATCATCGAGAAGGCCGCGTTCCTCGAGAAACCGCCGAAAGCCGCCGATCAGCCCATCGGTGTAGGCCACCTCACCGTCATACGGCCTCCCGGGGTGTCGGGACAGGTAAGGCTCGGGGGGAGTGTAGGGGTCATGGGGGTCGTAGAGGTGGAGCCAGAGAAGGAACGGCGCTTCATCATCGTGCTCCTCGATCCACGTCTCGGCTGCGGCGATGGTCTCCGGACCCGACCGCTGGACCGCGCTGAGATTGGGCGCCTCGTCAAAGGTGCTGAGGTCAAAATCGTCGTGGTAGTGGTCAAAGCCCTGAGCGATCCCCCACCGCGAATCGAGGACAAACGAGCTGACAAATCCGGCGGTCGACCATCCACGCGCTGCCAGAGCTTCGGCGAGGGTCGTCAGTTCCTCCCCCACCGTGTATCCCACATTCTCCCGAACACCGTGCCCCGGTGGGTAGAGGCCGGTGAGGATCGAGGTGTGGGCGGGCAGGGTAAAGGGCACCGTGCTCGCGGCGTTGGCGAAGCGCACACCCTCGTCGGCGAAGCCGTCCAGCGCGGGTGTGACGACATCTTTCGATCCATAGCTCGACACCCGATCCGCGCGCAGGGTATCGATGGTGATCAGGATGACGTTGAGGTTCTCGATCTCACGGGATTCAATGGCGACGGGACTCGGGACCGGCGTCGCCGCGGGTTCCTGAGCCTTCTCACCGCAGCCGATCATCGTGAGGACGAGCGACCCCAGCACGAACAGCGGCCGTCCGATGCGTCCTTTCCTTCGGAGTTTTGAAAGCTGTGGGCCTTTCGCGGGCGAGACGCCCGCGCCGCAATTCCCCGCGCCACGATTCGCCGAACGGTCCTGGATGCTCGTCACTCGCCGCCTCCTGCGCCCGCATTGTAACGGGGAGGCCTCACTCCCCGATCCCCAGGCGCATCTCCTGGAGGTCGTCAAAGAGCCGGCACTGCTCGTCACGAACACCCGCGGCACCCTCGATCACATCACCGAAGACCAAGTGTTCCCTCGTCTCGACATCGTAGACCGGCCAGACCGGAGCGCCACCGCCATTAGGATCGCCGGTTGCCGCGAATCGCACCCAGTAGCCCGCCATGGCGTCGGCCAGATTTTCGTCAACCTCGTTGCGCGGAATCCAGGTTTCCCGAGCAAGGCTGTCAAAAACATAGGGAACCTCCGCGCCGTGGAAGGCGCCGAGCTCTTCGCCACCGGGCGAGGGTGCCACCCGAGTGAAAGTGTAGAAAAAGGCTTGGCTCCCCGCTCGCCCCATCCGATCGGCAATGAACCTCGCAGGGCAGGCGAAATAGAGATCGGTCTGAAACTCGTCGGCCACCGCGGCCGCCTCCGCATCCGTATCGGCCGGATAGATGGCGATGGCCGTATCGGCGAACTCACCGAAGCTCGTTCGCAACGCCGTCTGCAGGCCATCGACGGTCACATCGGGCCAGTAGCGACGCATGGTCGACCACTCATCGGCGTTGAATCCGGCCAGCAACGGAATCCCGGTCTGATTGCCGGAATCGACAACCCGACCCGGTGCGTCGGTGAGCACCCATCCGTCCACGTTGGGTGAGTTCACCCGTCCGATGTCGGAGCCACTGGTGATCCGAAGAAGTTCCTCGGCCTCGACCGCACGCATGGTCCCGATGACATCATCGGCATCGCCGGCGCCGAGAACAACCGCGAGCTTTTCACCGACAGCCTCTGCATCTCGGAGGCTTCGGTCCACGCTGACCGCGTAGCCGCCGCTCTGGATGATGGCACCGTGGAAGAGGCCGCGAGCCAAGGGCGACGTCATCAGATACGCGACATCGGTAGCGCCGGCGGACTCGCCGAAGATGGTCACCCGGCTCGGATCCCCGCCGAAGGCCTCGGCGTTTCGATGCACCCACTCGAGCAGGGCAATCTGATCCAAAAGAGCGTAGTTGCCGGAGGAGTGGTTGTCGGACTCGGCGGAGAGCGCCGGGTGGGCAAGAAAACCGAAGACCCCAAGCCGGTAGTTGAAGTTGATCACCACGGCGCCGCGACGGGCAAGATTCTCCCCGTCGTAAGGCGGTTCGGCTCCCGAGCCCGCAACGTTGCTGCCACCGTGAATCCACACCATCACCGGTTGGAGTTCGTCGCCGCCGATGTTGGTCGTCCACAAGTTGAGATAGAGACAGTCTTCGCTGATGGGTTCGAGATCAGGCACCAATGCGGGGTCGGTGCCGAAAACCTCCGCGATGTCCCGGTAGAACTCGGTGTTGCCGGGGTTCTGCACGCACGCCGATCCGAAATCGATGGCCGGCTGGAGACCATTCCGCGGGGACAGAGGCGCCGGAGGTCTCCACCGTCCCTCGCCCACCGGGGGTGCGGCGTAAGGCACACCCTTGAAGACCGTGACTTCACCACCGAGAAGCACACCCTGCAACGTCTCACCGTCCGCTGTTTCGACCACCGGATCAATGGGTTCCGACTGGCCGCAGGCCGTCAGGATCACGCACGCAGTGACCGCCAGACGCCCGAGTAGTGGTTTGGTTCGCATTTCATTCGCCCTTCCACTCCGGCGGCCGCTTGTCGACAAAGGCCTTCGCCCCTTCTTGGGCATCGCTGCTCGCGAGCATCTTCATGAAGGCGGGCCAGCTCTTCGATCGGAGGGCGGCATAACTCTCCTCGAACGTGAGCTTCTCAGTCAGGTGAACGGCCTCCTTGATGGCGGCCAGCGAGAGCGGTGCCGCAAGGCACAGATCCTCGGCGAGTGCACGTGCCTCGTCCATCAACCTGTCGGCTGGAACCACCTTGTTGATGATCCCAAGCAAGGCGAGATCTTCCGCGCTGAAGCGGTGCCCGCTCATGAGGATTTCGAACGCCTTCTGTCTCGGCAGCAGCTTGGGCAACATAAAGGTCGCGACATCGGGGGCCATCCCGATCCGCACCTCGGGGAGCATGAATTCAGCGTGGTCGGCGGCGATAACCATGTCCGCCCGTAGGAGCATTTCGAATCCGGCCCCGACGGCGAGACCGTTGACCGCGCAGATCACCGGCTTGAGCAGGCTGGTCATCTCCGGGAAACCACCAAAACCACCCTCACCGAAGTCTTCGAGATAGTCCTCGCCATCGGCGACGGCGTTGAGATCCCAGCCGGCGCAGTAGAATTTCTCGCCGGCACCGGTGAGAATCGCGACCCGCAGTTCGGGGTCGTCACGAAAATCGGCGAAGACCCTGCCCATCTCACGGCTCAGCGGCGCATCGAGAGTGTTGGCCTTGGGTCGATCGATGACGATCTCGAGAATCCGGCCGTTACGGGCAATCTTCAGAAAATCAATCATTCGCGCTCTCCTTGTCGGCCCCACCCATAAGGAGGGGGCGGATGCTATTTCCTGACACTGATCAGGGCATCGGCAGCGAGCACACCGCGGCCCTCGGCGAGCACCATCAACGGGTTGACATCGAGCTCGACGATGAAGTTCGGGTCGCGTTCCACAACCGCCGCAATGGCCATCACCGCGTCAGCCGCTGCGCTCAGATCGGCGCTCGCCAATCCTCTAAAACCGTGGAATAGAGGTGCCGATTTGAGCCCGGCGAGCGCCCGGATCACCCCGTCCTTGTCAAACGGAAGGAGCAGCGAAGCGCTGTCCTTCATGAGCTCGACCAGGATCCCGCCGCCACCCACCACGACGTACGGACCGAATTGGGCATCCCGGGCGACGCCGACGATCAGCTCGGCCACCACGCCGTCAATCATGGATTCAACGAGAAAGTCATCCGTCAGATTGGACATCCCCGCCACCGCCGCCGCCACTTCCCCGGAGTTCGCGAGACCGAGCTTGACGCCGCCCACATCGGTCTTGTGCGCCAGACCCAACGCTTTGACGACGACCGGATAGCCCATCTCATCGGCGGCC
>Ga0316193_10004441_pt1 | contig 10309 bp, 11 predicted proteins | sample MerIslsedime2_MG_FD_207735 | JGI IMG/M metagenome (GOLD analysis project Ga0316193, IMG submission 207735) | Coastal sediment microbial communities from Maine, United States - Merrow Island sediment 2 | ecosystem: Environmental > Aquatic > Marine > Coastal > Sediment | place: USA: Maine...
AACGACCAGCGCCGACTGCACCGCTGTCTCCGCGTCGGCCGACGAGACGGTCGCCCAGATCCTGTCGCTCATCGGCTCAGCTGCGAGCGTTTGAGTGCCCGGGGCGGGATTTGAACCCGCACTCCACGTGGTGGAAGGGGGGTTTGAGACCGACGCAAACCGTCCGCTCGGTGTCCGTCCGATCCAGATCGTGCGGCTTCGTGCGGTGCCGCCGTTCAGATCGTCCGTCTGTTGCCCTGGAATCCCTCGAGTGTGGGGAATCCTGTGACCATTTCGTGACCGCCGGAGGAGTTCAACCCGCCGCTGCACCAAACCTCAAGGTCTGATCCGAACCTCAGGCGGAGAGACCGGAGCGGCTGTCGTCGGCGAGGAATGCCTCAAGCTCGTCGCCACCGAGCCGGTGGACGACAGATCCCCCTAGGTCGTCCTCGCGGACGTACAGGATGCTGTCCACGTAGTCGGGACGCGGTGGAGGTGGCTGATGAGGGCCACGAGGCGCCCCTCGGTCGCCACCTTCGACAGGATGGCACGAGCGTCATCAAGCGCGGCCACGTCGAGGCTGTCGACCCCCTCGTCGATGAACACGGACTCGAGCCGACCGCTGCCGCGTCACGATCTCGACGAGCGCAAGGGCGAGAGCGAGCGACGGTAGGAACCGTTCGCCCCCGGATAGGTCGGTGGGCTGATGCCTACGGCCGGTCTCGGGGACGACGATCTCGAAGTCGGTGCCGAACCCGAAGCGACCCTTGCTGATCTCGAAGAGTCGGGTCGGTCCCAGCCGCCCTCGGATGGCCCGTCGTGACGACGTCTCAGCCATGGATCGAGCGGCGCCGCGCGCGTACCGTCCCGGGCAAGTACAGCTAGGACTGGGGTGATCTGTGGTCCAGGCGGGCCCGCTTGTCGGCGAGTAACTCGCCGCCGGCCATGAAGTTGGTATCGGGAAACTCCGTGATCCAGACGCGAACCGAGTCGCGAGCGGCATCGAGGTGTTCCACCATGGCGTCGGTCATCGCGGTCATCACGGCCTGCTTCTGTTCCGGCGTTCGGCCGGATGCCATCTGGATGTGGACGAGTGGCATCGTCAGCTCCCCTGCGCCAAGGTGGCGGCAATCTGGATGATCTGGTCTTCTTGGCCGCCGACGAGATGCCGTCGACCACACTCCATCAGGATCTCGGCACCGGACACGTCGTAGCGCTCGGCGGCACGGAACGCGTGCTTGAGGAAGCTGGAGTACACGCCTGCGTACCCCATCGTGATCGCCAGCCGGTCGAGCACACACTCGCTCTCCATCACCGGCCTCACGACGTCCTCGGCGACATCGACCATCTTCAGCACATCCAGACCGGTGCAGATGCCCAGCCGTTCGGTGACCGCGGCGAGCGCCTCGCAACTGGTGTTGCCCGAACCAGCGCCGAAGCGGCGCGTCGAACCGTCGACCTGGACGGCACCGGCGCGGATCGCCAGGATCGTGTTCGCCAGCGAGAGCGACAGGTTCTCGTGGCCGTGGAAGCCGACCTGCGCGTCGTCGCCCAACTCGGCGACCACAGCCGACACCCGGTCGGTCACGTCGTCGAGAATCATCGCTCCGGCGGAATCCACGACGTAGACGCATTGGCAGCCGGCGTCGGCCATGATGCGCGCCTGGGTCGCCAGCACCTCGGGCCCGACGGTGTGGGCCATCATCAGGAAGCCGACGGTCTCCAGCCCGAGTTCGCGCGCCATCTTGAAGTGCTGCTCGGAGATGTCGGCCTCGGTGCAGTGCGTGGCGATCCGGATCACCGACACACCGACGTCGTGGGCAGCAGAGATGTCGTCCTTCACACCGAGCCCGGGCAGCATCAGTGCGGCGATCTTCGCGTTGTGGGCCTCGTCGACGGCGGCCTTCATCAGCACCTGCTCGTCCACGAGCGAGAAGCCGTAGTTGTAGGACGACCCGCCGAGGCCGTCACCGTGGGTGACCTCGATCACCGGCATGCCGGCGTCGTCGAGGGCCCGGACGATCGAGCGCACCTCGTCCTCGGTGAACTGGTGATGCTTGGCGTGTGACCCGTCGCGCAGACAGGTGTCGGTGACGCGGACGTCGAGGGTGTCGGAGTAGGGCATCACACGGCCTCCTTGGTCGCGATTCGTTGGGCGATCTCGTTGCCGACCTTCGTCGCGGCGGCGGTCATGATGTCGAGGTTCCCGGCGTACGGGGGCAGGAAGTCGCCAGCGCCCTCCACCTCGAGGAACACTGCGACACGTCCACGGCCGGTGTTGCCGAACGGCACGTCGAACTGCGGGTCGGCAACGAGGTGATAGCCGGGCACGTAGGTGGCGACCTCGGCGGCGACCGAACGGATCGACGCGTCGATGGCGTCGGTATCGGCGTCGAGCGGGATCGAGCAGTAGATGGTGTCGCGCATCATCAGCGGCGGCTCGGCGGGGTTGAGGATGATGATCGCCTTGCCCTTCGTCGCGCCGCCGATCACCTCGACCGCCTTCGACGTGGTGCGGGTGAACTCGTCGATGTTCTGACGCGTGCCGGGACCGGCCGAGGCCGACGACACGGTGGCGACGATCTCCGCGTAGTCGACGGGAACGACCCGCGACACGGCGTACACCATCGGGATCGTGGCCTGGCCGCCACAGGTGACCATGTTGACGTTCATCTCGTCGATGTGCTCCAGAAGGTTCGCCGGTGGTACGACGAACGGGCCGCGGGCCGCGGGCGTCAGATCGACGGCACGGATGCCGGCCTCGCGGTACTTCGGGGCATTGCGCACGTGGACGTACGCGGAGGTGGCCTCGAACACGATGTCGGGCAACTCGGGCTGGCCGAGCAGCCAGTCGACGCCCTCGGCCGAGGCCTCGAGGCCTTCCGATGCAGCCCGCTTGAGACCTTCGGAATCAGGGTCAACACCGATCATCCAGCGGGGTTCGATGTGCGGTGAGCGCAGCAGCTTGTACATCAGGTCGGTGCCGATGTTGCCGGGGCCCACGATGGCGGCGGTTGCCTTCGACGTGGTCGAGGGGTGGTCCATGAAGGAGCCTTTCTGTCAGTCGGCGACGTGGAACTGCACGACACCGAGGTCTTCGACGACGACTCGAATCGAGTCGCCGACCGTCAACGGGAGGGCGGCGGTGGCGCCGCCGGCGAGTACGATCCAACCGGGCTGCAACGTGAGGCCGGCATCGGCCACCATCCGGCTCGCTTCGACGAGCGAACGGAGTGGATCGCCGAGGATGGCGGCGCTGGAGCCGATCTCGGCGGCGCGGCCATTGCACTCGAGCACCATGCCGAGGTTGGCGATCGGCGTCGCCGGATCGCTCCAGCCACCGACGACGAAGCCAGACGACGAGGAGTTGTCGGCGATCACGTCAGTCAACGCGAATCGGAAGTTCTCGAAGCGTGAGTCGATGATCTCGGCGGCGGGGGCCACGGCGGCGACGGCCGCCAGCGCCTCGGCACCGCTCACGCGACCGGCGAGCGGCGCACCGATCAAGAACGCGATCTCGGGTTCGACGCGGGGGTGGATGTAGTGGGAGCGGTGGACGATGCCGCCATCGGCCACACGCATCGCGTCGGTCAGCCGGCCCCAGATCACCTCGTCGACGCCGACCTGCACCATCTTGGCTCGCGACGTCAGGCCCATCTTGATACCGGCCATCTGCTCGCCGCGCTGGAGTCGGCGACTGACCGACAGCGCCTGGGTCGCGTACGCGTCGGCGACGCCGAGGTCGACGGTGTCGGTGAACTGAGCGATCGCCGTGGCGGAGCGGGCAGCCTCGTCGGCGCGCTCGGCCAGTTCCGCGAGCGAGGTCTGGTTCGGCGATCCGGTCATGTCGTGTCCTCCCTGAACGCTGCGGTGACGGTGCCGAGCCCCGAGATGCGGGCCTCGAACACATCACCAGCACCGACGGGCACCATCGGCCCGAGCGCTCCGCTGAGCACGGTGTCACCGGCGCTCAAGGGTCGACCGACGCTCGCCATGGTGCGCGCCAGCCAGGCGGTCGCGCTGATCGGACTGCCGAGGCACGCCCGCCCTGCGCCGACCGACACCAGTTCCCCGTGCCGTTCCATCACCATGCCGCACATCACCGGATCGAACGATCCGAGCGCAACCGGTGTCGAGCCGAGCACGAACATCCCCGATGACGCGTTGTCGGCGACTGTGTCGAGGATTCCGATCCGCCAGTCGGCAATTCGCGAGTCCACGACTTCGATTGCCGCCACCGCGAACTCGATGGCCCGCAACACCTCTGCAACCGTGGTGTCGGGGTTGGGGAGATCTCGACCGAGCACGAACGCGATCTCCGCCTCGGCTCGCGGTTGAAGCAGGCGGCCGATGTCGATGTCGCCGCCCTCGTCGGCGGCCATGTCGGCGAACAACATGCCGTAATCAGGTCGGTCGACACCGAGCTGGCGCTGCACGGCGGTCGAAGTGAGCCCGATCTTGCGGCCGACCAGGCGACGCCCGGCGGCGAGCCATCGTTCGATGTTGATCTCCTGCACGGCGTAGGCATCGTCGATGCTCGCCCCGGCGAGGAGGTCCGCGACTGGCTCACACGCGATGTGCGATGCGTGTGCGGTGTGGAGGCGATCAGCTGCCGCACCGAGCGCTGCGTTGTCGAACGAGGAATCCACACCCATCACATCTTCACGCAGACGTTGCTGGCCTCGGTGTAGAACTCGAGACTGTGGACGCCGCCCTCGCGGCCGATGCCGGAGGCCTTCATGCCGCCGAACGAGGTGCGCAGGTCACGCAGGAACCACGAGTTGACCCAACAGAGGCCGACGTCGAGCCTGGCCGCGACGCGATGTGCCCTCCGCAGGTCGCTGGTCCACACGGTGGCGGCGAGACCGTACGGCGTGTCGTTGGCGAGGTCGACCACTTCGTCCTCCGAGTCGAACGGCCGCACGTGGCAGCACGGTCCGAAGATCTCGTCGGTGATGACGCTCGCGTCATCGGGGAGCCCCGTCCAGATCGTCGGTTCGATCCACGCGCCCTTCGCAAACTCGTCACCGACGTCGGGAACGCCACCGCCGAGCACGACGGTCGCTCCCTCGTCGACGGCGCGCTGGTAGTAGCCGAGGACTTTTTCACGGTGTTCGTGACTGATCAGCGGTCCGAGCTCGGTGGCGGGATCGGCTGGATCTCCGATCGTCATCTCGCCCGCCGCGGCAGCGAGCCGCGACACGAAGTCGTCGAAGATCGGCCGTTCGACATAGACCCGTTCGGTGCCGAGGCACACCTGACCCGAGTTGGCGAAGGCCGAGCGGACGGTGCCGGCCACCGCCTCGTCGAGATCGGCATCGGCGAACACGATGCCGGGGTTCTTGCCGCCCATCTCGAGCGAAACATCACGCAGGCCCACCGACGCCGCTTGCATGATGGCCTGACCAGTACGAGTCTCACCGGTGAACGTGATCGCGTCGACGTCCGGATGACTGGTGAGGAACTCACCGGCCGACCCGGGCCCGAATCCGTGCACGACGTTGTAGACGCCGGGGGGCACACCGACGGCGTTCATCACCTCGCCGAGCAGCGTCGCCGTCGCCGGTGTCTCCTCGGATGGTTTGACGACGACCGCATTGCCGCACGCGAGGGCGGGTCCCACCTTCCACGTCATCAGCAACAACGGCAGGTTCCACGGGCACACCACCGCGATCACTCCCTTGGGTCGCCGCAGCCCATAGTTGAAGGCGCCGGCCCCGTCGGGGGTGTCGGTGGAGAAGAACTCGGTCGGCTCGCTCTTGATGACGTCGGCGAACACGCGGAAGTTCGCAGCGCCACGTGGGATGTCGATGTGGCTGGCGATCGACACCGGCTTGCCGGTGTCGGCCATCTCGGCCGCGAGGAAGTCGTCGAAGCGACGATCGATCTCGTCGGCGACGGCATGCAGCAACGCACTGCGATCGTTCACCGGCATCGAACCCCACGCACCCTCGAGAGCTGAGCGGGCCGCCGATACTGCAGCGTCGACGTCGGCCTGCGAGGCCTCGTGGACCATGCCGATGATCGATCCGTCGAGCGGCGAGCGATTCTCGAACGTCGTGCCCGAAGTGCCGACGCGGTGTTCACCGGCGATGAAGTTCATGAATTCGATTGGTGATCCGGATGACATCGAGATCACGCCTCCTTGCGTGGATGGGCGGGCCTGGCGGTGGTCAGCGGCGGTCAGGTGTAGACGCTGAGGAATGCGTCGTTCAGTTCACGCTCGTAGTAGAAGATGCCCTTGCCGATCTGGTCGGGCGTCCACGTGCGTGTGGGGTTGTCGGGGTAGTACGTGTAGCCACCGGCAAACACCTCATTGCGATTGCCGCACGGGTCGAAGAAGTAGATGGTCTGCCCGCGGGTGATGCCGTGGCGGGTGGGGCCGACGTCGATGGTGATGTCGTAGTAGGACATGATGTCGCCGGCATGGGTGACGTCGTTGACCGTCTCGAGGTAGAAGGCCGCGTGGTGGAACCGTCCCGGGTCCGGGTTGGTGACGAAGGCAATGTCGTGGGCCTTGTTCGAGCAGGTGAGCCAGACGGCGATGCCACCCGGTCCGAGGTCGGCCTGCTCGGCGACCCGGAAACCGAGCACATCGCAGAACAGATCGGAGACCGCCGCGATGTTCGGGCCGTACAGGAGGGCATGGTCGAATCGCGTACATCCCATTCCACGGGGTTCGGCCTGCCAGACGTTGGGATTGACCACCTCCGGTCCGAAGTCCGATCGATCCATCTGCGCGTATAGCTCGATTCGATGACCGCTCGGAATCTCGAAGCCGACCCGACGACCGATACCGGGCTGCTCGCCGGCCTCGACGTGGTCGACGCTGACGTTGTACGCCTCGAGCTTCGCGGTGAATTCGTTGAGGGTGGCGTCGTCGAGCACCTTGAACGCCATCACGTCCATGCCGGCCTCGTCGGCCTCACGGAGGATGACGCTGTGGCGATCGAACTCGTCCCAGCCCTTCAGGTAGACGCGGCCGTCACTTCCGGTGCCGACCTCGTGGAGACCGAGCCGATCGCGGTAGTGGACGATCGCCTCGTCCATGTCGAGGACTCGGATCTGGATGAAACCTGGACGGAGAACTCCGTTCATAGCCATGGTGTGAACCTCTCGTGTGGTCTTGCTTGGTGGTTGGTGGACGATGAAGAAATGTTCCTGCAGCTCCGCAGGAGTCAGGCAGAGGACAACGTCGGTACCGGCACCGGCGCGCACTGCACCGTGATGTCGGACGTCGGAACGATTCGGCAGGCGAGCACGTAACCGTTGGCCTCGTCGGCCTCGGAGACATGGCGGCGGCTCATCCTGCGCGCCGTATAGGTGCCCTCGAGCACGCGGACGCGGCAGACCCCGCATCCACCGCCGCGACAGCCGACGGAAATCCCCGCGGCACGGTGGGCGATCATCTCGTGCAGGAGGCGACCACCGTCACGCACGTCGAATGACACGGTGGTGTCGCCGTCGACGACGGTGCAGCAATGGACTCCTTCGACGTGGTCCATCACAGCCTCCTGAACAAGGGGCTGCGGGCGAGACTGGATTCGCCGTCGGCGGCGGTAACGAATTTCTCCGTGAAGATGTCGCGCTCGAACAGCCGGCCCTTCATCAGCGAGCGAATGCATGCCTCGATCATCGGCGGTGGACCGCACAGGTACGCCGACATGCCCTTGAACGAGCCGTCGAAGCAGCGTTCCGCAGCCTCGTGGACATAGCCGGTCTCACCGGTCCAGTCGCCGAGCGCCGGATCGTGCTCGCTCAACACGGGAACATAGGTGAAGTCCTCGTGAGCAGCTTCGAGCGCTTGGAACTCCTCCGTGAAATAGAGGTCGTTCGCCGTGCGGACCCCGTGCACCAGCGTGATCGGCTGGTCGCAACCCGACTCGAGCAGGTCGAGCACCATCGACTTGGGGCTCGACAGCCCCGAACCGCCGGCCAGGAAAAGCATCGGCTTGGCCGCCGAACGGCGGACGAAGAAGCGCCCGTACGGGCCGCTGAATCGGACCTGGTCACCGACGGCGAGTTCGGTGTGCAGGCGCGGTGTCGCTTCGCCGCCCGGGACCAGGCGGACGTGGAGTTCGATCTCCTTCTCACTCGACGGACTGCTGGCGATCGAGAACGCCCGCGGTCGCTCGACACCGTCGACGTTCAGGTTGATGTACTGCCCCGCCTGGAACTCGATCGGCTCGTCGACGGTGATCCAGATGCCCAGGATGTCGGCGGTCAGATGCTCCAGTCGCGAGACCGTGCCGGTGAAGTCGCGAACGGGGCGCACGACGGCATCGGGCTCTTCGTCGACGTCGGCTTCGATCACGACGTCGGAGGTGGCGGTCGCCGAACAGGCGAGCGTGAATCCGTCCTCCCGTTCGAAGTCCATCAGAGCGAACGGGGATGCATTGCCATGGTCGACGTCGCCCTCGAGTACCTGCACCTTGCAGGTACCACACAAGCCGTGACCGCACGCGTGTGGAAGCCAGACGCCCGCTCGGAGGCAGGCATCGAGCAGCGTCTGGCCGTCGGCGACGTCGACCGACTCCTCGATCGGTTCGATGGTGAGTGTGCAGGACATCGATGTGGTCCCGAGTCAGGCGCCGGACTCACCGAGGCCGTCGAGGCCAGGTGTCCAGAAGCGCAGCAACGACTTGTGGCCGACGCCCTGGTCACCCAGCGAGGCGTCCATGTCGGGCACGAAGTCCTCACCGTCGAGCGTCCAAACCACGGTTGACCAGTCGATCTTCTCGAAGTCCGGGTGGGGCCCGTAGAACTGCGGGATCAGCTCGCCGACGAGCGCCGCGAAGGGCATCTGCGGGGGCAGCGGGAACGCCAACGCCGCGCAGAACATGAGGTGCTTCTCCCAGTGGAGGTACACCAATTGATTCGGTCCGAAGTTCTCGACGGCATCGAGGACCTGGCCCTCGTAGCCCGGTTGGAGTGCAACAACAGCCATGGTCAGCTCCTCAGCTCTGGGCGGCGCCGACTCGGCGGCCCGCCATCCACTCGTTCCACAGCGCTTCCTCGTGCGAGCCCTCGTACGCCATGTTGTCCGCCCCCTGATTCAGGTGGTACCAGTTCAAGACGTCCGGGATCTCGGCCCCGCCGCAGTTGCCCTGGAAGATCTGATGCACCGGCAGCCATGCCTGGACGTACTTCTCCGGTTCGTGATCGAAGATGTACTGACAGCCATCGCTGCAGAAGTGGTAGCGGTCTCCGTTGTAGACCACCGAACGGAACGCGATCGTGGTTGGATCGTCCGGCTCGGTGAATCCCATCGGAATCTGGCACACCTGGCACAGCTGCGGCAGCGCCATGTTGTAGTAGCGGTTGCCGTCGGCGGCCATCTGCTTCCACAGGTCGAGACGCGGCTTGTAGAGCTTGTCGAACGTGTCGGGGTACTGCTCCGACAACCACGCGCTGTGCTCGTCGTCGATGTCCCAGGTGTGGAACCCCGCGGCATGGGTGTACTGGTAGAAGATCGCCCACACCTCGTGGCTGATGCGATCCTTCTCCTTCATCGCGATGTCGGCGTGCAACGGCGGGCGGATGCCGTACCGGGACAGGTCGTCGAACAGCGCCCCACCCTGCTCCTCGAAGTACATCTCCCAGGCGTCCTTCCAGGACATGATCTTCTTGGGGAGCATGTAGTCCATCATCATCCCGACGAGGCTGAGCAGCCGGTAGCCACGCCAGAACCACTTGTCGATCCAGTGCTGAATGATGGGGATGTTGTCCTCGTCCTGCTCGAGGAGGAACTTGATCACCTCGAGACCGAGGGTCATGTGACGTGACTCGTCGGACTGGGCGCTGAAGCCGAAGGTGACCGTGGCAAGGTCGCCGTTGTAGGCGGCACCCGACATGAACGGCACGAACAGCAGGTTCGTGAGGACGTACTCGAAACTGAACGAGATGGCCGTGAAGAACTCGAACGGTCCTGCCGAGACCGCGTCGTCGAAGAAGGACTTCGGCACCGACAGGTACCAGACCCGATCGTGCATGTGGGTGAAGTCGTGCAGGCCGTCGAAGAACTTGTTGTAGTGGCTGATCGCGTGGATCTGGGTCTGAGCGTGGCGGAGCTCGTCGATCGACTGCATCTGGGCCGCCACCTGGGCTCCAGTGCCGCGGATGTTACGACCGAGATGGGCGAAGTGGCGATGGGCCTGATACTCGAGCGGGCTCACGCCGGTGAGGAACAGTTTGAGCGCACCGAGGTACCGGGCATCGCTCAGCCCGAGCTGACCGTTGTTCTGGGCGTAGGAGTCGATGACCGCATAGAGCTTGCGCTCCTTCTCGGCCTGATACTTCCAATATGCGTCCTGGGTGAGGCGGAATGGGT
>Ga0316193_10004442_pt1 | contig 10308 bp, 8 predicted proteins | sample MerIslsedime2_MG_FD_207735 | JGI IMG/M metagenome (GOLD analysis project Ga0316193, IMG submission 207735) | Coastal sediment microbial communities from Maine, United States - Merrow Island sediment 2 | ecosystem: Environmental > Aquatic > Marine > Coastal > Sediment | place: USA: Maine...
TTTCTCAAGCGTTCCAGGGCCGTATAGGCAACGGCTGGAAGACGACCGTTGTTGGTCAGGGTATCGTCGATATCGGTTAAGACATAACCAATGCGTTTTCTTAAATTTTCGGGGAACTGATCAAATGGTTTCATATTTATGGGTTCAGGGTTCACGGTTAATTTATGGCACAATGCCAACAGACAATCAAGTCTCTGGAAATTATATTGACATTGACGGTTCCCTTCGTTAATGAAAAAAATTGCAAAATAATTCTCTCCAACTATAAGGAAATCACCAAATGCGGGAACAATTAATTGAAGACATGCAAAAGGCTGTTGAAGAAATCACCCACTGGCCTTGCAAAAAAGTTCAGATATTTCATCACAATGATTCCGACGGACTCAGCTCGGGCGCAATCCTTACCCGGACCTTTGAAAGGGCCGGCTTTGAGATCAAGCGCTTTTGCCTGGAAAAACCCTATCCGGCGTTGCTCCAAAAGGTTTATGAGCAGGAAGGTGGAATTATTGTCTTTGCCGATTTTGCCGGCCGGATCGCCCCGATCCTTTCCGACCTGAACCAGGGACGCAACCTGACATTGATCCTGGATCACCATGTGGCGGAAGTGTCTACCGATCCGAAAGTGCACAATCTGGACCCATGCCTCTACGGTCTCAAAGGCGACCGCGACATATCGGGATCCACCACCTGCTATCTGTTTGCCCGCACCCTGGATCCGGCCAATAAGGACCTGGCCTACCTCGCCGCCATCGGAGCGGTGGGCGACGAATTTTTCGTTGACGGCTGCCTGGTAAGCGAAAATCGTGATGTTACCCTGGAAGCCGTTAAGCAGGGCAAAATGGAAATTAGAGAACAGGAAGCCGGGGAACGCTATTATCTGAACACCCCCCGGGGTCAGGTACCCTGCGATGAGTTCGGTGCCTACCTGGATACATTGGGAGCGGCCGGTTATTATCAAAACGGGCCGGACATGGGGATTAAGGTCTGCCTGGACGGAACCACCGAGGACTCCGACCGGATGCTTGAGAAACTAAAATCCGTGCAGGCCAAGGCATTTGAAGAAGAACTGAACCGAATCCAGTCCGGTGCCTTGATAAAGACCGATCACATCCAGTGGTTTGAAGTCAAAAATCGATTCAAACCCATGGGGGTTAAGATGATCGGCGTCTTCTGTGACGCCATCAAAAATACGGAACACGTCGATCCCTCGAAATATGTCGCCGGATTTCAAATTATTCCCGATGAAATTCCGGGATTCGGTCCCATCGGGATGAAAGATGTCAAAATATCCATGCGGGTGTCAGCCAAAATGGAGGCAGACATCAGAGCCGGTAGAACAATGGGCCTGGATGTCTTATTGCCCGAAGCCACCAACAAGCTCGGCGGATTTTCAGACGCCTGCCACACCCTGACCGCCGCCACCACCGTGGCCGTGGGGAAGGAGGAGCAGTTAATTCAAGAAATGGAGTCAATATTAAGTTGATTGAGTAAATTAATACCATAATTATACTAGGGCCGACATTATCTACAAAACATCACTGACAATTAACTTCAGCCCAGTCCCCTAATCAACTTATTCAACTTAGTCAACTCAATCAACTTATTCAGCCTAATCAACCCAATCAACTTAACCAACTAAATCAACTTAACCAACTAAATCAACTCAATCAACTAAATCAACTCAATCAACTTATTCAACCAATATTAAGGAGCACACCATGGGTATCGGAACCGCGTTTGGAAAATCCATTCTAATCGGTGATCAATTTGTTTTGGAAGAAGTCCCGGCGATAGTGTCGTCGATCCCGTTTGAAACCGTCTGTGAAGTTGAGCGGCTGAAAGAAGGCGAAGGGTGGGTACTGGAAGACAACCGCATCGAGGTGCCGGGATACAAAGACAAGAAAAAGCACCAGCAGGTGGAGTCCATCAACCACCAGCTGGAAGTGATGAAAATCGACGTCAAGAAATACCCCTTGAAAATTACCTACGGCGGATCATTGCTGGCCGGCAGCGGTGTCGGCGCCAGCGCCGCCCATGCCGTTTCCCTGGCCCGGGCCTTAAATGACGAATTTGATCTCGGGCTTTCCATCGACGAAATCAATCATTTCGGATGGGAGGGCGAATTTGCCTATCACGGCACCCCCAGCGGGGTCGACAATACCGCCTCGACCTATGGTGGCCTGATTCTCTATCACATAAAAAATGGCGAAAAAACCTGGGAGCGCATCAATTTAGAAAAGCCCATCGAAGTGGTTCTGGGCAATAGCGGTGTAACCGCCGACACGTCAAAATTGGATAGCCACGTTCAGGCTCAGCGGGAAAAAGATCCGGATCTGTTCAAAAATCGCCTCCAGAAAATTAAGGACCAGGCCTTTGAAATGAAAAAAGCCCTGGAAGATTATAATTTAGCGACGGTGGGCCGCCTGATGACGGAAAATCACAAAATCCTCATCGACATGGATCTTTCCCACGAAACCCTGATCTATCTGTGCGATAAAGCCCTTGAACTGGGCGCCCTGGGAGCCAAGGTCACCGGCGGCGGCCGCGGCGGTTACATGAATGCCCTGACTCCCGGAAAAGATCTTCAGGACAAAGTTGCCTCGGCCATGGAAGCGGAGGGCTATAAAGTCATTCGGACCACCGTGGGCGGAAGGTGATAGGATCGAGCCGGCAAGCAGATGCGCAGCTCATGCCTTTAACTTGTCTGAAACAGCTTCAAGGGGAATGACGGTGATATGATCGTGAAGCGCATATTCTTGCTGACCCGGATAAATCACCCAAAGGTGATCGAGGTGAAGATCCTGAAGCGCGATGTGCATTGAGCGACTCCGCCCGGGGGCGTCTGCGTATTTAAACTCGAAGCCGTAGCGTCTGCCTTCAAACAGCACCAGTAAATCCAACTCGGCACCGGCGTGTGTCGCCCAAAAATAGGCATCACGGGTTCTGAAGGAACCAATAACATGTTCCAGTGCAAATCCCTCCCAGGAACCCCCGATCTTTGGGTGCCCCTGTAGGTTTGCCAGTGTGTGTGACTGAAGCAAGGAGTGCAAAATTCCACTGTCACGGATATAGATCTTGGGAGCCTTGACCTGCCGCTTGCTGATATTTTCAAACCAGGGCGGTAGAACTCTGACCATGTATGCACCCGCCAGGATGTCCAGATAACGGCGCGCCGTAACCTCTGAAGTGCCGAGCGACCTCGCGAACTCCGCAGCATTCCAAACCTGCCCGTGGTAGTGAGCCACCATTGTCCAGAATCGTCTCAAGGTCTCGGCGGGAATCGTGATACCAAGCTGGGGAATATCCCGTTCAAGAAAAGTACGGATGAAGTCCTCGCGCCACTCTATACTGGCTGCATCATCGATCGCGAGAAAAGACCGTGGGAATCCGCCGCGAATCCAAAGGCGGTCGCGTTGCTCATTGCCCACCTCGCCTATATCAAATCCCGCAAGATCCACAAACCCAATACGTCCTGCCAGAGACTCGGACACTCCCTTGATCAGTTGCGGAGAAGCCGAGCCAAGCAATAGAAATCTTGTGGGATTTTGGGGACGATCGACCAGCACCCTTAACAATTCGAACAGATCCGGTCGACGCTGCACTTCGTCAATGACCACCAGACCTGGTAATTTCTCCAGGACGCTCATGGGGGCAGACAGCCGGCGGGTATCTACCGGGTTTTCCAAATCGAAATAAGTACAGGGTTCCTGTTTTTCTATAATCCTTGCCAGGGTCGTTTTACCGCTCTGACGTGGGCCGAGAAGCGCTACAATGGAATGGACCCGGAAGGAACGCGCGATCTGCGCCAGGGCATTCGGACGTGGAATCATAAACCTATATTATCATTGAAAATCATAATGTCAAGTAAAGTTTTTCAAGGATTATAGGATTGGTGAATTTTAGGCCTCTCAACGAAAATAACATCCGCGTCATATTGGCTTAAAGCGTCGAACATTAAAGAGCATGGAGGTAACCAGCAACCCTGGGACCATGGTTGTGTCCCGGGGAGAGCCTGTCTATCAACGGCACCGGATGGCCGCCGGTCAGATTTGCCTGGACCTCATTCCGGCGGTGCATCCTCGCTGAGCCACGCCAGAAAAAGCTTGTAGCCGAGGGCCAGAATGATCGCGCCAACGAAAAGGCCAATGATGCCCGAAGTCATAAAGCCGCCGATGGCGCCAATGAAGATGACAATCATGGGAACATCGACGCCACGACCCATCAAAAGGGGTTTAAGAAAGGCGTCCGACATACCGACGAGAAGACTCCAGATCGCGAACACGACTGCTATGGGCGTACTGGCGATAGAAAACACATAGACAATAATCGGACCCAGGATCAATATGGTGGGAAGCTGAACCACAGCAAGGATCAGTACCAGCAGGGCCCAAAAACCCGCCCCGGGCACACCGACCACCAGACAGCCAAGCCCGGCCAGGAGCGACTGGATCAGTGCGACGCCCAGAATGCCCCGGGCAACACTTCGCACCGTTGCGCTTGCGAGTTCCGTTAACTTTCCCCCCCGCTCACCTGCCAGCCGCGTACCAAAAGCCAGCGCAACCCGACCGCCACCGGCGGAATTTGCAAGCAGAACACCGGCGATAATGATCGAAACCACGAACATCAAAATCCCGACCCCGGCACCGGCCGCAGTGGACAACAGCTTGATACCAAACTTTCCGAGCAGCGGTGTCAATTTGCTCAACGCAGCGCCGAGATTGTTGGAGCCAAGGCTCCAGTACCTGTAGATGTGCTCACCGAAGACCGGCCAGGACTTGACACTCTCAGAGGGTGGCGGTACAGCTATCTTCCCCTCGGCAAGCTGCGCCGAAAGATACTGTACCGTGTTGATGAGGGAATCGGAAAGCATAAAGGCCGGAACCAGCAGGATGATCAATATAATCAGTGTAATCAAAATTGCCGCCAGGCGGCGGCGTCCACCCAGGGCCGACTTCAGCCGTTGGTAGTTGGGGTAGAGCGCAACGGCAATGATGATGCCCCAGACGATCGTCCCAATGAACGGCTGGCTGATTTTGAAACACCAAAACAACACTAGACCGACAATACCTATATTGATGCCTACCTCGAGTGCCTTCGCTACATAACTCCTGTCGTTCGAAAGCTCATTGGATGTACTCATACTGTGTCCTCCCGCGCATTACATTTTTATGACTATTCGCTGTTAGGCAGTTTGAATGCTGTCTACTTTATATAGAGTGGTTAGATCAGAATACCAACTAAAAAAAGCATTCGATTATTGTCAATAATTAGCACACTCTGCAAACGCTGCCATAAATTATTGGCTTGTGAAAGACTAAATTTACTCGGCTTTGCGGCTGAAATACAGATTGGCTAATGCAATTAAGGAAGTGCCCACAATCAGCAGAAAGGATATGGCATTGATCACCGGTGTGCTGCCGTCCCGGACCTGGAGATATAAATTAATCGGCAGGGTGGCTTCGTAGCCTACCAGAAAAAGGGTGGTGTTGAAGTTTTCAAAGGACATTAAAAATGCCAATGCCGCCGCCCCGAAAATGGCCGGCCGCAAAAACTTCAAGGTTATATGCCAGATGACTTCAAAGCGGTTGGCACCCAGGTTCAGGGCGGCCTCTTCCAGGGTGCGGTCAAATTTTCGCAACCGCGCCGATACCACCAGGGTCACCAGGGTGGCAATGAATGAGAACTGGCCCAGCACCACCAGCCAGAAGCCGGGACGAAACAGTTCGATATCCAGATTCCAGCTGGTCTCAAAATAAGTCCCCAGCGTGTTACTGAGCAAAAGGATGGAGATTCCGAGAATCACCCCCGGGATCACCAGCGGGGCAAGCATTAAAAAGTAAAGCAGTTGTTTAAATCGGAAATCTTCCTGTTCGAACAAAAAAGCACCGCAGGTGCCGACAGCCGTCGAGAGCAGGGTCACATAAAACGCCACCTGGAAACTGACCCAGATACTGTCCAGGTTAATTCGATCGTGAAAAATTCCAACCCGCTGCTCTGAATTGGCCGTAAACCAGTCCAGGGTAAATCCTTTCCAGGGCAAGGACGGAAACAGGGAATCGTTAAACGCCAGCACACAGGTGACCAGCAGGGGCGCAAACAGAAAAATGAAATACAGGATCACATAAAACGTGAACAACCGGTTATATGTTTTGGAAGTCGGCAGCGTCCGTATCATTGCACAACCTTTTGCAGGTTCTGGCGGGTCAATTTTAATCCCAGCCAGACAACCAGCGACGAGAGCGCCAGCAGCAGAAAGCCAAAAGCTGATCCCTGGTTCCAGTTAAAACTGGCGATGAACTGGTTATAAATCTGTTCCGTGAACCACAAAGAGTTTTTGCCGCCCATCAAATTCGGGGTGAGATAATTGCCCAGGGTCAACATAAAAACCACGATCGATCCGGACACGATACCAGAGGTGGCATGGGGAATAATAATCTTAAACAGGATGCTCCACATATTGGCACCCAGATCGTAAGCCGCTTCGATCAGGCTGTCGTCCAGGCTCTCCAGCACGGAGACAATCGGAACCACCATAAAGAGCATGGAGGTGTACACCAGTCCTAAGATCATGGTGGCGTCTTTATAGAGCATCTCAACGGGCTGCTGCAGGACTCCCAGCCTGATCAGAAAATGATTAATGACCCCGCTTTCCCGCAGCAGAATCATCCAGCCGTAAACCCGCACAAGTTCACTGACCCAGAAGGGAAGCAGCAGCAAAACCAGAAGAAAACCCTGGAATTTTGGGGCCACTACTTTCGTTATATAAAAAGCGAGAGGAAGTGCTATCACAAGAGTCAGGAAGGTGACCAGAATAGAGTAAAGAGCGGTTCGCACAAAGGTAAGCCAGTAAATGGGTTCTTCAAAAAAACTTAAGTAGTTGTTAAAGCTCCATGTCATCTGCCCGTCGTCGGTTTCGAAGCGAAAGGACATGATCAGCAAATCGATATGGGGCAAGACAATCATCACCACCAGCCACAGCAAAACCGGCGACAAGAAAAATAGCAGTGCCCAGCGTTTGTTATTTGTCATGATAAAACGGGTTGCGAGTTACGTGTTACGGGTAACGGGTTTCGCGTTACGCGTGTCGAGTTGCGCGTGTCGAGTTGCACTTTACGGTTTAAGGTACTTTCAGTGCCGGCCGATAGTCATAAGGAATAAAACCGGTAATATTCCTTCCATCAATCCGAATTCCGCATTCCACCTTCCGAATTCAAGGGTATCTGTCTTCTGTCTTCTGTCATCTGTTCTCTGTCATCTGTTTTTGGCGAAACAGATTCCCGATTGCTCGTTCCACCCGATTTCAATTTTATCGTTCTTCTTGATGTAGTCGAATTGCCGGGTTTGCGGCAGGGCGATCAGCAATTCGGTGTCCGTCTCCCGAGGATGGGCCAGCAGTCTGCTGTTGGCGCCGTCAAAAAGAATATCCTTGACGACGACCTCAAACCGGTTCAGACCGGATAAACTCTGATCGGGCTGAATCTGCATGGCTTCAGGACGCAGAAAAAGATCAACCGCCATGCCTGCTCGCAGCGGTTCACGAAGCTTGGAACGGAATAGATTGCCCTCGGAGGTTTCAATTTCGGCGATCTTATCATCGCTCTGTCGAATTTTCCCCGACCAGGCATTGTTGTCACCGACAAACTGCGCCACGAAGGGGGTCTGCGGGTCATTGTATAAATTCTGAGGCGTGTCGATTTGTTCGAACACCCCCTTGTTCATCACCGCCACATGATCGGACATGACCAAGGCTTCGGATTGATCATGGGTGATATAGACAAAAGTGGTGCCGACTTTGGCCTGCAGCTTCTTCAACTCGACTTTCATCTGCTCCCGGAGCTTTAAATCCAGGGCACCCAGGGGTTCATCCAGCAGCAGGACGGTGGGATCGAGCACCAGGCAGCGGGCAATCGCCACCCGCTGTTTCTGCCCCCCGGACAGCTGGTCGATTTCTTTCTCACCAAATCCTGCCAGCTCCACTCTTTCCAGGATGGTATCAATCTTTTTTTCAATCACCGCCTTGGTTTCCCCGCGTCGCTTTAATCCAAAGGCAATATTCTGCTCCACATTCATCATCGGGAATAAGGCCAGGTGCTGAAATATAAGGTTGACCGGCCGTTTATTGGGAGCAATGCCCAGCATGCTTTTGCCGCGTATCTCGATGTTGCCGTCTGTCGGTTCTGTCAGGCCGGCAATCATGCGCAGCAGGGTCGTCTTACCGCAGCCGGAGGGTCCAAGAATTGAAAAGAATTGGCCATCCGGGACTTCAAACGACACCCTGTCCACCGCAACGAAGTCTTTAAACATCTTGGTGACATTTTGAACCGCTAGATCAATCTGCATAATCGTCCGTAGCCTTGAGAGTTATAGCTGAACATGTCGATAATCATTATTCGAGGAAAATATAAGATCCAGCACCCTGGAAGATTGGAATGGTGGAATAATGGAATAATGGGTCTTTAATTCGGTTTGCTTCCTTTTTAATAATTAAAACAGAAACTAACTCCGATTAAAACAACCCAATTATCCAATATTCCAACATTCCATCATTCCTTGTGGATATTAGACTTAAAGGCCATCAATGGATAACATTACGTCATTTAAGCAGAGAAGTATTCGGCTCGACTACTTGGCGGCTTTGACCTTATCCAGAATTTTGCCTTCAATTTCTTCCAGCTTGGCCGGTACCGGCGGATACCACTTGACGTTGGCAATGGCCGACAGTGGAAAGCAGCGTTCAAAATTGGCGCGAATCGATGCATCCAGAAACTGGCTCGCGCCTTTGGAAGCCGTCCCGTATTTTTCAGCGTTGGTAAAAAAGGCGGCATTTTCCGGCTTCAGCATAAAATTAATCCATTTATAGGCGGCCTCCGTGTTCTTGGCTTTGGCCGGTATGGCAAAGGTATCGATCCACCCCAGGGCGCCGCTGCGGGGTGCAACAAAGTCAATGTTGGGATTTTCAGCATGCAGTTTCCAGCCACCGTTGTCCCAGGCCATGGCCACATGAACTTCGCCCGAACGCATCGACTGCAAGAGAGCATCCCCGTTGGTCCAGTAATTTTTAACAAACCCCTTGCCGTCGATCATGGCCTGACCGACTTTTTCCATCAATGCCTTGTAAGCCATGGGATCACTGTACTTGGCGAAAGGATTTTCCCCCATGGCGAACGCCAGGGCGATCAGGGTCGGTCTTTTGAGACGATAGCTGACACGACCATTATACAAGGCATTCAAGATGTCGGAATAATCATTGGCGTTGGGAGCAAATTTTTTGTTGACCACCAGCCCGGAAGTACCCCAGCAAAAAGGCACCGCATGGGGCTGTCCGTCGACCATGGTGTTTAACTTCACGGCTTCCAGCATCGGGTCGATAATCTGGCCCGTTTTCACCTTGGTCATATCGACGGGCTGATAAATTTTGTACTTCTCCTGGACGGACGCGATGCGGTCCTGGCTGGGTTGGGCCAGATCGAAACCGGCACCGCGGGTGGCGCGCAGTTTGGCGATCATCTCCTCATTGTTGGAGTAAGTAACTTTGACGGTAATCCCGGTTTCTTTTTGAAATTTTTCGACCAGGCTCTGCGGGGCATAGCCTTTCCACGTCAGCAAGGATAGCTCTTCTGCAGCGTACAGGTTACCGAAACCAAATACCATCATAGTGGTAACGATCACAAAAGCTACAATTACTTTTTTCATAATTACTTCCCTCCTTTTTTAGGGTTTAACAAACCAGGTCCAAACCTGCTTGCCAAATTTCTGCTTGATAGGCACGCCAGTTTGAGAAAAATTGTTTGCACAACAGCGGGTTCAAAACAGATCCACAAGAACAACTTTCCATCCAAATGTCAAATTAAAAATAGATTGATACTGCTTTCCCTCGAAAAAGGAAAAGCTGATAGTCTAATGGTTTTAAATCCTTATTATCTATGAGCTATGAACTATGAACTATCAGCTATACGCTATGAGCTTTAATTATCTTGCCGTTGGAAGCAGTTTTGTGATAGAAGCGGTTGCCAAACCATGAAAACCGACACAATCATATGGGATTTCGATGGAACCTTGCTGCCCCTTGCGCCCTATGACAGTGAGCAGACCTTGATGCTGTATAAACTGAATGAAACCGCTCAAAGGCCCCCCTATTTTGTTCGTGCCATTGCCAGGTTATTGATATGGGCCGACCACCGGCAAATGCTGCGCCAAACGTTTAAACGGTTTTACATCCGGCTGATGAAGGGCACGCCGATAGCGGCAATGGATCAAATCGGCAAGCGCCTATCTGATAGAATCTCTTTCCAAGACCGGCAGGCCCTC